>OIZO01000343.1_pt1 | contig 33497 bp, 32 predicted proteins | sample 1588551 | NCBI WGS metagenome assembly OIZO01 (sample SAMN03283271) | human gut metagenome | biome: human-associated habitat; material: feces | host: Homo sapiens | place: Peru | collected 2012 | reverse complement strand
CACCTCACGATGGACACCCTTGGTGTTCGGCTGTATCCTTCCCACTACTAGGGCGGATTAGGAACTTTCATCCATTAGCGACGTGCGCCGCAAGGCGCACTCAAAAAGAGCATCTGCATAAAGCAGATGCTCTTTCGTTATACATTTCAAGAACGCACATAAATACATTCTACAAATTTCTGTTACAGCAAGCAAAACGATAAGCCGGGTTATGTCGTGAATGTTCATCTATCCAGACCTACTGTTGCCAATAGGTTCAAGCGACCCACCTAAAACGTGACGGGCAGCCACAATGTTTTTATTCGGTCTTGCTTCGGATGGGGTTTACATATGCCCCCTCTGTTACCAGACGGGCGGTAGTCTCTTACACTGCCTTTCCACCCTTACCTGAAAATTCAGGCGGTTTATTTCTGTTGCACTAGCCTTGGAGTCACCTCCACCGGACGTTATCCGGCATCCTGCCCTATGAAGCCCGGACTTTCCTCACCTGCGGCCTTTCGGCACTTGCAGCCGCGAACATTTGTCTTACTTGCCTGATACACTTTATCATATTCAATTAAATTTGTAAACCAGATTTTTCTAAATCCCCTCATCCACAATCAGGTTATCTCCATCTGCCGCACTTGTGGCAAGATGATCACACCTTTCATTCTGAGGATGTCCATCATGACCTTTGACCCAGATAAACTGAACCTGATGCGGCTCTTTCGCCTGTAGAAGCCGTTTCCACAAGTCCACATTTTTCACCGGTTCGTTCTTTCCACGCTTCCAACCTTTCTTAAGCCACCCTTCAATCCAATGCTGGTTAAAGGCATTGACAACATACTGGGAGTCGGAATATAACTCTACTTCACAAGGACGATTAAGGGCTTCCAGCCCGGCAATCACGGCCATCAGCTCCATCCGGTTGTTGGTGGTCTTCTTATAACCCTGTGACAGTTCTTTCTTATGCAGCTCTCCCTTGGAATCTACATATTCCAAAACCGTTCCGTAACCGCCCGGTCCATCTGGATTTCCTCTGGCAGCTCCGTCTGTATAAATTCTGACTTTCATATCTGTTCCTTTACTTTATGTCTATTCTTCTTTTACTCTTTGATATCGTCATGTTCACCGAGTACCACTTCTGTCGCATATACCACTTCCGGGAAAATGTACTCCAGACATTCTTTGATAATCCGTGGACTTCCTGGCAGATTGACAATCAGAGTCTTCTTCCTGATTCCTGCCGTTCCTCTTGTCAGCATGGCACGTTTTCTGGTTCTTGTCATATACATCCGCATAGATTCTGCCATTCCCGGAATTTCTTTATCAACAATACTCTTGGTAGCTTCCGGAGTCCAGTCCTCCTCCCGGCAGCCAATTCCCCCTATTGTAAGTACCAGATCCGCCGCATTGGTATCTGCAAGACGTGCAAGTACCTGACGGATTACTTCCCGGTCATTTGGTACAGGCTGAATCATCTCTGTGCGGAATCCCACCTGACTCAGCATCCTCTTTACAATCTGCGAACAAGTATCTTCCTTTAGTTTTTGATATATCAATGTATCAACCGGAATAATAATCGCTCTCATATAAACTCCCCTTTTCTTCTTATGTACTTTTGTATCATATGTTTCAACGTACTTTCACTTACTCCTATACTCTTGTACAGTATAGCACATTCTGCTTTCCATGTGTACCTCTAATTAGATGATTCTCAATTATCAATATTTACCTAAAAACCATATGTTAAATGATGATGCAGACCATTCCGCCATTGCTGTCATTTACAATCTTCTGCATGGTATCCTGAAGTTTTGCCTGACTTTCATCATTTATCATCATAATTTTATTCCGCATTCCATCCATTACCAGTTCTTCTATGGATTTTCCGAAAATGTTGGTAGACCACACTCCTTCTGGTGATTTCGCTGCATTTTCAATATACTGGATCAAGTCTTCCGCCTGCTTCTCATTCCCTACAATTGGTGCGATTTCAGTCTCGATATTTGCTTTTATCATATGAATTGATGGGGCTTCGGAGTGGATTTTCACACCGAATTTATTGCCCTGACGGATGATTACCGGATCCGCTATTCTGATTTCATCACGTTGAGGGCTGACCACTCCATAGCCTCTGGCTTTCACGGAATCAATCGCATCCTTCATGGCCTCATACTCTTTACAAAGCTTGGAGAACTGTTGCACTGTCCGGACTAAATCGTACTGACTCTTCATTTCCATTCCTGTCATTTCACTGAGCATTTCATAGTAATAAGGGTCTGGTATGCGTATTTCCAAATCTACATTTCCCTTATCCATGGCGATTTCGCCCACTCTCACATCTGCGATGTAATCGCTTTCAGGCTTTACCACACTCTTAGACACATCCCCGATTTCGTTAATATGCTCCATAACATTTTTTGCGTATTGCAGAAGTGCTTCTTTTATCTTGTGCCCTGATGGCAGCATTTCCGCCCATTTCGGAATAAAAAAGCGGACTTCTGAAACCGGAAATGCTTTCAGCATCTGTTCCATGATATGATGAATGTCTTCTTCTTTTAACTGCTCGCAATTGACAGACATAGCCATGACACCATAGGTATCGCTGATTTCCTCTGCGGTCTTTTTGGCTTCCTCCCCATAAGGCTTCTTGGAATTTACCAGCACAATAAATGGCTTTCCGATGCTTTGCAACTCCTGTATGGTCTTTGCCTCCGCAGGCTTGTAATTCTCTCTTTGCAGTTCTCCGATACTTCCATCTGTAGTCACCACAATTCCAATGGTAGAATGGTCATGGATGACTTTTCTTGTTCCGATTCCTGCCGCTTTGGTAAACGGAATCTCATAGTCAAACCACGGTGTCTTTACCTGACGCTCGGTATCATTTTCAATATGGCCTGTTGCTCCTTCCACCATATAACCTACGCAGTCGATAAGACGCACCTTCACATGAATATCGTCTGCCACCGTAATCTGTGCCCCTTCTTTCGGTACAAATTTCGGTTCCGTTGTCATAATCGTTTTGCCTGACGCAGACTGTGGAAGTTCATCCTGAGCCTGCATTTTCGCATGCTCATCCTCCATATTTGGCAGTACCAGCACATCCATGAACCGCTTGATAAAAGTAGACTTTCCCGTCCGCACCGGTCCGACCACACCTATGTAAATTTCACCGCCGGTTCTGGTCTCTATGTCCTTATATAAGTCAAATGTATTCATTTGCTTTTCCCCCTTTAACTGCTGATACAGTTTATGAAGGAACAACTTTCCATAGAACTAAAAAAAGAGGTTCTTTCGAACCCCTTATCATGTCAATTTTATTTTCTGCTATTCCCAAGGCAAATCAGAATGCTCGAGCTTGCCATCCCGGAGCATCAAATCCTGTACTGCTTCTTCGACTTTCTTATTTTCGAATAAAACACGGTTTACTTCTTCTACAATCGGCATGGAAACCTGATACTTTTCCGCCAAAGCTTTTGCCGCCTTTGCAGAGTAAACACCTTCTACTACCATGTTGACTTCCTTCATGGCTTCTTCCATCGTCCTGCCCTGTCCCATCAGATAACCGGCTTTCCGGTTTCTGCTGTGTACACTGGCGCAGGTAACGATCAAATCTCCGATTCCGGTAAGACCGGAGAAGGTTTCTGCCTTTCCGCCCATCTTTACACCAAGTCTTGTGATTTCTGCAATCCCTCTGGTAATCAGGGCTGCCTTCGTATTATCACCATAACCCAAGCCATCTGCAACTCCCGCTGCAAGCGCAATCACATTCTTCAAAGAACCGCCAAGCTCAATGCCAAGCATATCCGGACTTGTATACACACGGAACACATTGCTCATGAAAATGCCCTGGATATATTCTGCCGTTTCTCTGTCTCTTGCACCTGCCACAACAGTAGTAGGGAGTCCACGGCTTACTTCTTCCGCATGGCTCGGTCCGGAAAGAACCGCTACCTTCGCCTGTGGAATTTCTTCTTCAATCTGGTCTGTCATAGTCATTAAGGTTGTCTCTTCAATCCCTTTTGATACATTTACAAGAAGCTGTCCTTCGGTCACATACGGGCACATTTTCTTTGCTGTGCCTCGTGTAAATACGGATGGAACTGCCATCACAATCATATCCATTCCCAAAATCCCTTCGGAAATGGTATTGGTAAACTGAATGCTCTCTGGAATCATCACACCTGGAAGCTTGTCCACATGTTCCCGTTTTGTGCGGAGCATTTCTACTTCATTCTTATCAATAGACCAGATGGTAACCTCATGTCCATTTCTATTTAACAGAAGTGCCAATGCTGTGCCCCAGCTTCCGGCACCCATTACACCTATTTTTGCCATACTATTTTCCCTCTTTCTTACCGAAACTGATTTTATTCTCAGTGCCATTCAGCAAACGTCCGATATTTGCCTTATGACGCACAAATGCTGAAATCACAAAGAGAACTCCGATTACATACATTTCCATTAAGTAAGCATGGGACACATAAAACAGTCCCATCTGTCCTTTGATCACCAGACCAATCAGGAATAACACGGATACTACCAGAGAACCAAGTGATACATATCTTGTCAGTCCCACGGTCAGGATGAATGCCATCAGGCACACGGCTGTCAGTCTCAAATCGGTAATGATAATAATTCCGGCAGTCACGGCAATGCCTTTCCCGCCTTTAAAATTCATATAAAAAGGATAATTATGTCCCAGTACTGCCCCGAAAGCTGCATACATGGAAAGGAGCGGCAGCATATCTGCCTTCGATGCAAAAATAGCACGCACAAGAAGTACCGCAAATACGCATTTAAAGCAGTCACCAATGAGTGTAATTGCTCCTGCCTTTACTCCCATGGTGCGGAGTGCGTTGGTTGTTCCTGCATTGCCGCTTCCATGCTTCCGGATATCAAAGTGATGGAGTTTCCCGTAAATATATCCCGTCTGGAATAACCCGAACAGATATCCAATCACCAAACAAATGACTCGTTCCATTTTACTGATCCTTTTCCTTTCTCTCACGTATAAAGAATCTTAAGGATGTACCCTTAAAACCAAATGCTTCACGAATCTTATTTTCCAGATAACGTGTGTAAGAAAAATGCATCAGTTCTTTGTCATTTACAAAGATAACAAAGGTAGGCGGTTTGACCGCAACCTGTGTAATATAGTAAAGCTTCAGTCGTTTTCCCTTATCTGAAGGCGGCTGCTGCATTGCAACGGCCTCAGTCATGATTTCATTTAACACACCGGTAGCCACACGCAGAGTCTGATTTTCGATTACCATGTCAATCATATCAAAGAGCTTTGGAAGCCTCTGCCCTGTCACTGCGGACACATACATAATCTCCGCATAAGGCATAAAGGACAGGATCAGACGAATCTGGTGTTCAAATTCCTTCACTGTCTTATCATTCTTTTCAATGGCATCCCATTTATTTACTACAATGATAACACCTTTTCCACGCTCATGTGCAATTCCTGCAATCTTTGCATCCTGCTCCGTCACGCCCTCGGTTGCATCGATGACAACAAGCACCACATCCGCGCGGTCAACTGCTGTTACGGTACGGATAATACTGTAACGTTCCAGTTCTTCTTTAATCTTGTTCTTTCTGCGAAGTCCGGCTGTATCGATAAATACATATTCTGTTCCATTATGTTTAATAGTTGTATCAATGGCATCTCTTGTAGTTCCTGCCACATCTGACACAATCACACGGGCTTCTCCCGTCAGTTTATTGATAATGGAAGATTTTCCAACATTTGGCTTTCCAACGATAGCCACTCTTGGACGGTCATCCTCTTCTTCCTGACCTGCTCCTTCTGGGAAATATTTCATCACCTCATCTAACATATCACCGATTCCGATTCGCTCTGCTGCGGAGATCGGCATCGGATCCCCAATTCCCAAATTATAAAATTCATACACATCCGGCATCATTTTATTAAAGTTATCCACTTTATTTACCACTAGAATCACTGGTTTGTGGGAACGGCGGAGCATATCTGCCACCTTGGAATCCGCATCCACAAGTCCCTGCTTTACATCTGTCATAAATAAAATCACATCTGCCGTGTCAATGGCAATCTGTGCCTGTTCTCTCATCTGGGATAAAATCACATCTCTGCTCTCCGGCTCAATACCGCCTGTATCGATCAGGGTAAATTCTTTATCCAGCCATGTGACTTCTGCGTAAATACGGTCTCTTGTCACACCCGGTGTATCTTTTACAATCGCTATTTTCTCTCCTGCCAGTGCATTAAACAGCGTGGATTTACCCACATTCGGGCGTCCTACAATCGCTACTACTGGTTTACTCATCTTCTATTCCTCCATCTGTAATATCGCATCAATCAAATCTTGTCCGCTTGATTTTACAACATCTATTCGTACTTGTAAAGCTTCCTCCAGCTGGGAAATGGTCATATCATCCAAAAAGACATCCTCTTCGTTTCGGAACATGCTGACGGGAAGCAGGAGTCTGTCTCCTAATTGCTGCCCCGTAAGCTGGGCTTTCAAATCCTGTCCCGTAATCAGACCTGCCACGGTAATGGTTTCTCCAAAGAAATCATTGCGGATACAGTAAACATGCATGTCCAGATTCGGATATTTCTCCGTCAGCCGCTCTGCCATTCTCTTGATAAATGGATAGGCAAGCTTGCCGGTTGCCAAAGATGTATGCCGTTCCTTGTCATCTCCTGCAAGCTTCTGGAAGCCTTCTTCAAACTCATTTAACAGCAGGCGCATCATGCCGACTCCATTTTCCAACTGAAGATAGCCATCATACCGTTCTTCCTCCGGTACCTCCATCTCTGCCAGCAGATACCATTCGTCTCCCGCATGAATGAAATGGGTGCCGCATTCTTTGTAAATCTTGTCCTGCCATTTATGGATGATTCCAAGGACTTCTCTTGCGTCCTCCTTCTGAAATGGCTCCAGCGGATACAAGCCTTCCCGGAATTTTGTCATCCCTACCGGTACTACGGAAACACTTTGCAGATTCGGCATCCATTTTACCATATCGCGGATACTTCTCTCTAACTCTTCTCCGTCATTGATTCCTTTGCAGAGTACAATCTGTCCATTCATGGTAATTCCGCCCTCATACAGGGTCTGAATCTTCTTCAAGGCATCTCCGGCAAACCGGTTGTGCAGCATCTTACACCGCAGCTCCGGGTTCGTTGTATGAATCGACACATTGATTGGCTCCAGATGATACTGTACAATACGTTCTACATCGTGGTCACTCATATTGGTGAGTGTAATATAATTGCCTTGCAAAAAGGACAGTCTGGAATCATCATCCTTGAAATAAAGCGTCTCACGCATTCCCGGCGGCATCTGGTCAATAAAGCAGAACATACACTTATTTCTGCAGGAACGATATTCATCCATCAAACCGCTTTCAAATGTGATTCCCAGGTCATCTTCATATTCTTTTTCTATTTCCAGTTCCCACTCTTCTCCGTTGGGTTTACGGATTAAGACAAGAAGTTCTTCATCATTTACATAATAATGATAGTCAAATACATCTTCTATCACATGTTTATTAATCTGAAGCAGCACATCTCCCGGTTCCACACCAAGTTCCCATGCAATACTGCCTTCTTCCACTTCTTTTACTCTATGTTCCTGTTTCATGAAACGTAATCTCCCATTCTAAGCGCATTACGGCACTATGATATCTATGATACCCGATTTTTTGTAAAAATGCAATTTTTTACCTTGCCTTTCTTGCCTTTACATAGAAATAATGGTATAAAGGAAACAGATAAAATAGAAACAGTTGCGAAATGACAACTGATTTTCGGGAGGCACCTATGAATGATATTCAGAACATGGAGCGTAAACTACCTGTAGCTCCACTTAAAATCGCAGCATTAAAGAGCTGTGAAGACTTAGCAAAAAAAGTAGACGAATATATCGTATCTTTTCGTCAAAATTCGTTAAACGACTTAGACCGCAACCTGTATTCCACTTACGAATGTAATTCTTATCTGACAGATATTTCTTGTCCACGTTTTGGTTCTGGAGAAGCAAAAGGTGTTATCAATGAAAGTGTTCGTGGAAAAGACTTGTTTGTCATGGTGGATGTCTGCAACTACAGCCTTACTTACAAAGTAAGCGGTATGGTAAATCATATGTCACCGGATGACCATTATCAGGATTTGAAGCGTATTATTTCCGCAGCAACCGGTAAGGCACACCGTGTCAATGTAATTATGCCTTTCTTATATGAAAGCAGACAGCACAAACGTACCAAACGTGAATCCTTAGACTGTGCATTTGCCCTTCAGGAACTGGTAGATATGGGTGTTGCAAATATCATTACCTTTGACGCACATGACCCTCGTGTTCAGAATGCCATTCCACTTCACGGATTTGACAGTTTTAATCCACCATATCAGTTTATGAAAGCACTGCTTCGTGCAGAACCGGATTTAAAGATAGACAAAGAGCATTTAACCATTATCAGCCCGGACGAGGGTGCTATGGGAAGAGCCGTTTATCTGGCTAACGTGCTTGGCGTCGATATGGGTATGTTCTATAAGAGACGTGACTACTCTAAAATCGTCGGTGGCAAGAATCCGATTGTTGCACATGAATATTTAGGAGATGACCTTCACGGTAAAACTGTCATTATCATGGACGATATGATTTCTTCCGGAGGAAGTATGTTAGATACTTCCAAGCAGTTAAAAGAGCGTGGTGCTGAAAAAGTATTTATCTGTACCACATTTGGTCTTTTTACCGATGGTCTGGATAAGTTTGACGAGTTCTATAATAAAGGATATCTCGACAGAGTAATCACAACGAACCTCACTTATCTCCCACCGGAACTGGAAACAAAACCATATTTCATCAAGGCGGATATGAGTAAATTCCTTGCACTGATTATTGACTCTATGAATCACGACACTCCAATCAGTGATGTACTGGTGCCAACCGACCGTATTCACGATTTGCTTGAAAAATATCATAAATAGGAAAGTCAAAAAGAGTATTTGCTTCGAAATCATTTCGAAAGCAAATACTCTTTTTTACTCATTTTGTTCACTTATTTTTTAACACATTTCTTTTCCTGTGAAAAAGCTTACATCCGTTGGATACACATAAGAACTTCCAATTTCGTGCAATAAGACTACCTTCAACTGGTTATTCAGATTCTTCTTATCCAGTTTCATTGCTTCTGTCAGTTCACCCATTGGAATATTCGCTTCCGTAGGAAGTCCGTAGGACTGAAGTACTTTTCCAATCCGCTCTGCGCTTCCAGCCTTTGTCAGACCCTTTTCTTCCGCAATCTTACTAATCTGATACATACCGATTCCAACCGCTTCTCCGTGGCTTTCTCTTTCATAGTGATAATACTGCTCAATGGCATGTGCAAGGGTATGTCCGAAATTCAGAAGGATTCTTTCTCCAAAATCAAACTCATCTTCTTCCACAACGATTCGCTTGATATCCACGCAGGCAGCGATTACTTCTGTCATCCGTTCTTTTAATTTCTCATACGAACCGCAGGCTTCCAATTCATCAAATAATGCCGCATTCTTGATACAGCCGTATTTAATCACTTCCCCCATCCCATCAATCACATATCTTTCCGGAAGGGTATCCAGTACATCCGGGTCAATGAGGACCATCTGCGGCTGATAAAATGCCCCCACCAGATTTTTTCCTTCCGGAAGGTCAACCGCTACTTTACCGCCAACAGAGGAATCTACCTGGGCCAGAATGGAAGTCGGAATCTGGACAAACTTGATTCCTCTTAAATAAGTGGCTGCTACAAATCCGGCCAGATCTCCTACGACTCCGCCTCCTAAAGCAACAATCAAATCGGTTCTCGACATCTTAGCTTTCAGGAGCTGACTATACACTCCCGGCAGCGTATGAATGCTCTTAGATGGTTCTCCGTGTGGGATTACAATATCATAACACTCAAACTTTGCTGACAGAATCCGTTTCAACCGTTCTCCGTAATAAGAATAAACCCGGTCATCTGAGATAATCATAATTTTCTTTCCCTGATAAATCTCGGAAATCCGTTCTGCTGCATGGGAGAGCATTCCTCTTTCTATATATATCGGATAGCTGTGTTCTTTTAAATTCACAATCATTTTCATGGCATTCACCTAGATATCTTTTCCTACTACCTTTGCGATTTGAATAATTTCTTTCATCAGGTTACTGTATTTCTCCGGTTTCAATGACTGGCCGCCATCACAAAGTGCACACTCCGGATTGTTATGTACTTCAATCATAAGTCCGTCTACACCTGCTGCCACTGCTGCTTTTGCCATTGGTTCTACTAACCACCATTTTCCTCCTGCATGGCTCGGGTCTACAATGATTGGAAGATGGCTGCGCTGCTTCATAACCGGAATTGCCTGAAGATCCAGTGTATTTCTTGTATACGTTTCAAAAGTACGGATTCCTCTTTCGCAGAAAATGACATTTGGATTTCCGGCTGCCATAATGTATTCTGCTGACATGACCCATTCTTCAAAAGTAGCATTCAATCCTCTCTTAAGCAGGATTGGCTTCTTTGTCTGACCCAGCTTCTTCAGGAGGTCGAAGTTCTGCATATTTCTTGCACCAATCTGAATCAAATCCACTTTCTCATCAAATAATTCCAGATATTCAGATGACATCAATTCTGTACAGATTGGAAGTCCTGTCACTTCTCTTGCTTTGCAGAGATATTCCAGTCCCTGTACCCCAAGTCCCTGGAAAGAATATGGGCTGGTTCTTGGCTTGAATGCCCCGCCTCTTAAAATGTTGGCTCCTGCTTCCTTGACAGCCTTGGCAACTTCAATCACCTGTTCTTCTGTCTCAACAGAGCAAGGACCTGCTATCATAGCCATATGTCCGCCGCCGACTTTCACGCCTGCCACATCCACAATAGTGTCTTCCGGATGGAATGCACGGTTTGCCAGTTTGTACGGCTCCTGTACATGCATAACCTTCTCTACACTCTTATCTACTTCAAATAATCTCGGGTCTACCTTCACGGTATCTCCGATACAGCCGATAATCGTCAAATCCTCACCTATGACGGTATGTGCTTCCAGTCCTTTGGCACGGACCATCTCCTCTACTCGTTTTACATTTTCCTCACTTGTCTTTGGTTTTAATACAATAATCATAATTGAAATCCTTTCCGCTACTATTGAATATAAAAATAAATATAAAAAATCCTCTGCATTACGCAGAGGACGAAAGAAATCTATACTTCGTGGTTCCACCTCAATTCGCAGACACTTCGCAGTGACTGCCTCAGCAGGTACGCCAAATGGTTATACCCTTGCAGATAACGGCTGCTTCCGGAGATGCCTACTCATAATAAATCATGATGTTCAGCACTCTACTCCAAGACGAATTCAATATAACTACTTGTATCCTCTTCCACCAGACGAGGACTCTCTGTGACCTCTCGTTATACCTACTATTTCTCTTCATCGTATTTCAACAGTAGACTTATTTAACTTGTGCTATATAATAACTCACTTTTTTTAAATTGTCAATGACCTTATTGATGAAAATATTTCTGTTTAATTACATCAACCGGCATTTTCTGTCCTGTCCAGAGTTCAAAGGATGCTGCTCCCTGATAAAGCAGCATATTCAGACCATTCTGTGTCTCACATCCTGCCGCCTTTGCTTTTTTCAGAAGCAAAGTTTCTTTCGGATTATAAATAGCATCAAACACATAAAGGTCTTTCCGGAAGACACTATCATCCGTAATGATACAACTGTCTGTCTGCGGTGCCATTCCAACAGAGGTTCCATTTACCAGAATTGCACTTTCCCCAATTTCCCTTTTCAAAAGCTCCGGGTTTGAAAAATCATACAAGTGTATTTTACAGTTTGTTTCTTCTTTCAATACCTGAATAATATGTTCTGCCCTTGTAAAAAAGGCACTGCGTCTGTTGAATATGGCAATTTCGGTCACTCCGTCAAGTGCCGCCTGCACCATAATGGCAGCCGACGCTCCGCCTGCTCCCAGAAGTGTCATCTTCTTACCGATGATATCTTTTCCATCTTCTTTCACTGCACGCATAAAGCCGATTCCATCTGTGGTATATCCTTTTAATATGCCATCTTCATTGACGATGGTATTCACGGTTCCGCCAATTCTGGAGGCCGTTGACAATTCGTCTGCCAGTTCACACATATTATTCTTATCTGGCATTGTCAGGTTAAACCCTCTGACTCCGAGGACCTTCAAGCCTTCTACTGCTGTCTCCAGATTCTCTGTTCCTACATCAAATGCAAGATAAGCGTAATCCAATCCCAACTGCCTAAACGCCTCATTATGCATCATCGGTGAAATACTATGTGCTACAGGACTTCCGAGTAGTCCTGTAAGTCTTGTATGTCCTGTAATCTCGTATCCCATTTTCTTCTTCTCTTTCTATTCCGTCTGTAATAAGTATTTGAACTTCTGCGACAAACTACGATTTCGAAATTACTCCGTCTTTTTCCAGAAGCCAAAATACTTTTCTCCGTTTTCCAGCTTCACACCACGGGCTTTTGCCATCTCACTGACCGTTACAAGCTTATAGCCCTTCTCCTGCAGTGCAGGAATCAGTTGAATTGCTGCCTCCACGCTCTGCTCATGAATATCATGCATAAGAATAATATCTCCATCTTCTGCATTCGTCAGCACACTCTCTATGGTTGCATTGGCATCCTTTGTTTTCCAGTCCAGTGTATCTACTGACCAGAGAATCATCGGCATACCTACATTCTGTTTCACATTATCATCCACTGCACCATATGGTGGACGAAGCAGAGTTGCCGGACTTCCTGCCGCTTTTTCTACTTCACCGTTCGTATTATTAACCTGTCCTTGAATTTCCTCCGGAGTAAGCTTGGTAAGCTGTGCATGGTCATAGGAATGGTTGCCAAGTTCACATCCAATCTCCAGCATCCGCTTTACTTCATCCGGATACTTCGGTACATTCTTTCCTACCATGAAGAACGTTGCATGGGCACCATACTGTTCTAAAGCATCCAAAAGCTTTGCGGTATATTTACCCGGGCCATCATCAAAAGTCAGTGCAAGCATCGGCTGATTGTAAGCCTCCTCTGCCGCCTTACTCAGTTCTTCTTCATGTTCTTTATCGATTTCTTTTACCGTAAAGGTTCCATTTACTGTATGGACTGCCACTTTATCCAGCCAGTCTGTATTCAGTGGTGTTGACACGGCACTGGTCAGAACTGCAGAAATCGGATATTCTCCTACTTCGCTTCCATCTCCGTCCGATTCCAAAGTATACCCGGAACCATTCTGTAATTCATCTATTAAATCCTGTATCGTATAATCCGTCTCTTCATCCAGCACGACAGAAGTATCACCTTCACAATTTACTTTTGCGGTAAATACAGGCTTTTCTTCTCCCACATACATCTGTGCATCCTGCACAATCAAATCAATCTCTACTACTTTATCTTTAAATAAAGCCGTTGCTCTGGTTCCTACCAGAACGAGAAGCAGCACTGCAGCGAGGACTCCACCAATTCCCCATACCGAAATATGTCTTTGATTCCGCTTCTTCCATCTTCTGCTCTGCGCTTCATTCCTTAAACTTCTTGCCCTTTGACGTCTCCTCTTCCAATTATGTATCTTTCTCTGTATATTCATCTTCTGCGTATCTTCTTTCACCATATTTACATTCATTATAAGATAACTGACCTTGATATTCAACACGGATACTTATTAAATATTATGTCATTTCTGTAAATATTTGTAATATCTTCCCCAAAAAATATCCGGTAACTTTTTATCCTCCTTTTGACAGAAGTACGCATCAACCAGAAAAGGATTCTCCATACTGGAAAATCCTTTTCTCTGATTCATTATTTGATTATACGCACACGGCATACACCTTCTACAGTGCCTAACTCCTGTTCGATTTCTGCTGTCACATCAGAATCTACATCAATCATGGTGTAAGCATATTCACCCCTGCTCTTGTTGAGCATATTTGCAATATTCACATGTTCCTTCGTCAAAATCGCAGTAAACTGTCCAATCATATTTACCATGTTCTTATGAAGAATGGTAATCCGGACTTTTTCACGGACTCCCATCTCACAATTTGGATAATTCACGGAATTATGAATGTTTCCATTTTCCAGATAATCACGGATTTCTTTCGCAGCCATCACTGCGCAATTGTCTTCTGCTTCTGCGGTAGATGCGCCAAGATGCGGAATCACGATGGTATTCGGTGCCTTCACAATCTCAGGAGTTGCGAAATCCGTCACATAACGTTTCACTTTTCCACTTTCCAGTGCCGGAATCAATGCTTCGCTCTTTACCAGCACATCTCTTGAGAAGTTCAGAATCACTACCTTATCCTTCATCATGTCGATTGCCGTTTCATCAATCATTCCCTTTGTAGAATCCATAGCCGGTACATGAATGGTAATATAATCACATTCTCTGTAAATTTCTTCCACACTCTTTGCATGATAAACATCCTTAGAAAGCTTCCATGCCGCTTCCACTGAGATATATGGGTCATATCCATAGACTTCCATTCCAAGCTGAAGTGCTGCGTTTGCAACCAGAGCACCAATCGCTCCAAGCCCGATAACGCCAAGCTTCTTGCCTGTAATCTCACATCCGACAAATGCTTTCTTTGCCTTTTCTGCAGACTTCGCAATGTTTTCGTCGTCCTGATTAACTTTCACCCAGTCAATACCGCCTACAAGATCACGGGATGCAAGAAACAATCCTGCAAGCACCAGTTCCTTTACACCATTTGCATTTGCTCCCGGTGTATTGAAAACCACAATTCCTTTTTCCGCACATTTATCCAATGGAATGTTATTGACTCCCGCCCCGGCTCTTCCGATTGCTTTCAGCTTTGTGTCAAATTCCATTTCGTGCATTCCGGCACTTCTCACCAGAATCGCATCTGCGTCCTTTATTTCTTCTGTCTTTGTAAAATCCTGTCCTAAGCCATCTAATCCAATCTGTGCAATTGGGTTCAGGCAATAATATTCATATCCCATTACACATTTTCCTCCTCGAATTTCTTCATAAATGCTACCAGTGCTTCCACACCTTCATAAGGCATGGCATTATAAATGCTTGCGCGCATACCACCAACAGTTCTGTGTCCCTTGAGGTTCTCCAGTCCTGCTGCCTTTGCTTCTTTTACAAATTTGGCATCCAGTTCTTCGTCTCCAGTCACAAATGGTACATTCATCAAAGAACGGTCTTTTTTCTCCACTGTTCCTTTAAACAATTTACTCTCATCCAAGAAATCATAAAGAAGTTTCGCCTTCTTTTCATTGCGCTCTTTCATTACTTCCAGACCGCCCATCTTTTTCAGCCATTTAAATACCTTACCGCAGATGTAAATACCATAAGCCGGTGGTGTATTGTAAAGAGATTTTGCGTCTGCATGGGTCTTATACTGAAGCATGGTCGGTGTGCCTGGAAGCACATCTTCTGTAATCAAATCTTCCCGGATAATCACAATGACGGTTCCTGCAGGTCCGATATTTTTCTGAACTCCGCCATATATAATACCATATTTGGTAACATCTACCGGTTCTGACAGGAAGCAGGAAGAAACATCTGCCACAAGAGTCTTGCCTTTGGTATTTGGAAGCTCCTTAAATTTCGTTCCGTAAATGGTATTGTTTTCGCAGATATATACATAATCTGCATCTTCTGAAACCGGAAGGTCTGAGCAGGCCGGTATGTAGGAAAATGTCTTATCTGCTGAGGAGGCAATCCGATTTACTTTTCCATATTTTTCTGCTTCTGCCGCAGCTTTTTTTGCCCACTGTCCTGTAATGATATAGTCTGCCACTTTATTTTTCATCAGATTCATCGGAATCATGGCAAACTGCTGGCTTGCACCGCCCTGTAAGAACAGAACCTTATAGTTGTCAGGAATGTTCATGAGCTCACGTAAATCCTGTTCAGCTTCTGTGATGATTGTCTCAAAAGCTTTGGAGCGATGACTCATCTCCATAACGGACATTCCCGTACCTCTGTAATTTAACATTTCTTCTGCTGCTTCTTTTAGTACCTCTTCCGGCAATACGGCCGGTCCTGCTGAAAAGTTATACACACGTTCCATAAACATTCCCCTTTCTCATTTCTATTTTCTTTTTGGTATTGTTTTATTGTTTTTCCAAATCTTTTTCATCAAAAGCATCACTAATCGGTGCTCCCGGAGCCACCATCGGCCATACTTTGTCATCACTGTCAATCTGACAGTCAATCAAAACCGGCCCTTCACACTGTAATGCCTTTTCAAAGATTTCAGAAAAATTTTCCTTTGTTGTTGCACGGTAGGCTGTTGCCCCCATTGCTTCTGCCAGCTTCACGAAATCCACTCCATCGTTCAGTACGGTAGCGGAATAGCGCTGTCCATAGAAAAGTGTCTGCCACTGACGAACCATTCCAAGTACATGATTGTTCAGTACTACCTGAATAATTGGAATATTGTAACGTGCTGCTGTGGCAATCTCATTCATATTCATACGGAAACATCCGTCTCCGGCAATATTAATAACCGTTTTATCCGGACATCCCATCTTGGCTCCAATCGCAGCTCCAAGACCATATCCCATGGTTCCAAGTCCACCGGATGTAAGTAACTGTCTTGGTTCTTTGAATTTATAATACTGTGCAGTCCACATCTGATGCTGCCCTACTTCGGTTGTCATCAGAGCCTCTCCATTTGTCTGACGGTAAATTTCTTCAATGACAAATGGTCCGGTCAAAGATTCTTTCGAATAAGTCATTGGGTACTGTTTCTTATAATTCTGAATCTTTTCTACCCATTTATCATGGTGCTGCTGCATCAGCTTTCCATTGATTGCACCCAGAACGGCCTTGATATCTCCAACCAGTCCCAAGTCCACCATAATGTTCTTGTTGATTTCAGCCGCATCAATATCTATCTGGATAATCTTTGCATTTTCTGCAAATTTCGATGCATTTCCAATAACACGGTCCGAGAAACGGGAGCCAATTACAATTAGTAAGTCGCATTCGCTGACTCCGTAATTTGAAGTTTTGGTTCCATGCATGCCAAGCATTCCCGTATACAAATCACTGGTTCCCGGATATGCACCTTTTCCCATCAGGGAATCGCAGACCGGAGCGTGTACTCTTCCTACAAACTCTTCAATCTCTTCATTTGCCCCGGATGAAATCGCGCCACCGCCTATAAAGATGTAAGGCTTCTCCGACTCCATGATCATCTCAATAGCTTTGTCAATATCCTGCTCTGAAACCACTGCCTGATACTTATCCACCAGTCCTACCGAAACCGGCCTGTATTCTGCCATCTTTGCAGTCACATCTTTCGGGATATCCACAAGTACAGGACCTGGTCTTCCCGACTGTGCAATGACAAATGCCTTGCGGATGGTTTCTGCCAGCTTATTGACATCTTTTACCATAAAATTGTATTTCGTAATCGGCATGGTAATTCCAGTAATATCAATTTCCTGAAAACTGTCTTTTCCGATTAACGGCACACCTACGTTACAGGTGATTGCCACCATTGGAATGGAATCCATAAATGCGGTTGCAATTCCTGTTACCAAATTGGTGGAGCCGGGACCGCTTGTAGCAAAGCATACACCGACTTTTCCTGTGGCACGTGCATATCCGTCTGCTGCGTGAGACGCTCCCTGTTCATGGGAAGTCAGGATATGTGTAATCTCATCGCTATGCTTATACAGTTCATCATATACATTTAAAATGGTTCCTCCCGGATAGCCGAACACGGTATCAACACCTTGCTCCTTCAAACATTCTATCAGTATTTCTGCTCCATTTAACTGCATTCGTGTTTTCCTCGCTCTCTATTTTACTTCCAGAATTGCGCCTCTGTTTCCAGATGTTACCATTGCCGCATATCTTGCCAGATAACCTGTGGTAACCTTCGGTTCTCTCGGCTGCCATTTTGCCTTTCTTGCTACCAGTTCTTCATCTGAAATCTTTGCATTCAGTGTAAGGTTTGGAATATCAATCTGGATAATATCGCCTTCTTCAATCAAAGCAATTGGTCCGCCAACTGCAGCTTCCGGTGAAACATGTCCGATGGAAGCTCCTCTGGATGCTCCACTGAATCGTCCGTCTGTAATCAGGGCTACGGAAGAACCAAGTCCCATTCCTGCAATGGCAGAAGTCGGGTTCAGCATTTCTCTCATACCAGGACCGCCCTTTGGTCCTTCATAGCGGATAACCACCACATCACCAGCCACTATTTTACCACTCTTGATTGCATCAATGGCATCTTCTTCACATTCAAATACTCTTGCAGGTCCTTCATGTACTAACATTTCCGGTACAACTGCAGAACGTTTTACCACGCTTCCATCCGGTGCTATATTGCCCTTTAATACGGCAAGACCGCCTGTCTCACTGTATGGGTTATCGATTGGACGGATAACTTCTGGATTTAAGTTCTCGCATCCTTCAATATTTTCGCCTAAGGTCTTTCCGGTAACGGTCATACATTCTGTATGGAGAAGTCCACGCTTATTTAACTCGTTCATGACTGCCGGTACACCACCAGCCTCATTCAAATCTTCCATGTAAGTCGGGCCAGCCGGTGCCAGATGGCAAAGGTTTGGTGTCTTTGCACTGATTCCATTTGCAAAATCAATCTCAAAATCCATACCGATTTCATGGGCAATAGCCGGAAGATGCAACATACTGTTGGTCGAACATCCAAGTGCCATATCTACAGTCAGTGCATTTAAGATTGCATCTTCTGTCATAATATCTCTTGGACGGATATTTCTTCTGTAAAGTTCCATTACCTGCATACCGGCATGTTTTGCCAGACGGATACGTTCGGAATAAACGGCTGGAATGGTTCCATTTCCCGGAAGTCCCATGCCAAGCACTTCTGTCAGACAGTTCATACTGTTTGCTGTATACATTCCGGAACAAGAACCGCACGTCGGACATACTTTATTTTCATATTCGCAGACTTCACATTCAGTCATAGTTCCTGCTGCATAGGCCCCTACTGCCTCAAACATACTGGAAAGACTTCTCTTCTTGCCATTTACATGACCTGCAAGCATTGGGCCGCCACTGACGAAGATGGTCGGTACATTGATTCTGGCTGCCGCCATCAGAAGTCCAGGCACATTCTTATCGCAGTTTGGCACCATAACCAGTGCGTCAAACTGATGTGCCAGTGCCATTGCCTCTGTAGAATCGGCAATCAAATCTCTGGTAACCAGAGAATATTTCATTCCGATATGTCCCATGGCAATTCCATCACACACTGCAATCGCAGGAAATACGATTGGTGTCCCTCCTGCCATGGCAACTCCCATCTTTACTGCATTCACAATCTTATCCAGATTCATATGTCCCGGAACAATCTCATTGTAGGAACTGACAATTCCTACTAATGGTTTCTCTAATTCTTCTTTTGTAAGTCCTAATGCGTTAAACAACGAACGATGCGGTGCCTGCTGCATCCCCTTCTTTACGTTATCACTCTTCATTTTTTCATGCCTCCTCTATTCTCTTATTGTATTCTCTCACATATAAGGTCGCCCATCTGTGCTGTATTCACCTTTGTACATCCTTCTGACATGATATCTCCTGTACGGTATCCATCTTTTAATACCTTGGAAATGGCTGCCTCTACAGCGTCTGCTGCTTCATCCAGATCAAAGCTGTAACGAAGCATCATGGCTGCTGACAGTATCGTTGCAATCGGATTTGCGATACCCTGTCCTGCAATATCCGGTGCAGAACCGCCGCTTGGCTCATATAAACCGAATTTTGTTTCATTTAAGCTGGCACTTGCAAGCATTCCGATGGAACCGGTTACCATACTTGCTTCGTCCGATAAAATATCACCAAACATGTTCTCTGTCAGGACCACATCAAACTGTTTTGGATTCTTTACAAGCTGCATTGCGCAGTTATCAACCAGCATGTGTTCTAATGTAACATCCGGGTAATCTGCCGCAACTTCTTCCACAACCTTTCTCCACAATCTGGAAGAATCCAGTACATTTGCTTTATCAATACTTGTTACTTTCTTTCTTCTCTTTCTTGCAATGTCAAATGCACGGATCGCAATTCTGCGGATTTCATTTTCATTATATGTAAGTGAGTCATAAGCGGTACGGACACCATTTTCTTCAACGGTCTTTCGCTCTCCGAAATACAGTCCACCGGTCAGCTCTCTCATAATCAAAAGGTCAAATCCGCCTTCTGTCAGTTCCGGCTTTAATGGACACGCCTCAGATAACTCTTCATAAAGCACTGCCGGACGGAGATTTGCAAATAATCCCAGTTCTTTTCTGATTCTCAGAAGCCCTGCTTCCGGTCTCTTGGATGGCTCTAATTTGTACCATGGTGATGTGTTGGTATCTCCACCGATGGAACCCATCAGGACTGCATCATTCGCTTTGGCTCTTTCTACCGTCTCATCTGTAAGCGGTACTCCGTGAACATCTATCGAAGCTCCTCCCATCAGTAACTGTTCATAAGCACATTCAAATCCATACACTTCTCCTGCCTTGTCCAGTACCTTCATTGCTTCTGTCACAACTTCCGGTCCGATTCCATCGCCTTTAATTACCCCAATGTTCAATTTCATCGTTCATTTCCTTCCTTCTATGCATCATATATTCGTCATACAATTTATGTCGATTTTCTATTATGGTTTATAATATCGTATTTTTCTTCCGATTTCAACCCTTTACCTCGCAAAAGTGTGAAATAGCAAAAACCGTGTATACAAGGTTCTACTGCCTTATATACACGGTCTTCAGATTCTTATTTCTTTTCTTCTCCTATGAGTTAGAAGCTGGCTTTTCTACCTGCATGATTGCTGATTTCTGCATCGGAATACGACAGTTCTTGTTGCTGCCAAATTCTACAATTACATCCTGCTCACCTACATCGATGAGAACGCCATAAAAACCGCTTGTTGTAAGAACAGTATCTCCTACCTGCATTTCCGAAAGCATCAGCTGAATTCTCTTCTGTTCTTTCTTCTGAGGTCTCATAAGTAAAAACCACATACCACCTAAAACTACAGCGTAGATGATAACTAACTGAACCATATTCATTTTCCATTTCCTCCTAATTGTAATAAAAACTATATCTACTATACACAATCCTATGCATTTCAGCAAGGGAATTTCGAATAATTTTACACTTATGCGCTTTTATTCTTCTTTTTCTTCCATTCTGTTTAAGGTTTCTTTCTTAAACTCTTTATATCTTCCTGCATCAATAGCCGCTCTGATTTCTTCCATCAGTGTGTTGTAATAATACAGATTATGAAGTACGCAGAGACGCATGCCAAGCATTTCTTTCGCCTTCAGCAAATGGCGGATATACGCTCTGGAATATCTACGGCATGCCGGACACTGACAGCCTTCTTCAATCGGGCGCTCATCCAGTTCATATTTCGCATTAAACAAATTTAATTTTCCATGCTTGGTATAAACATGTCCGTGTCTTCCGTTACGGCTCGGATATACGCAGTCAAAGAAATCCACACCTCTGTCTACTGCTTCCAAAATATTGGCCGGTGTTCCTACTCCCATAAGATAAGTCGGTTTATTTACCGGTAAATACGGAACTACTGCATCTAAAATCTGATACATCTGCTCATGGGTTTCACCAACTGCAAGACCACCCACCGCATAGCCGTCCAAATCCATTTCTGCAATCTGCTGTGCCTGGGCAATACGGATGTCTTCATAAATCGCACCCTGATTGATTCCGAATAGCATCTGTTTCTTGTTGATGGTGTCGTCCAGTGAATTCAGTCTTGCCATTTCTTCTTTACATCTTGCAAGCCAGCGCACTGTCCGGTCTACCGAGTTCTGGATATATTTCCGGTCCGCCACACTGGAAGGACATTCATCAAATGCCATGGCAATGGTGGAAGCCAGATTGGACTGAATCTGCATGCTTTCTTCTGGTCCCATGAAAATCTTTCTGCCATCGATGTGCGAATTGAAATATACACCTTCTTCTTTGATTTTCCGGAGTCCAGCCAGCGAAAACACCTGAAATCCGCCTGAATCCGTCAGAATCGGCTTATTCCATGACATAAACTTGTGCAGACCGCCAAGCTGCTTGATTACTTTATCTCCCGGCCGCACATGCAAATGGTAGGTATTGGAAAGCTCGACCTGCGTCTTAATTCCTTCCAAATCTTCTGTAGACACGGCACCCTTGATGGCCGCAACCGTTCCTACATTCATAAATACTGGAGTTTCAATGACTCCGTGGACTGTGTGAAGACGTCCCCTCTTCGCCAGTCCATCTCTTTTGATTAATTCGTACATTCTATTCTCTCCAACTTTTCTTAATGATATCTTTCTACTGATATCTGACTTCCGCCAATGCTTCAGTCACGATAATCTCTTAGTAATGGCAAACAACCGGTGTTCCTGCTGATACATTGTTAAATACCGTCTCCGCAATGTTATATGGCAGGTTGACACATCCATGAGAACCATGAGTCAGATATCTGTTACCTCCAAAGGCTGACTGCCAGGTAGCATCGTGAAGTCCGATTGCACCATTAAATGGCATCCAAAAATCTACCGGAGATTCCCACTCATAGGTACCATCCTCCTTCTTTGGTCCACGCAAAACCGCATTCCGCTTGCAATAGCGGATACTGTATACACCCTGAGGTGTCGCACTTCCTTCACTTGGCTTTCCGGTTACAATCGGTGAACTTGTCACAACACTTCCATTTACAAACAGGTACATATACTGATTGGTCAGATCCACTTCCACGTAAGTATCTCCCCAGTCTGCTGCTCCATGGGAAGCTGCCGTCTGCTTGTAAACAGGTTCCTTCGTTACCACTTCTTTATTACTGATATTAGCTTCCAAAGCTTCTATTTCTGCTGTCTGGTCAATTTTCCAGCCATAATTGCCGCCTTCTACATTTACCGTATTACCGCTTCCGGATGTGAAGGTTCTCTGCGTCCGGTACGTATCGTATTTCTCTGCCAGACCGGCAACAAACTGAGATACCCCTTCTTCATTATAGGTCACATTCATGTTTTCATCTGTAGTCAGCCACTGAGAAATCACGGATGCATCTACAACTTCTGTATTCTCACCAAAGGTGTAAGTAACAGAAGCTCCTAAATACTCGTTCATTGTCTCGCATGCTGCAATCACTTCCGGTGAATCTGAAAAATACGCTGCTTTTACATAGCAGTCTTCTGCCACCATATCCAGAGTATTCTGAAATCCGGCAATATACTCTGCCACTTTTGCCTTGAATGCATCTACATCTAACAAACTTCCAATTTCTTCTGCTTTCACAACAAATTTCTGTCCATTAAATTCTGGAACAGCAGAGGCTGGAGCTACCTGATTCTCCTCCTGCATACAATCCAGTGCATTAAGCAGATTATCCAGCTTCGTTTCGTCATAATTCACACCAACCGATGCCTGAATATCAAAATTCTCCCAAAGACTTCTTGGCCATAAGAATACATTCTGATTCTTCAGCAAGGTATTTAATTCTTCGCCTTTCTTATAGCTTAAATCTATTTTCTTGCCATCAATCACATCCACATCACCATCAGACTCTTTCAGTGTCAGCTTATAAACGCCAACTTCCTCTGCCATTGTATCTTCAACCTTACCAACCGTCTGAAGGGAATAATCCACACCGTTAATGGTAGTATGGAAATAGAAATGACTGGAGAAAAAGATTGCAAATCCTAAATAAACTGCCAGAATAACTCCAAGTACCGAACCCCCGATGATTCCCAGCACTTTATGTCTCTTTTTCTTCTTTGCCAGCTTTTCTTCGTCCGGCAATTCTTCGTCTTCTTCCAGTTCTTCCCCATCCTCTGCATCCAGTGACGGTTCCAGTTCCTCGCCATCTTCTGCGTCCAGCGATGGCTCCAGTTCTTCACTGTCTTCTGCGTCTAGCGACATTCCCAGTTCTTCACTGTCTTCTGCGTCTGGCGACATTTCCAGTTCTTCACCGTCTTCGGCACTTAATTCAGATTCTATCTCCTCACCATCTTCGGCAGACAAATCATCTTCCTCCGGCTCCTCTGAAATGTCCTTGACACTTTTCTCAGTGTCTTCTTCCACTTCAGCTTTTTCATCATCCTTCTTATCTGAGGAAATCTTTTCTTTAGCTGAATCATTCTTTTCGTTTTCTTCATCAGCTTCCACATCTTCCAATTCTGCACTAATCTCACAACTTTCTTCCGGACTGTCTTCTGACTCCGACTTCAATTCATTTGCAATATCCTGCAATGTTTCTTCCATGATTTCTTCCGAGGACTGACTGATATCCTTTTCTTCCATTTCCTTCTTCCTCTTTGTCATTCTATCCTAACTCCCTATAAATATATTTATATCCTGAATACTCATATCCATTATTGTAATACGAACGGGCTCTTATTTGCAATATAAATGTCACTTTTCGACAATTTTTTCACTTGTTCCAAAAGTGTTCGTGTAGTATCATGATGATACCAAGGTTGTAAAGATATGTTTTTCATGTTCACATGAGAATACATAGCCTTACAACTTGCCCAAACATGAGAAAGAAGCCCGACAGGGCGAATTTCGAATGTTTGAAGGATTTTGAGAGCATATCAATGCGGAGAAATCCGATGGTATCATCGCCAAACATACTAACCATAGAAAGGACAACATTCAAATGGCAGGTTCTATTTTCGGAAAATTATTTCAGATATCTACCTGGGGAGAATCCCACGGGAAGGGCATCGGTGTTGTAATTGATGGCTGCCCTGCCGGATTACCCTTATCAGAATCTGATATTCAAACATATTTAGACAGACGTAAACCCGGACAAAGTCAGTTTACAACCATGCGAAAGGAAAGTGACGAAGCGGAGATTCTTTCCGGCGTTTTTGAGGGTAAAACAACCGGAACTCCGATTTCTATTCTAATCCGCAATCAAGACCCGCGTTCCCGCGATTATAGTAATATTATGAACTGCTACCGTCCCGGTCATGCAGATTTTACTTTCGACGAGAAATATGGCTTCCGTGATTACCGTGGCGGCGGCCGTTCTTCCGGACGGGAAACAGCAGGGCGCGTAGCTGCCGGAGCAGTTGCCGCAAAGATTCTGGAAACATTAGGAATCCAGATTCTCACTTATACAAAATCCATTGGTCCTGTTTCTATTCCGGAAGCAGACTATCATTTTGAAGAAATCACACAAAATGCACTCAACATGCCAAGTACCGCCTATGCAGAGAAAGCCTCCGCTTATCTGGAATCCTGTATCAAAGAACAGAATTCTTCCGGTGGAATCATCGAGTGCAGAGTTACCGGACTTCCTACAGGAATCGGTGATACGGTCTTTGATAAACTGGATGCCAATCTTGCAAAAGCCATGCTTTCTATCGGAGCAGTAAAGGGCTTTGAAATCGGTGACGGCTTTGCTGCTGCGCAGGCAAAAGGCAGTGAAAATAATGATGCCTTTACAGTAACAGATGAAAAAATCACAAAGAAATCCAATCATTCTGGTGGAACTCTGGGTGGAATGAGTGACGGTGCACCTCTTGTTTTCCGCACCGCTGTCAAACCTACTCCTTCTATTTCCAGAGAACAGGAAACTGTAGATAAGGATGGAAATCCGATTTCCCTTACTATCACCGGACGACATGACCCTGTAATTGTTCCGAGAGCGGTGGTTGTGGTAGAAGCTATGGCAGCACTTACTATCGTGGATTTACTTTTCACGAATATGTCTGCAAAAATGGATTCATTGACAGCATTCTACAAACAATAGAACTTATGACAAAAACAGGGATATGCGTATCGCTCGCACATCCCTGTTTGCATCATACTACCTTAACTTCTAAATAGTCGAATCCCAATAATTGATTTTCCTCTATCGCATTTTTAACTCTTTCAGAAATAAAAAGAGGAATGGTATCATTTTTCAGCCGGAATATATCATGTCCTTCAATTGCTTTTTTCTTTAATGCATATTTCTTAACAAAATTTATCTTTTTGTCTCCCAATTTAAGCACATCATAGTCTGAATGTTCTAAATCAATTGCATCAATAACATCTAAAACATTCAGTACACTATATGATTCATTCTTGCATTTTTCAGAAACGTCAAACAATGTGACCGGAAGATTTTGAATTTTATCACTTGGAACCAAACCACTAACCAAAGAGCAAAATTTCTTTGACACTATCGGCCATCTATAAGCATTGGATACATAATCTGTCATAATCCCCTTACTGCCATCGTATTCATATACAATCTGTTTCCATTCATTAATAAATATTCCACCCGATACAATATATCTATTCCCTGCAAATCAGCAGCATTGCAATCAATATATCGTTCTCCTTTTTCATAATCATACATCAATTTATAGTACTTCATATTTTCTGCTTCATTCTACTTAAACATATCTGCCTTGCATTGATATTTCCTGGTTTTAGGTTCCATGTATTGATAACAACTTATTCTGCTTTTAGCTATTATACTTATAAATTCATATCATAAATATATAATTGTTCTACTAGTTGTATATTCCGGCAAAACTGCGCATCCGTTCCGGAGGAACGGAGCGCAATTCCGCTCTGAACTGTGCATAGCACAGCTATAAGCTACTATTAGGACTGACGCATGTCACGTCCATTACATTCAAGGCGTAATGCCTTGGAAGTAAGCCTGCTTAAGCAGGCATCTGCATAGGTATCATCTTTAAATAGTTCATACCATTTAGCTGTAGGCAACTGAGAAACCACCATTGTTGATTTCTTTGTATCTCTTGTTTCAATTACTTCAAATAGATCTCTGCATCTGTCAATATCCAGATCCATGAGGCCGAAGTCATTAATAACAAGAAGATCATAAGAAGCCATTTGATTGGTGTAATCAAGAGCCTCTCTGTTAAGTCGAGCTTTTTCACTCTCCATCATGAGCGTGTTTGCTCTGATATACTTTACAGTTTTATGTTGCTGCATAGCTGTAATACATAAAGCATTAGCTATATGTGTTTTACCAGCACCAGCACATCCTGTGATAAGGAGATTCTTACGTTCTTCTATCCACTCGCACTTTTGAAGTAATTCTATTGTGTGAGTATCAAGCATTCGATCTGGCTCATACAGAGCGTTATCGAAGTCTGCTGTTGGATATTTGAGCGTTGCCTTTTTCATAAGGCGGTTAAACTTTGTGGTTTGTCTTTCATCCCACTCGGTATTTACGATATGAGTAATTCGAGTTATAAAATCCTCTAGCTCATAGTTCGCATTTAGAAACTGTGTTTCTAAGGCTTCCGCCATATGTGATAGACGCATTTTAAACAGTCTATCAAGTAATACGTTTTGTTCAGCGTTAAGCTGCTCATTATAAATATAATCTTTTTGTTTATATGCCATAATAGAATACCTTACTTGTAGAAGTCCTTTCCTCTGATGTTCTCATGAGTTGGAAGCGTGCCTGTATTAACATGATTGCTTTTGTTTTTATTTAGCAATTGTTTGAAGGTTTTATACTTACAGGAATTCATCTCAATACATTGCCTTGCTGTTTCATCAACAAAACCATGGGGTAGATCCTTACAAGCATGTAAGAGACCTGCACATGAGTTGTATGACTGTTCTTCATGCTTTGAGGATTTAAGAATTCTGTCAATACATTCTGCCATGTTTGGTCCAAACACAGAAGCCCAGCGTCTGTAGTAAGCACCGTCTTTCTGATTGACTTCTTTGTAGTATTTATGTTCTTCTGGCATATGTGAATCTTCAGTGATGTATTTAGGAAACTCACTGTAGACTCGTTTATGTTTACAGATTAATCTGTTGTAGCTATCACATATACGAATTTCTGATGCAGTTGCTTTAATAATTGCAGGTTTGCCTAGTTGGGTATACACTACAGAATAGTAGTGGTCATCATACTCAACATGATAATTATCAGGAATTCGAGTGATTGTTTTATAATCGCATAACGTGAAGCTTCCGCCTGGCAGTGGTTTCAAACACGTTCTGTCATACTTATCAAACATGTCTTGCCTTGAATATTTCTTGTTTTGCATTCGTCTTGAGTTGAGGGCTGCTACTATTTTTTTAGTTTCAGCATTTATCTCTTCGAGCGATGTGTAAACTTTTTCTTTAAGTTTCTCAACAAGATGCGTTTCAAGATACTTAACATGATTCTCTACCGTGGCTTTGCCTTTTGGCTTCCGTGGTGGAGGTGGAAGTACAATCGTGTCATAAAAATCTTCCAGGTCAGAATAAGCTGATTGCAAAATCAGTTCATCTTTTGAATGCTTTATTACTGCGGTTTTTAAATTGTCTGGAACTAAATGTTTGGGTACACCACCATAGAATTGTAATGCGTGTACTGTTCCAGTAGTGAAGCTTAATAGCTTCTCATTTAAAAAGATTTCAGCGTAGATTAAACTACTTAATCCCATGGTGGTTACAAAGATATGAACCTTTTGTATTTCACCTGTTTCGGGATCAACAAGTAGCTCGGGCTGATCTCCAACCCAGTCAATATATAACTTTTCTCCAGGAATACGTTCAACTGCCATTGTGGCACTTTCTTTACCGTAGTTCTTGGTAACAAAGCGATTATATAATTCATAAAACTGGGTTTGTTCGTATCCATTAGGATTCTTTTCCTTGTAATCAAACCAGCAGTAAGATACATTCACTTTACTTCCGGGTTGATGGATACGATCATAGTAGGTTTGAAAATTAGGCATAGGAATATCATTCCTTTGAAGATTTTCAGGAGGATAAAAAATATCCTCGACGATATGTGGTTCAAGTTGCTTTAAATCATCCAGAGAGTATCCAGATGCCTTAAAGCGATTTAGAATAAGCTGCACCGTACCTGAACCAATGTGATACCTATCACTTATAGTACGGAGAGCACATTTATTTTGGCGCATTTGAATAACGCCAACGATAGTGTTGTAGCCTTGCATTTACATGCCTCCTTTCGCAGATTCAATAATTATTGACTACGAAAAAACTATAACACTATTTAAATAAACATGAGCAGTTCTTCCGAAAAGGCGTGCAGTTTACACCGGAAGGCTTGTGCCGTTAGAAACGAAAAAGGCGCTCAGTTCGAGCGGAATTTGCATCTACTAGTATTGTTACAAATGAATTCTTCAATTCATAGAATCTCTTATCATAATTGGTTTCAATTATCATAATCGAATCACCCAATCTAAAAACAGCCTCTCCATTTTCCGCATAATCACTCAACAGCAATGTAAGTTGAATCTTTTCACCCAGCATTTGAATCTTATATTCTTTTTTGTCACATATAACCAAGTCATTATAATCATAGATTTTTTCCACATCCAGTTCTACATCATAATCTTCTTTAACGGGCTGATTGTTTTCTTTCCATATTCCTTTTACCATCCCATAATCAGTAGAAAAATAAATCCTTTCATTTAATATTTTGTCAATATGTATTTTCATCTGCCTTTCCCCCATATATCAAAATGCCTTTTCTTTGACTTGGCCTTTCAAGCTAATCAGCAAGCAATGTTTCATCGATAATAAGTTCCGTATTTATTTTATAGGCTATACCCGAAATTGTGCAAACACCATCTATGCCAACCAAATCAGGAACACATTTTAACTCTTTACCCAGCTCATCAAAATACTTCCCCTTAAAAATGTTATAAAATCCATAGTTTAATTTTATACTTTCAAGATTAATATTGGTTATCGTATAAAATAAACCTCTGGTCCAATATTCCTTTCCAACAATACATGGGTCTATTAACAAATTTTTCGTATCTATTTTCAGATTATTATATTCTTTTCCATATACTCTTTCTCGGAAAATCATTATTACCAGCAAATCGTCACCATCTATATTGTATATATGATTATTCACAACAACTCCCCAAAAGTACTTTCCTTCCACCGGTTCAACTAAAAAAACGTCTCCTATTTCAGGATATGCCCTCTTTCTTTTAATCGTTTTAAGTTGGTAATCTTTCCAATTTTTTTCGCCTAATTCATCTAATTTTTTTTGAACTTCTGCACTTTGTTCTTCATATCGTTTTTTCCATTTTCTCGAAAGCAGATTATCATACATGTTATCTTTTTTTCCATACATCACATTTCCCATTTCTTAGTACTTCTCTTTTATCATCTCTATCGTTTCCGGCTTGTCCGTATAAAATTTATCCGCTAACGGAATATACACAATCACCGCAGGCTGTCCGTCTTTTATCTTGCCTTCCATATCCCATTCCATCCAGACAATCTTTTCCTGTCCATTTGAATAAATATATTTGTGTTCCTCGCCAAGTGCCATTTTTACTTCACAAATCTCACATGGTCTGGAATCCTTGGCAGCCTGCTTAAATTTCTTGCATTTTTTCTTTTTATGCCAATAATACCAACCTACAAACAATAACCAAAGAATAATTCCTGCTTCTATTACCAGCACTTCTTTTCCGTCCAAAGCAAGTGCTATTACAGAACCCAAACCGATGAATAAAACACTGATTGTTACAGTCATTTTAAACCAGTCCTTCCTTTCCGCTTTGTAGCGATAGGTACAATACTTTCTAGAAAACGTATTGCTTACCGGAGTGAACTGGCATATCGGATAATCTTCCTCTATGTTTTTCGGTTCTCTGGCTTTCGGTTCGGATATTTCTTCGTTAGTGATTTGAGGTTCCTGTATCCGGGAAACTTCCCGATTTTCAGTTTCAGAAACTGTCATTTCTTCTTCCACATTTAGTATCTGGTGAGCTTCTTGTTTTTCATCATCAGAGACTATTGGTTTTTCTTCCACACTCACTGACTTCCAGTATATGCCAATCACCGATATAACAAAGATTCCCAAGGAAATAGCCATACTGATTCCTAAAATATTACTATGAGATGGATACTTTTTCGAAATAATAAATGAAGAAAGATAAACTATCATACTTATAACCGCTACTCTATACCATCCTTTTGCTTTCTTCCCATATTTATAATATTTGTAGCTTACAAGCATCCCATAAATACCACCAATAAAAATAATACTCCAGAAAAAGAGGCTTTCTTCCATTTTTGAATACTTATATCCATATTCAAAATATTTCGTCATTTTTCCATTAATTCTTGTAATAACCCGAGATGGAACAATACTTTTATATATATGTATCCGAATCTCATCCCCTTCCTTTATTGGGTCTTTTACACATACTGACTTATATTTTTCATTTTTTTCTCCATCATTCAAGACTATATCATAATATTCAACTTCTCCGTTCCCTTTATAATATTTTGCTACAGTTTTATCCCAATCCTTATTGGCCCATTGCATACTGACTACAGTACCTTCTGCAATTTCATGTAACTCATTTGCAATATATGGAATCTTCGCAAAAATAATAGACTCTACTCCAATTATAATTGCAAATACGAGAATAAAAGAAACGAGAAGTTCTTCATTCTTTTTTATTCTTTTAACCTCAATATCTACACCGAATAATAATATACCGCCTAGTATTAACATACCAAAAATATTTTTATAAAATGCAAGCCTATCTATAAGCATATGAGTCTCCCGTTCCTTTATAGCTGGACAATTAATTGTCCAGCTATAAATATTATTTAATTACTTCCAATATATTTTGTCCCTAAACCGATAGCAAAATCAAAAACCGTTCCTGTCCAGCCTACTACTCCTTGTACCATGGATTGTGCTATTCCTTCATTATCTGATAATGTCGAAAGCCCGTCTCCTATGTATGACTGTATTACTCCTGCACTCATATCTCTCCAAGTTGGTTTATCACCAACTGATAAACTTCCTAATGCAGACGATACAAAACCTGTTACTCCAGTATATGCCCATTTGAGACTTTCTTTGGTAATTTTATCTCTCGGTGTCCCCATCACACCTCCAATTACTCCACTGGCAAGTCCACTGATAGTGCCTTTCTTGGTGTCATCTCCAGTTAATTTACTCTGCACATATCCTTCTGCAGCTCCCTTTGCTCCGCCTTTTGCTCCTTCCGTTGCCACTCGTTTCATAACCTTTTTTATTGTAGACTTGTACTTCTTTCCCTTGGAGATAACCTGTTTGGTCTTGGATATAATCTTGCTGGCTCCGCTCTTTACTTTGGACAATCCGCTTCTTGCTGCGTTAAGTATTTTGGAAGGGTTTTTTAACTTGCATTTGCCTTGTAAGCCAAATTTTGAACTCAGTTTCGTTCCTGCTACGGCACCAATCACACCACCTGTAACTGCACATCCTGCAATAATTGCGTATTTCTTCCAACCTTTTGCTTTACTTTTAATATCTATATATCTATGTTTTTCTGAGCCAGTTGGAAACCTTCAACGTCTAAAGCATAGAAAAATTCACCCAACATAAATACATAAAAAGAGCATGCAATAATAACCCTAAATGAATAATAATCAATTATATTTTTTATTGTCAACATTGTTAACATAAAACACATTCCCCAACCAAACAGCCACATTCCGCAAAATATTCTGCACCATTTTGTTTTTTTGTTCTTATGCTGTACAATTACATAAAATATGAAAAGTAAAAAATGACCAGAAAAAAATATAATCTGTTTAACAAATAGCCGCTTAACATCTGATTGTGTAATAGATCCATCCAATTTATACTCATATTTATAAGCAGCCATTTCTACTCCATTAACTTTAGCAACAATTCCTTCCATCGTAGGATTATAACAAATTTCAATTTTATCTCCTATTTTTATTTCTTTAGGAACATAAATTTTTTCAAAAACAGCCTTTCCATTTTTCTCTGTATTCAAAGTGATATCGTAATAGAGTCTTCCACCTTGTCTATGGTTTCGCAATTGCAATTCTTGTACCTCTCCATAATAGAATTTAGGTTCTTCCTTGATACATATTATACGATTATCTATCAACCCATAATACAAAAGAATGATGCAACATAAAACGCCGAAAACGCTTAATATTTGGTCACTTTTTCTTTTCATTCCTGTTATTTTATGTACAACCACCGTTACAATTGCTATACTTATACATACTCTAAATAAAAATCTCACTTCTTTCTAATTACCTTTCCTCTTTTTCTGTCCCTATCATTAAATTCCAAGCCGAATATATAGAAAAATCTTTTGCAAAACCTATTACTTGATTAGTCAGTCCTACAGTTCCACCTACAACAATATTTGATAAAGTTTCTAAACTTGAATTGGAATTTGGCAATGATACAGCTATATTTATTTTTCCCAGTGTTGCTTGTGCCACTCCAGCCAACATTCCATATTCTAATCCCTTCTCCCAACTGTTTCCATCCAATTTCTGATTGGTAAAACCTCCTATAGCACTTCCTGCTACTGCAAATCCTGTTCCTCCCAATCCAGATATTGCACCCGAAATCATTCCGCTTATTGTGCCATTTTTTACATTACTATTAGTCATTTTACTTTGAATTGCACTTTCAGCTCCGCCTTTTGCTCCTTCCGTTGCCACTCGTTTCATAACCTTTTTTATTGTAG
>OIZO01000339.1_pt1 | contig 33824 bp, 29 predicted proteins | sample 1588551 | NCBI WGS metagenome assembly OIZO01 (sample SAMN03283271) | human gut metagenome | biome: human-associated habitat; material: feces | host: Homo sapiens | place: Peru | collected 2012 | reverse complement strand
ATCTCATCTTGCCCTTATATCTAGGACATCTAAAGATAAAGATAAAAATAAACAATAATAATAAAATAACAATAACGATACCAACAATAATTTGTTTATCATTAAAATACTTCTTAACAACACCCAATGCCTCTGTAACATTATTAATATCTGGTCCTGTTAAAGGTGTAACTCTATTAGAAAGAATAATACCATTAGAAGCACCCAATATTAACCATGTAGCGAAAATAACAAATCTTACAAGTCTTCTCTTTCTAAATAAGAAAGCAGCCAAACTCCAAATGAAAATCATCATTGAATTGTAGAAGAATACTTGAGTAGATGTACTTAAGAATTCAAAAGCACTAGCCATACTGTGTCTTGAGAAAGCCTCAATGATAAATTCTACTACAAAAGATAGAACTAATTGTAAAGCCAATGCAGCTCCATTACTTAATTGATGTTTCGATTCTTGTTCCTTTAATATAACTCTAAACAAGAAAGTGCTTTGTATCTTTTTATGTAAACTTATAAAAAAGTTTTTAATTATATTCCATATCCTTAAAATAAATTCTTTTACTTTAACCATCAGATACCTCCTTTAGCGGTAGTGTTACTACCGACTAATTATTATAGCCGATTATTTAAAATACTGCATATTATTTATCTTTTTGATTTTTATCAACTATTCCCCAAGTTAAATATTGTTTTGCACCAATCCTTTCTATATACCCTTTATCCCTTAAAGAATTTAACGCCCTTTGTACTGTGCGCACGGTTTTACACAACATATCTGAAATTTCTTCTCGACTTAAACGTTCTTTTTTCATTAAAATCTCCAACACCGCCAACTCGGTTTTACCTAAGTCATCATAAGAAGTGACATTTTCAGTATTAGAAGTGACATTTTCAGAGTTAGAAGTGACATTTTTTGTATTAGAAGTGACATTTTCAGAGTTAGAAGTGACATTTTCAGAGTTAGAAGTGACATTTTTAGTGTCACTATTAGCTACGATAATGTCACTACTGTTTATAACAGGTCTATGTATGGTAAACCTAAAACCATTCTTAGCATTTTCATACGAACATTCTATTCCTGCACTTTTACACAAATGATAAATCCGCTTAAAACCACTGCCAAATTGCTCAATAGTTCCATTTAAATAGAGTATCTTAGAGATAATATAATTTCTTATCTCAGATTCAGCGTTACCCTCTATATATTCTTCTGGTGTATACTTACTTGCATATTCTCCAGGGCTATATATCGTTATCTTGTTTGGATAGATACAAATCTCGTGATTGGTTCTACCATTATACATCGCATGGGCAAAACTATTCGCAAGTACTTCTCTTATTACTGCCAAAGGAATCTCTGGAATTTCTTCTCTTTCTCCTTTAGAAATATGTGCTCTCCACCTCATATTTTTAAAGATATATTCTTCCGCAATTCCTACAAGATTATAAATATTGCCCTCAATCATTTGCATATCTAATATATTCAACTTCTCATCAGTCGCGAAAATACCCATTTTTAAAGTTACTGGCCTTGTATTACCAAACAATATCTCTACTGCATTAGTTAAATTATCTTCATCAATTAAACCAAACTTTTTTAAAACAACCAAAGAGGAATATTTACCTTTGGGAATCCTGCCAATAGAAATGGCATGACGCCAAAAAGATTGCACCGATTTCTTATCAACTTGATTAGTTGTTGCCAAGGACTTTTCCTTTTCCCAAGTTCCTCTATACTTATCAACCAAGAAAAACTCTTTCAGTTCTTCTGGACTAACTTCTCGATCTTCATCTGCTGTTCTTAAATAATACCTACCCATCGCAGAATAAGGAACCTTAGATCCACTAAATTCTATCTTAATTAGATGTTTATTATCGATTACAACCTCATCTATCACCGGATATATTTGAGGCTTAATTGTTTCATACACAGCTCTAGAAACATCTCTCAAAGATGAATCAGATACTTCTTGCCCTATCACATCACCATTTGGTTTTACACCAAAATACAACACACCAAAGCCATGCTTATTTAACATAGCAGATATCGAAATCATCGCTTCTTTTAATTCTCCCGTTGATTTCTTGAATTCTATCGTTTCGTTTTCTTTTCCAAAATTCATATCAATTTTTCCTTCCACTTCTTTATTGCCGTGAAATATTAAAATTCCTACATGAATCTATAGAAAACGGGAGCTCGTGTTACAAAACGAACTCCCGTGTTGTGTATTGATTAAACATAATATCGAGTCTGAGCATGACATGGTTTAAACTTTTTAAAATATTTGCTATCTTAAGTTCTCATTATGTTGTATATTACTAGTGACAAGATATGAGGGTGGTGAGTCCGCATACTGCGGTAGATGCTGTACATCTACCGTTTTTAGAAGAATTATGGATAGAATATTAACCCATTTTTTAATCCTACATTCAAAAAAAATAGACAAAAATACAATCGAATTAAAACTAGAAGACAATTACAAACACTCTGAGACAAAACTTATCAATATAATATAGATACAAATTGAAAACGGGAGCTCGTGTTAGAAAACGAACTCCCGTGTTATGTATTAATTAAACATAATATTGAGCCTGAGCATGCCACAACTTAAAGTACTTGCCATCTTTATTCTTCAACAAATCCTCGTGACTTCCTTGCTCTACAATATTGCCACCCTCAAAGACAACAATCTCATCACAGAACTTACAAGAGGAAAGACGATGCGAAATATAAACAGCAGTCTTATCCCCAACTATTTCATCAAACTTACTATAAATTTCTGCTTCAGCAATTGGATCTAGGGCAGCAGTAGGCTCATCAAGAATAATGAAAGGTGCATCCTTATACAAAGCCCTTGCGATAGCTATTTTCTGTGCCTCACCACCAGACACATCAACGCCTCCCTCATCAAAATCCTTAAAGATAATGGTATCCAAACCATCTTTCATGCTATCTAGTCTTTCCTTAAAACCAGCATCCACTAAAGCCCTATAAACTCTATCCTTATCATAACGCATAGAACCTGCCACATTATAAGCTAAAGGAGCCGACAATAATTGAAAGTCCTGGAAAACAACCGAGAAAATATTAATATAGTCATCATAACGATACTTACGAATATCAATACCATTTAATAGAATCTCACCCTCTTGAGGATCATACAAACGACACAACAATTTAATAAACGTTGTCTTACCACTGCCATTTTCACCAACTATCGCTAGTCTATTACCCACTTTAAACTTCATATTCACATGATGCAAAGCCCAAACTTCACTACCTGGATACTTAAACGAAACATCTCTAAACTCCACATCATATTTACGATCACTTCTTTTCTCGGTAGTGAGACTGCCCTGATACATTGCGTTAGGAATATCCAAAAACTCAAACGTTTTATCAAGAAAAGAAGTATTAGTATTTGCCTCACCAACTAAAGCAGTAAGTGAAAAGACATTGATAACCATAGCACTACTAGCACCAACATATTGCATAATACTTCCTACATCAATCGCACCACCCCAAGCTTTTAAACAAGTAAACAAATAAATAGCACCAGTAATCACGGTAGTAATACACACGCCCAAACTTGCGTATATTCCCATTTCTTTAGCAGCACACTTAGCAATCTTACCATTAACACCAAAAGTATGATCACTACCCCAATAAGCTGATATCAACCTCTCTTGATTATTCATACGAACATCAACATAAGATTCTTTTCTAGTACCAATAAAACCAAAATGCCCATACAAACGATTCCCAAAAGTAGCATCATCCGCAAAATTATTCCAATAACTCAACGACTTAGCAGTTAAACGACCCGCAAACACACTAATACCCAACACCATAACAACCATCAAAAAGATAAATAATGGATTATTAATAATCACTAACTTACCAGCTGTTTTTGGCACAAAAGAAGTAAAAAGACTAAAAGTCAAAACACTACCACTTAACAAGCCAATCAATGCAGTTAACAATGATTCATATATTTCCACTGCCTTCATAAGACCCCAACCAGCCCATTGATCATTTTGTTGAATCTGTGCTCTTAAATCATTGTTTTCCTGCTTATCTAACTCACTAAAATCCAAAGAAAACATCTTATGAATAAAAATAATTTCTTTACGACCATATAAATCATCAAATAGAATTTGAGACCTTCTTTTTAGAAAAGCACCAACAATCGAAATAAATGCTATAGAAATAGTACTTATAATAACCCATCTATAAAGAACATCATCACGGCGTAAAGTTGCGATCTCTTTTAATATTTGTGATGAAAAATAAACCGTAACATAAGGTGTTATGGCCGCAAAAATACTATTCAAAGTTGAAACAAAAAAGAAATTAGGTGAAACTTCATTAAGCTTTTTAAAAGCCCTAAAATGCATAACTGTAGCATGTTTTATATCCATCACTAAATCTCCTTCCCCTGTTTATAATAACGACTTTGAACTTCAAATAACTTCGCATACTCACCATTAAGCTTCAATAAATCCTCATGGCTTCCCTCTTCCCTAATGCCACCATCTTTAATCAAAATAATGCGATCACAGAACCTTGTTGAAGCCAAACGATGAGAAATAAATAGCGATGTCTTATTACTAGCCATATCACTATATTTTTGATAAATCTCACTCTCAGCTAAAGGATCTAAGGCAGCAGTTGGCTCATCTAACAAGAGAATTGGTCCATTCTTATATAGTGCCCTAGCCAACATTAAACGTTGCATCTGACCACCTGACAAAAGAACACCATCCAAATAAACCTCACGTCCAATATGTGTATTTAACCCTTGAGGCAATTTATCAATAGTATCGCTCAAACCCGCATAATCAATACACTCTTTAATCCTTTGATAATCAATAGCATCTTTACATTGAGCTATTTCTTCGGCAATAGTTACATCTAATATTGAAAAATCCTGAAAAACCGCACTAAATAATTCATAATATTTATTTCGATTAAAATCACCAATATCATCACCATTCAACAAAACTCTTCCTTCGCTTGGCGACAACAAACCACAAATAAGCTTCACAAGCGTTGTTTTACCAGCACCATTTAAACCAACAATTGCTAGTTTTTCTCTTGGATGAATAGTTAAATTTAAATTATGAATTATATCTTTATCACATTCTGGATAATGAAACGATACATTTTCTAGTCTTATTTCATAATTTGAAGCTAGAGGAATATCTTTACCATCATCAAACTTAAATGGTTCTGGATAATCTAGAAACTCACGCAATGATGAAATATCTAAGCATTCCTTATGAAGTGTAGACATTTCCTTTAAAACACCCATAACCCAATTGGTTAAAGTAGAGATTGCCACAAAATAAAGAATAAAAGAAGATACACTCAAACCATCATTAAGCGCCATATTGATAAGATAAATGTAGGCAATACCATTTCTAATAACTGTCAAAACAACTTCAATAATATCAGCAAGTAAATCAACTTTCTCACCCTTTAAACGAAAAGCTAGATATTGATTATGCACAAGATCTAACAATTCATTAAGCCAATCCTTCAAGTTAAAAATACGAATATCCTTAGCCAACTTTATTGACTCTGCCTTATCACGAATATATCTTTTCTTATGATAATACTTCTCACCCTCAACCTTATTCGCATAATGCCAATTGTTGGCATATCTAGAAACAAAGAAAGAAATAAAACAAGTAAGAATCACTACCAACAATAAAAAAGGATCAAATGATGAAAGAATAAATAGATAAGCAATTAAGCCACCAACATTTTTAAGAAACATTGTCAGTGTTTGCCAAATATGCTCCGTTGCCTCACTATTTCCCTCACAGGCAAAATAAGCAGCATCCCTTAATCTAATAAAATTAGCATCTAAAGTATTTGGATAAGAAGTCGTATTACACTTCTTACTTACCATAGCGATAATTTTAGTTCTAACCTCAATTCTTGAAAACAACGTATTCTCTTCAATATACTTTTTAAAACCATTAATGAAAAATAAAGCCAATGTATATGCAAGTATTGTCATTAATAACACTTTAATTGAAGCCTTTTGTTCAACACACTTGATAATTCCTGGCGCAATATATAGCTGTGTTAAATTAAGAAGCACTTCTAAAACTGCTGTTAAAACACAAAACAACAAAACTCTTTTACAATTCTTATAGGCAATATCTATCATCCACTTAATATTTCTAAAAGACATTCATTTTTCCTCCACGCATATATCATTTCATAAAAAACATCCTCATAAATATAGTGGGGACGAATTGTCGAAATCAGGTGATGAAACGTTTATATCTGTGGAATCAGAATCTCAGTTGTAAAAGCACCATCCTCACTATTACGACTTATATAACCATCAAGCCTTTTGATTATGGCATCTATTCTAACTAAACCAAAACCATGGCCCTCACCCTTGCTAGTCTTAAAAAGCATTCCACTTTTTGCCATCTTCTTACCAGCGGTAAAATTAGTAAAAGAAATATAAAGTTGCGTATTTTTCATATCCATATAAATACGTATCTGTCTTTGATTCTTTGGAAGCTTAACACTCGCCTCTATCGCGTTATCAAAAAGATTGCCAATAATAGAACACAAATCAATCTCCGAAGTCTTTAATTTAACTGGAATATGTGCATCAGCAATCACCTCAATATCCTTCGCCTTAGCCAAAGAAATCTTTGAATTCAATATCGCATCAGTCATTGGATTACCAGTCTTAATCACTGTATCAACAGTAGTTAAATCCTCATCCAACAAATCAAGATAATTCTTAATAGCCTCAAGATCACCCTTAGCAACATAAGCCTTCATTGTCTGGATATGATTACGATAATCATGACGCCAACCCCTAATCTGACGATACATATTATCTACTTCACGATAATGCGTTTCGATTAATTCACTTTGATACAAGGCAATTTCTTTATCTATCTTTTTTGAAAACAAACCCATAAACTACCTCATATTAATAATGGCACGATTAACACCATCATATGCACCTCTAGGAAGATGAATAGAAGTACCATCCAATAATTTGATTTCTGTTTTAGTAACTCTACTCACTTCATTTAAATTAACAATCACAGAACGTCCTACCCGATAAAAACGCTCATCAAGTAATTTTTCAATCTCATTTAAAGTCATCTTAACAACCACTTCATCATTAGCATGTATCGTAACATAGTTGCCAAACACCTCAGCAAATCTTATTTGATATATAGGAACTCTCACCATTCCATTAGCTGAATCCATATTCAAAACAACATCATTCTTACTAATCTTTTCTATAGCACGTTCCAAGACTGAAAAAAGCTTTTCTTCCTTAACTGGTTTCATCAAATAATGTAGTGCATTCACCTCATAGCCTTCAGCTATATAATCAGAATAACCAGTTATAAAAATAATTTGGACCGCATCATTATCTTGACGAATCTTCTTCGCCATGCTGACGCCATCCATTAAACCCATTTCGATATCTAACAAAAGTATGTCATAATCCTTAACTTCTTCATAATGAAACAAGAAACTTTCAGCTGAAGAAAAAGTATCAATATTTAAAAGATGACTATAATCATTAGCCCACTTATTTAATAAATCTTTAAGATAATCACGATCACTTTCTAAATCATCACAAATCGCAATCTTATAACGTACACCACATTCCATTTGTACTAATTATAAAAGAAAAGAAGAACTCAAAAATAGGTTTTTTGTGAATATTGTACCTTCACCCATATTCCATAAGTTATAGCAGCATTAAGATGTGGCGTAATTGTGGCGTAAATATGGCGTAAATATGGCGTAATTAATGATATAATATTTTTGAGGTGATGAATATGTTGTATATTGAAACAGATAAAGTGGAATTCAAAGAAAAGATTAATGATACTTTGACAAAAGAAATAGAGTCTTTCTTAAACACAAATGGTGGCGCTATCTATATAGGCATTGACGATAACGGAAAAATCGTAGGTGTAGACAATACGGATGAAACCTTAAGAAAAATATCTGACATTATTTCCGACCAAATAGAACCAAACGCCATAGATTGTGTAAGACCAGAAGTAGAATTTAAAGGCGATAAGATTGTTATTAAGATTAATGTCAGCAAGGGCTATTCGCCACTATATTGCATCAAGAAATATGGTTTTTCTCCAAATGGTTGTCACTATAGAATAGGTACCACTTGTAAATCTATGACACTCGAGATGATTAGAAATAAATTCGAACAAGGTTTATTAAACATTGATGCTATGGTCTTGCAAGAATCTTATAACCAAGATTTAAAGTTTGCGAAATTAAAATTATTACTTTTAGAGAATGGATATCACATCGATGATAAGACCTTTGAAAAGAACTTTAAACTGCAAACAACAAGTGGTTCTTATAATTTTTTAGCTGAATTATTAGCTGATGACAATTCGATACCTTTTATCTTTGTAAAATTTAGAGGTTATGATAAAACGGTATTCTCAGAAAGAAAAGACTACGGCAATCAATGTATCATCTTAGCTTATGAAAAAATGAAAGAACGTTTATCGATAGAAAATATTTGCAAAACAATTACAAATCCTCGACCAAGACGCGATATTTATTTATTTGATATGGACGCCGTAAATGAAGCTTTGGTAAACGCAATAGTTCATAATGACTATAGAATAACCGATCCTCAAGTTGCCTTGTTTTATGATAGATTAGAAATAATCTCTCACGGTGGCTTGCCTTATGGTCTTACAAAAGAAGAATTCTTTAAAGGCATCAGTAAGCCTAGAAACAAACAACTAATGGATATCTTTTCTCGCTTAGGCATTGTAGAGCATACAGGACACGGTATACCTAAGATTGTAGAAAAATACGGACAAGAAGTATTTGAAATAAGCGCTTCTTACATTAAAGTCACTATTCCTTTCAATAAAGAAGTCATGGAATTTAACAATATGCCATATGGCGTAATTAATGATATAAGTAAAGATATAATTGAAAGCCAATATCTTGCAGGCTTTGATGATAAAGAAAGTATTGTGCTTAGTCAAATAAGACAAAACCCAAAAATCACTGCCAAACAATTAAGTATCAACACAGGCATTCCGTTTAGAACCGTCCAAAGAAATATAGCCAATCTTCGTGATAAGAACATGATCACAAGAATAGGTTCCAATAGAGATGGATATTGGAATATTACAAAGGGCATCTAACGATGCTCTTTTATCTTCTCCCATCAAATACTTTTAAAATCTCCATAGTAGCCTCTTTAGAAGCTATAGGACTTTCCGTTAAACCTTTTTCAACACAATCACAGAAATGTTTTATCTCATACATAAAATCATTAAACATTTCACATTTAATTTCTTCAATATTATCTTTTGTCACAAACTTTCCACTACCAGCCTTCCAAAAGTCCTCTATCTCAAAATAGCCCTTGTCTGTATAGATAAAAATCTTATTAATAGTCTTAAGTTCTAAGCCTGAAGTGCAAGTAGCTAAAACGCCATTATCATAAAGAATAGTTGTTTGACCTAACAAATCCAAGCCATCATCAGCTTCTTTACAAATAGTTATCGTATCCTTAATCTTAGAATCGGCAATAAAATTACAATAACTTATTGGATAAATACCCACATCTCTTAAACCACCTGCAGTCTTTGCATCAAAGACCCAAGAACCTGGTTCACCTGAAGTAACCGATGAATATTTGCCATCCATATATAATAATTTCCCATATTCACCACTTTTAAGAAGTTCTTTAATCTTCAACGTTAAAGGAAGAAAATCGGACTTCATCGCCTCCATCAACATAAGATTTTTTTCTTTAGCCAACTTAAAAGCTTCTTCACAATCATATTTATTAATAAACATAGGCTTTTCACAAATTACATGCTTACCAGCATTTAAAGCCTTCATAACCCACTTAAAGTGATACACATTAGGTATTGCAATATATACCGCATCAACATTATCATCTTTTAATAGTTCTTCGTTCTCATATGGCAAAGCATTATATTCCTTTGCGAACTCTTTTGCCCTATTTATATCCCTGGAACCTACGGCATATAAATTAGCATTATCCGCCAACATAATCCCCCTAGCCACTCTTTTCGCAATCTTGCCTGGTCCTAATAATCCAATATTAATCATATTCATACACCTTTATAATTCCTTAATTCTCAGTCTGGCTGCTCCTATGGGTTTTCGCCATGAATATATAATTAAATAATAGCAACCTTAATGTAAAATTAAAATATGAACAAATACAAAGCAATCATTTATGATGTTGATGGAACAATTCTAAACACGCTAGACATGAATATGTATCCATTATTAAGAATTATTGAAGAAGAAACTGGCGAAAGATGGACTTTTGATCAAGTGCTTAAATTTTATTCTTATCCTGGAATGAAAGTAATGGAAGAGCTAAACATCAAAGACCCTATCAGCACTTATGCAAGATGGGTAAAATATGTCAACGAATATGAAGGCGGTGCTATTCTTTATGATGGATTTATGGAGGTATTTGAAACATTTAAAAAGAATGGTATTAAACAAGCTATTGTTTCTGCCAAAAAACACAAACAATATGAAATAGATGTTTGTTCAAAAGGAATCGACAAATACATGGACACAGCTATCTTAGCAGAAGACACAATTAAGCATAAGCCAGATCCTGAGCCATTATTAAAATGTCTAGAAAGATTAAAACTATCTTCAAATGAAGTAATCTATATTGGAGATTCATCATCTGATCAAGAAGCAGCCAATAATGCCTCTATAGACTTTGGATATGCAAAATGGGGAAGTGTATCTTCATTCCCTCTTAACTCTAAATATATCTTTGATAAGCCGATTGATCTTCTCAAGTTAATCAAATAATAAAAAGCCTCTCGGCTTTTTTATTATTTATTCAAATTCAACAGTACCTGTAGGCTTAGGTGTATAGTCAAACAATACACGATTAATACCTGCTACTTCATGAGTAATACGATCAGTAATATGAACCATTACATCATGAGGAATTTCAGCAACGGTAGCAGTCATAACATCAATTGAACATACTGCACGAACAATGCAGCACCATTCAAACGCACGCTTACCATCTTTAATACCAGTAGATCTAAATTCAGGAACTACTGTAAAGAATTGCCATACCTTTTCCTCTAAACCATTCTTAGCAAACTCTTCACGAAGAATCGCATCAGACTCACGAACAGCCTCTAAACGATCACGTGTAATAGCACCTGGACATCTTACACCCAAGCCTGGACCTGGGAATGGTTGACGATAAACCATATCATGAGGTAAGCCTAATGTTTCACCAACTACACGAACTTCATCCTTGAATAAAATTCTAACTGGTTCAACCAATTCAAATTCCATATCCTTAGGAAGGCCACCGGCATTATGATGCGCCTTAATGCCATCTTCAGATTCAAGAATATCTGGCCAAATTGTACCTTGAGCTAGAAACTCAATACCTTGAAGCTTTCTTGCCTCTTCAGCAAACACTTCAATAAATTCACCACCAATTATCTTTCTCTTAGTCTCAGGATCAGCAACACCTGCTAACTTTTCAAGGAAACGATCTGTAGCATCCACATAAATTAAATTTGCGTTCATTTGATTACGGAACACCTCAACAACTTGTTCAGGCTCGCCCTTACGTAATAAACCATGATTAACATGAACACAAACTAGTTGTTGGCCAATAGCCTTAATTAAAAGTGCAGCAACAACAGAAGAATCAACACCACCAGATAAAGCTAAAAGAACTTTCTTATCACCAACTTGTTCCTTAATTAAAGCGATTTGCTCATCGATAAATTTTTGTGCCAATTCCGGTGTTGTAATTCTCTCCATATCAACCGGACGTCTGATTTCAGTAACGTTCATTGAAAACCCTCCCTAATATTTTTAATCAATTAATACGTTAATATTTTACATTATTTTATATACAAAATATGCCAACACTCAATATTTAGCTACTATTTTATACAGTTAACTCATTCATTTATCTATTTACACAAGAACGGTGTTAGATATATTGGAAAGTATTTGATAGTGTTGTCGTTTCCGATATCTTTTTGTGAAAGAATAACACAATCTTTTACATGCTTCGAATACTTCTTTTCAAATTCGCTTAAAGATTCGTGCTTCCCAGTCCCAGAAGATTTTACTTCGATAGCTGATATTTTTGCGCCATTAGATATTAAAAAATCTATTTCATAATAGTGCGTACTATCCCGCTTTTCCCATGTATGATAATACAATTCTCTACCAGAAGCCGCAATCATTTGTGCAACTAAATTTTCGTACAAATATCCTAGATTAGCTGGAAGCTTATCTGATAAAAGTTTTGAATAAATTTCATTTTCAACAGATGGTCTATCAATAAACATCAACGTAACAAATAGTCCGATATCTGCAATATACAATTTATAACTGTCCAGGTCTTTTGAAAGTGTCAAACTAACCCTAGGGTCCGTCGAATTATATGAAGGCAATATAGTTTTTGTATCGATTAACTCATATATCATTCTTTCATCTTTAGATGTTTTTCTTTTCTTTATAGTGGTAGGAATACGATACTTTTTAGAACTCTTTGATAACTGCGCCGGTATTGAATGATAAATTGCAGACAAATTGCCTGATGGATCTAGTTTCTTGAAATCATCCTCATATAGTTTAATTATTTGCCTTTTTATTTGGTCAATCACGGCAAAATTATCGCCATTAATAAAGCTTTCAACCGCTTGTGGCATCCCGCCAACGGCCATATAAAGCCTTATATCTCTCATTAACTTACGATTAGTTTCTTGTCCAATGCTTTTATTTAATTTATATATTTTTTCCAACAAAGTATAATTTTTACCTGTCGCAAGACAAAATTCTTCATAGTCCATAGGATAAACTTCTATCTTCATTTCTTCCGATGGTATCAAAATGTTTTTAACATTCCTCTTAATAGATATTAAAGAACCAGTTTCCAAGTAATGATACCTACCATCCTTTACCAAATGCTTAATCGCTTGTCTTGCCTTAGGGAATAATTGAACTTCATCAAAAATAATAATAGAATCATGTTCATATAAATCAACCCCTCTTATTGCTTGTAAACGCAAAAAGAACATATCTAAATTATTAATATCATCAAAACAAGCAATTTCCTCATTTGAAATATCAGAAAAATCTATCGAAATATATGCTTTGTATTCATTTTTAGCAAACTGTTCAGCAATCGTTGATTTACCTACACGCCTTGCTCCCTCAAGTAATACAGCATATTTATCAGCATATTTTTCTTTCCATTCCAACAATTGATCATATACTTTTCTTTTAAAATACATTAAAACACCTCAATCTTATAGCAAAAGTGCATTTCTTCAAGATTATTTTAGTAAGAAAAGTGCATTTCTTCAAGATTTTAAAACTCAAAAATGTGCATTTATTCAAGATTTTTATGAAAATAATCATCTATCAGTTACATACACAATGAATGAACATTACTTTTAATAATCGATTTTACGTTCGCCAATATTAAAAATTCAAACACCCAAAGCAGTCCATTCCCTTGGTTGCGCATTTATAAATAACATTATGTGTTAAAAATTTTAAATTATTTCGAATAATTAACACTAACTCACAACAATCATTTACTTTTATATATGCAGATAATGTATAAGAAAATCAAATAATTCTTTATTTGTTTCTCCATTAATTTCCTCTGCCTCTAAATACTGTGGAAATGGTATATCCTGCCTGCACTCTCCACAAATATCAATACCCAAAATCTTTTCATTTTTTAAAATCGGCATCAGTAAACGCTCCAATATAGATAATGACATTTTACCTTGACTCCAATTTGTCATAGAATATTCTTCATCCAATATATCCTTATCTATAGAAATATACACTGGAAGATTCTTTTTTATCCTAGATATCTTGCTTTTATCTTCTCCACTTTGAATTTCTTCCGCTGAAATAGTTAAAAGTTTTTCTTTAATACCCTTTTCATTTAGAACTTGTGAAATATCATCATCCTGTGGTCCAATCAAAACCAACTGTTGTAACAATAGATTTGTTTTTATCACCTTACCTGCCCAATCACCACAACTAGTCATATCATCAATCATGGGCTTTTGCATATCAGTATGGTGATCAAACAAAATCAATAAAAATTCTTGTTCAATAAAATCAGTCATAATTTTTGTCACATAATGATAATTACCTGAATCTATAAAATGAATGCCATGAATTCCATAAGGTTTTATCCTAGATTTGATTTCTTCTTCTGCACCCTTAGAACAATACAAATCGCATTCTCTAATATCAGAACAATCAATCCAGAGAACCTTATCGTTTTTTGGTATCTTTTCATCACAATATACATGTGAGAAATCTAAGATCAAATGATTATTAAGCATGTTTAAATTATCACTCTTTAAATATAAAAAAGCACACCAATTTTATTTTGATGTGCTTATTTGACTAATTATTTAGCCATTGTAGCTTCTAGTGCAACACTATCTGTAGCAACTGGAAGAATAGCCTTAACTGTATCAGTCTTAACAGAGAAACTATAATCTCTATCTACTGGTGTATAAGTATCTGGGTCATAAGCAGTAATTACGATTGCTAATCTATGACCTGCAGTTACTTCATATACATTTGGTTGTAAGAACATTGTGTAATCATGATATTCACCAACAGATGGAACAATTGAACCTGCAGAAGTAGCAGAAGCAAATCCAGAATCAGGATTAGCCAAATCTACCCACCCTTCTGCGATAACTTTATAATCTCTTTGCATTGGTGCAAAATTCTTGATATCCATCTTAGTTACACCAGAACCCATCCAGTGATTACCCTCACCACCTTCAACAACATATGTATCAACATGATAACCCGGCTTATCAAATAGAGTGAAATCTTCATCATCTAAATCAACAAGTAAAGCATTAATAATAAGATTATTATCTGCACCCTCGCTAGCATGAGCAAGAGCAGCACTAAAGTCTACTTCAACTGTACCCTTAATAGTTAAATCATTCTTGACTTCTGTTTGGAAAATAACATTTGCAGAAGAAGGAACCTTAGAAACAAATTCATCATGTCCCATAGCCTCATCATCTTGTAAATCCAAACCTGCAGCAGCATAATCAGCGCTGATTGTTACTTCTTCTTTATCAGAAACAGTAATCTCAGCCTTATTCTTGCTAGCATATGAATCATAAGAAACCCACTTGTTTTCATCTAAGTTACTTTGAACTAAAGCTTCTGGTAATTTTTCTTCAATACCATTATCAAGACCATATAAGTAATGGCAATACCAAGCATTTAAAATATCATCATAACTATGGCCTGCAATTGGAATTGAGAAACCAGCAACATCATCATAAATTGTATAAGTACCAGGTTCCATCCAACCAACTTGAGCAATCCACATATCATCAGTGATTTCTAATTCACCATTTTCATCTGGAATTGGAGCATGAGTATCTTGATGAGTTGGAGTAATATGGTCACCTTGATGCATCAACATCTTAACATCTAACCCAGCAGCCTTAAATGAGTTATACATCATCTCAGCTTGTTTAGTACGTACATTATAGTCATTTAATCCTTGAACGATTAAAGCACTACACTTAAAACCATCGCCCAATGTATAATCACGATTAGACCAAGCAAGATCATTATAGTCGTTACCATTAGCGAACATATCTTTAGCTAATTGATGTAAGTAAGCACCATAGCTTTCTTCAATAGTAGCCCAATCTTCCTTATCAAGATAACGTCCAGCACAATACATAGCCAAACCAGCGATTTGCTCATCAGTACCGATATTTACACCTTGACAGTTATAGTAATCATACCAGCTAGCAATACCAGAAACTGGAACAATAGTCTTTAAGCCTTCAACGCCTGTTGCAGCTAAACCAAATTGAGTAGTACCAGCATAAGAACGTCCAGTCATACCAACGCTACCATTTGACCAATCAGCCTTAACTTCGATATTGTTTTCCTTATCAGTATAAGCTACACGATCACCTGTTAACCATTCGATAATTGCAGCAAATGCATCAATTTCAACATCACTACCACAAGTCTCAAAACCCTCAGAATTATTAGTACCAATGCCAGCTGACAACACAACTGCGAAACCACGAGCTAAGAAATAATCATACCAATCGATATCTTCATAGTCAGTAATACCTTCATATGGGCTGAAATAGAACCATTCATCTTGAGTAGCTTTAGCAGCAACTTCAAGAGTAGTCATTTCACCCTCTGGTGTACGAGCCGCTGGTTGAGCATGTAGTAAGTTGTTATCAAAGCCAACACCCTCACCTGGTAAACCATCAATTGACTCACCACTTGAACATCCTGAAATATATGGACGAGCTTCAAAAATAGTAGCTGCCTTATAGTTACCCTCAGCAGCAGACTTAGGCAATTGAACAACAGCCTTAACTAAATCTAGCTTTCCATCGCCATCTGTATCATAATCAGTTTCAACATATACGCTATAACGAAGTACATCGCTATTTTCATTAGTATAGCCCTTAGTTGTACCCTTAGTATAAGGGAAGATTGGTTGAGCCATACCATTAATGAACAACGGTTCAAGCTTGTCGCTTGTTACAGCATCCTTAACCTTTGATACAACATCCATCATAGTATTGAAATCTTCACTCATAATCTGGGTATCAAGATCAATATCATCAGAAAACAAACCTAAGCTTTCTGCAAAAGCATTATAATCATTTGGATAATCACCTAAAGCTTCTTCACTCAAACCAGTCCATTCTAATAAAGCCTTAACAGCATCTTGATTAGAAACGGCAGCCTCGCCATCCGCAACTTCAATACCAAGCTTTTCAGCTACATAGCTTCCAGTAACAGCAACATTCTTTTCTTTACCTGAACACCCTACTAACGAAAGAGCAAGTAAAAGAGAAAGAACGATTTTAAATAGTTTCATTTTCCATCTTCCTTCTTTTAATTAATTATTTTTTTCAGCTAAAAACATTTACACCGAAAAAAAGAGCCATTAAAATAGATAATCCATATCACATCTATTTTAATTTCTAAATGAATCTAGCTAAATACATTACATGCTCATTCTATCATACAAAATTTTGAATATACATGCTGAAAATTAACGAAAATGCAACTATTTTGACCTTTTGATGAAAAAACAAAACAATAAGTGAAAATAATTCCGCCTTTTAAAAATGTAATTATTTATCACAAATCAATACAATCTGAAAACGCTTTCACAGTAAATAGTTTTTATCTGCAACCAATAAAAAAGTAAGCAAATATTCATACTAAAATAAATACTTATTTATACTGTATCTAACGCCTCATACGCCAAACAGCAAGACTACGTACAAGTAATACATTAACAAGAGCCAATCTTAAATAGCTGTATAAAATATTGATAAAGAAGTATAAATTATTGTAACTTTCTAAATCATCCATCCATAGCGGCATAACGCCATAACTCATTATAATTGGTAACATAACTATTACAACAAACCAACCAATAATTAACCACGTTACCTCTTTCTTTGTCATAGGTAACTTTAATGTCCTATAGGAACACGCTGTACAAACTATCATTGTGATCATGCCAATAAATTGCACCCAAGCAATAACAAGTCTTGCATAATTCATTTGCGCTATCCAAATATGGGTCATAAAGATAGTTGTCCAAGATAGGCCTGCCGCAAAACGCAAATAAAGATCGACACAAAGATAAACTATCCAAGCACAATATAATCCAACATGCTTTTTTACCACAAAACAAATAACACCACAAATCATAAATGGTGATGCAAGCAAAAGCCCTGCTAGTAAATCCCCAGCAAATAATAAACAAAGAATCATTATGACAACACCAGTACACAACAAAACCATTCCAACAATAGAATGATGCTTTTCATGTTCTGATACAGACACAACCCCTACCTTTGAAATTTCCTCACCATTAACAAGCTCATCAAGAGTCACACCAAAAAGTTCAGAAAGTTTTAATAACTTATCAAGCTCCGGAATAGAAGTATCAGTCTCCCATTTAGAAACACTTTGTCTTGATACTTCCAATGCTTCAGCAAGATCGCTTTGTGACCAATTTTTATTTGTGCGAAGACGTACAATATTTTCTCCAAGTGTCATATACAAAACTCCTTTGTAAATTCAGTTTATCAACGAAGTTACAAAAAGTATATCAAGCATACTTTAATTCTTAGCAACCACCAGTTGCAGTTTTTGTATTATTCCACCAACGCAATAAGTATTATTCCGATAGTTACGTTATTACAAAATTACAGACAGAAACACTCACCACAATGTATTCGATGAATATCACACAAAATATAATCTGTCCTCAATGAAAAACTTATTTGCAAGATATATTAACCGAAAATTAAATGATGTATGCAAAAAAGTATTATACATATGATTTAGAGGCCGTCCATGGACAGCCCCTTTAAAGTTTATATTCTTTCTTATTCAAACTCGATTGTATTATTTTCTAAATGGTCGAAAGCATGCCTTTTTTGGAGCTTATTTACAGGTGCAATTCCATAAAAACAGGCTTTTTTTCTCATGCATCTACAAAAAATGTTTTCACGGATGATATTTTAATGTAATTGTTGCATTTCACGAAGAACTTTTGCTTTTTCGAATAGATCATCGATTACATGTACCGATTGATAATATTATTACAGTTGAATCAGACGGAATCCAATATGGATTTAGCAGATCTATGTCGTCTATTCATAGCTGTTAATAAATGCTATACTTTAGATGATTTTTATGGCTTGATTTATACAAATCGGAATTTCCCAATTAAATCCCGGTAGACATGATGTGTCTACCCTTAAATTGCGGCAATTCTCGCTTTGTGTCGTGGCATTTATTATGTGGCTCTGTTATGATTTTTGCGAAAGGAGGACTGCGGATGGACCAGCAAAAAATAGGTAAATTTCTTAAATACCTTCGCAAGGACAAAGGGTTGACTCAAGAACAACTGGCAGAGCATTTTTGTGTTTCTTCCCGAACCGTTTCACGATGGGAAAACGGAAACAATATGCCGGATGTGGATATTCTCATTGGGCTTGCAGATTTCTATGAGGTAGATTTTCGAGAACTCATTGATGGAGAAAGAAAGAACGAGAATATGAATAAAGAAACAAAAGAAACAGTATTAAAAGCGGCAGAGTACATGAATGCGGGAACAGAGCGATATACGAAGCGTGTACACTTACTTTTACTGGCAGGGGGAATCTTTTGGTTTGTGGCAAGTTTGATTAGCCATACGGAACTAAATAATAATGCAGTTCTAAATGGAGTCTCAAACTTTGCCGAAGGTGCCGCAATCGGAATGATTTTATGCGGGATTGTTTTTACAAGTCGTTATGGACAAAGAATAAAAACCTTCAAACAGCGTTTACTTAAAAGGCAGTGACAACCACCAGTTTGTCTATCAAAAAATACTAAAACTCCTTTACATATCCACTAATAACTAGTGGTTATGGGGAAGGAGTTTTTATTATGTCCAAATGCAAAGTTATTGCAGTTGCCAACCAGAAAGGCGATGTTGACAAGACTACCACAACAGAGAATGTTGTTATCCTTTTAGCTTGAAATGGAAAGGAAGTATTGATTATTAACTTTGACCCTTAGGGTAATCTTGCTGCCTGCCTTGGATGGAAGAACAATGATGCCCTAGAAAACACAGATCAATAATGTTTAATGATTACATCAATGATAAAGATATCAAATATGCTTCTTTGATTCTGATACATGAAGAGGATGTCGATGTAATACTGGCAGACTTTAAAATGTATCTTGCATCAGTTATCAACTGGGACAGGTTCTAAACACCTGCCTTGAGCCATTATGGGGCAGGTATGATATTTAAATCGATTGCCTTGATATCACCAACAACAATATTTCAACTGTTATAAAGAGTATCTACTGTTATACTAAGCTTTATGAAGTTTGCGGTGCACATATGTTGATATGTATTTTAGATAACCTATTAAAGATAAATTAAAAATATTCATAATACACGATTTAAAGTATACTCCTAAGTGATTTATAGTATACTTTAAAGTATACTTTATTAGCGATTTATAGTATACTTTATCACGAGGTGAGAACATGAATAAATATATTGATATTCTTGAAAACTTGCTAACATTTCATGATGAATATGAATGGTTAGATTTTAAGGAAAACTGGTTTTCTAAAGATGAAATTGGTGAATACATTTCAGCCATTTCAAACGGAGCTGCCATTTGTGGAAAAGAATTTGGATATATTGTGTGGGGAATTAACGATAGCACTAAGGAGATAACAGGGGCATCTATCAGTTTTGATAAAGATATCTCGAATGAGCCATATAAGCACTATCTTGCCAGAAATCTAAAACCTGGTATTGCCTTTGAAACAGCTGAGGTTATATATCAGAAAAAAAGAATAGTAATGCTGATAATCCCTGCAGCTAAATCCGTTAAAACACTTTTTAAATCCGAAGCTTTTATTAGAATTGGTTCTAGCAAAGAACGTTTATCTAAGTATCCAGAATGGGAAATTAAACTGAATAATATATTAGTTAACGGCATTCCTACCATTGTAAATACACCGGCACCTGATTATGCTCAAAATCTTACTTTCAACAAGTTATTTGTGTATTATGCTTCTAAAGGAATAAACCTGAGAAGTGATACATTTGAAAAAACTCTTAGGTTGAAAACAAAGAAAAACGAATACAACATCATGGCATATATCTTGTCTGATCAAAATGAAATACCACTTAGGGTGTCTGTTTTTACAGGAACTGATAAATCATCCCCTCTATTCTCGGTTAAGGAATTTGGAAATACATGCATCTTATATTCAATGGAAAAGATTCTTGAATATGGAGATGCAATAAACATCATTCAAGCCGATGAAAGAAACAGGCAATCTGACAGAAAAGAAGTTCCATTATTTAATATGGATGCTTTTAGGGAAGCAATCATCAATGCTTTTGTTCACAACAAATGGCTTCTCCTAAACTCCCCTTCCATTACTATTTTTACTGATAGAATGGAAATATTATCTCACGGTGGACTGGCTATAGATCAGGATGAAACAGGCTTCTTTAACGGTTCAAGTCTTCCAGTCAACGAATCACTTGCATCAATTTTTCTACAGCTTAGAATAAGTGAAAGATCCGGTCGTGGTGTTCCTAAGATTGTTTCGAAGTATGGTAAGCAAGCAGTAAAAATCGAGAAGAATAGGATAACAGTTACAATACCATTCAATAAAATTAATGTTAACAAATTTGATATAGTATCCAACAAAGTAGACTTTAAATTAAACAAAAGTCAAGATGCTATCATCAAGCTGATTAGAGACAATCCAAATATTACCGCAGACCAAATGGCTATCCAAATCGGAATATCTGTTCCAGCAATAAAAAAGAATCTTAAACAGTTAACCGATCATAACATCATAAAAAGAATCGGCGCAAAAAAGAATGGATATTGGAAAATAACCCATTAAGGATTTTCAAAAAAACGAGGTTTTCCTCGTTTTTATCACTTTACTCAAACTCAATAGTACCAGGAGGTTTAGAAGTAATATCATAGAATACTCTATTAACCCCTCTTACCTCATTAATAATTCTAGACATAACTGTTTGAAGAACCTCAAATGGAATATCAGCGGCCTCAGCAGTCATGAAATCAATAGTCTTAACAGCTCTTAAAACAACTGCATAGTCATAAGTTCTCTCATCACCCATAACACCAACAGATCTAACGTTTGTTAAAGCTGCAAAGTATTGGTTGATACTATTACTCAAACCAGCCTTAGCAATCTCATCGCGATAGATATAATCGGCATCTTGAACAATCTTAACCTTCTCAGCTGTAATCTCACCAATGATTCTAATACCTAAACCTGGACCCGGGAAAGGTTGTCTAAATACTAGACTTTCAGGTAAGCCTAATTCAAGGCCAACTTTTCTAACTTCATCCTTAAACAAGTCTCTTAAAGGTTCAATAATCTCCTTAAAATCAACATAATCAGGTAAACCACCAACATTATGATGAGACTTAATAACAGCAGACTCACCACCTAAACCAGATTCAACAACATCTGGATAAATAGTACCTTGAGCTAAGAACTCAACACTGCCAATCTTCTTAGACTCTTCTTCAAAGACGCGAATGAATTCTTCGCCAATAATCTTTCTCTTTGTTTCAGGATCAGTAACACCTTTTAGTTTCTCATAATAACGTTCTTGAGCATTAACTCTAATAAAATTCAAATCAAAATTGCCCTTAGGACCAAAGATGTTTTCAACTTCATCGCCCTCATCTTTTCTAAGCAAACCATGATCAACAAACACACAAGTTAATTGTTTACCAATAGCCTTAGAAAGAAGACCAGCACAAACAGAAGAATCTACACCACCTGATAAAGCCAACAAAACTCTACCATCACCAACTTTTTCCTTAATAGACTTAATTGATTCTTCCACAAAAGAATCCATCTTCCAATCGCCCTTACAAGCACAAACATTTCTAACAAAGTTATAAAGCATCTTTGTACCATCAGGTGTATGTAACACTTCTGGATGGAACTGAATACCATATAACTTATGCTCATCATCGTTCATTGCGCCAACAGGACAATTATCGGTATGAGCAATAGACTTAAAACCTTCAGGCATTCTAGAAATATAATCAAAATGAGACATCCAACAAGTATTATCTTCTTTAATACCATTAAACAACACTGAAGAAGAATCTAACTTAATATCAGTCTTACCATATTCTCTATGATCAGCCCTTTTAACTTCACCACCCATAACATGAGCCATAAGTTGAGCTCCATAACATAGACCTAAAACAGGAATACCCAATTCAAAAAGTTCTCTACCACAAGTAGGAGCACCCTCTTCATAAACAGAATTAGGACCACCAGTAAGAATAATACCCTTAGGATTCTTTTCTTTTATCTTTTCAATAGCGTTACGATAAGAATAAATCTCACAGTATACGTTACATTCTCTAACTCTTCTAGCAACCAACTGATTATATTGGCCACCAAAATCAACAACTAAAACTAACTCTCTATCCATCAGTTTCCTCCGATATTTCAATATTATAAATAATTCCTTAGAATTTTCCTATACACATTTAACATTTCTATATCACTTATTGAAATATATTTTTCTAAGTCCTTAATAGGAATCCATTTAATCCTACTATTCTCATCCTCTTTAATATGAACATAAGCATTCACATCCGCCTCAAACAAGAAACTCACATTCAAATGCAAATGAGCACCTACATACTTACCTCTTTTAACATGAGTCTTAACAGGCAACACCTCTATTGAACAAGGACAATCGCTCAACACCTTTAATTCACTTAAAGAAGTCTCTTCTTTAGCTTCCTTTAAAGCCACATTCAAGAAATCCATATCACCATCATTATGACCACCAGTCCATGAATAAGAATCATAGATATTATGATAAACCATCAACACCTTATCTCTATTTTTATTGATAATCATCGAACTAGATGTAAAATGCATCATTTCACTCTCTCTATAGAAAAGCTCATCACCATATTTATTATAGGCATCTAATATTCTTTTCTTATCAAACATTTCTTGTTCGATATTACTTGTATAGTTCTTAATTAAATCAATTGACATATTTATTCTCTTAAAATTAAATATGAGAAACATTTAAGTTTCTCACTCATTATTTTTCAATTTCTTAATCAGTGCATCTTGCAATACATTAGAAAAATTAACATTTTGTTTAACAGCTAAATCATTTAGCCATTCTGGAATTGACAAAGTCTTTTTAACTGCTTTTGTTTTATACTTCTTCGCATATTCTAAAGAATCATATTCTACAAGCATAACCAATACTCCAGGATTAGCATTAACAATGTCTTTAACTTCGCTTGGCTTGTTGATAATTCTTTCGTAAACATCGCCTTCTTTATCAAGATAAAATCCAAGAGCTTCTTTCGCGTTTTTATAAGATTCTTCAACAGTATCACCATTAGTCAAGCAGCCTTCCAAATCAGGGAATTCTACCCAATACTTTCCATCTTCTTCATGAAACAGTGCTGGATATGTAATTTTTGACATACTGTTTTCCTCCTTTTCAAAGACAGGGAGGACTATTTAAGTCCTGCTTGTTTCAAAATAGTTTGTTCCAAGCCTTTCCCTAAGTCTTTACTGTGAAATGGGACAATAACTGTCTTCTTAGTTAAAGGATTATGAAACTTACGATGCGAACCACCGTTTAATTTTAATTCCACAAAACCATTTTTCTTAAGTAGACTTGCCATTTCCTTAGACGTCATAGGCATATGGCATCCTCCTTCACAGTTCTATTATAATACGTATTATTACGTATTTCAATTACTCTTCTATAATTGTTTGAATCGAGAACCACTCATCACTTTTAGAAGTGGGAACTTCTTGCTAGATGCCACTCATATAGTTCTTAATTATATCTATGCACATATTTTATCCAAAAGTTCCTTCTGCTTATTAATTCTAATAATACTTTCATGAATAGCAACAATACTAATCAATATACACAAAATCGGAGCCAAATATCTTATAAAACGATCTCTTTTAAAAATCACAATAATTAACAAAGAAACAAGTTCTACACTATCAAACAAAATATCCTCAACACATGTTGATAGCTCCGTTTTAGCCAAGATGTGATCATCATTAGCTAACACCGCTTTCTGCCTTTTTAAGAAAATCGTATCAAAAATTATACTTATAATTGTTATAGACACAACTAAAAACAAATTACTATTTGTTTTATGAGGATGAATAATATCTGCAACAGAAATAAAGACCATTGAAGATAAACCCATCACAATTGCAAAATCACAAACAATACCAACTATCGTTTCTATTTTCTCAACCTTTGTATCATTTAATTCATGCTTATTTTTACCAAATATTTTACACAACATAAAAACAATTAGTGAATTAAAAGTATCTCCAAGACAATGAATAGCCTCTAACCAAACAATTATTGCCTTTAGTTCCAATGAAGAATGCAACAAGATAATAAATTTTGGTATTCCATATATAAACATAAACAAAGACAATTTGCCTTGTACCTTATAAAAATTTTGTTTAAAAGACATAGCACAATTATATCAAACACAAAGATGTTTTCTTTTATATGCGTTTAATAATTAAACGCATATAAAAGAAAAGGAACCGAAGTTCCTTAACTTTAATTATTTAATGTCAACGTTGTAGTAAGCTTTCTTACCCTTGTATTGAGCGATTTCACCAAGTTCATCTTCAATTCTCATTAATTGGTTGTACTTAGCGATTCTATCTGTTCTTGACATAGAACCAGTCTTAATTTGACCAGCATTTACACCAACAACTAGATCAGCAATTGTAGTATCTTCAGTTTCACCAGATCTGTGAGAAACTACAGCAGTGTAACCATGAGTCTTAGCTAATTCGATAGCATCTAAAGTTTCAGTTAAAGTACCGATTTGGTTTAACTTGATTAAGATTGAGTTAGCAACACCAAGTTCAATACCCTTTTGTAAGTATTCAACGTTAGTTACGAATAGGTCATCACCAACTAATTGGATCTTCTTACCTAATCTATCAGTTAACTTCTTCCAACCATCCCAGTCGTTTTCAGCAAGACCATCTTCGATAGAAAGGATTGGATACTTTTCGCACCAGTCAGCATACATATCAATCATTTCATCAGTAGTCTTAACGCCTTGACCAGACTTAGTTAATTCGTAGCAGCCAGTTTCAGGATTGTAGAATTCGCTTGAAGCAGGATCTAGACAAATACCGAAATCCTTCCAAGGTTCATAACCAGCTTCCTTAATAGCTTCAACGATTAACTTAAGAGGTTCTTCGTTACCTTCTGTACAAGATGGAGCATAACCACCCTCATCACCTACAGCAGTGTTATAACCCTTCTTAGTTAAAACCTTCTTTAAAGTATGGAATACTTCAGCAGACCATCTGATAGCTTCCTTGAATGAAGGAGCACCAACTGGCATAATCATGAATTCTTGCATATCTACAGAAGAATCAGCATGCTTACCACCATTTAATACGTTCATCATAGGAACTGGTAATACCTTACCATTAGCACCACCGATATACTTGTATAAAGGCATACCATAGTAATCAGCAGCAGCTCTGCATACTGCCAATGAAACACCTAAAGTAGCATTAGCACCTAACTTGCTCTTATCCTTAGTACCATCAAGTTCGATCATAGCCTTATCAATAGCAGCTTGATCAGTAACATCCATACCTAAGATAGCAGGACCGATGATAGCATTAACGTTTTCAACAGCCTTTAAAACACCCTTACCCATGAAACGGCTCTTATCGCCATCTCTTAGTTCTAGAGCTTCTCTTTCACCAGTAGAAGCACCAGAAGGTACCATAGCTCTACCGAAAGCACCAGATTCAGTTACAACTTCAACTTCAACAGTTGGATTACCACGAGAGTCGATTACCTCTCTTGCATAAACATCAATAATTCCAGGCATATTTAATTTTTTCTCCTTACCTTTTTATTTACTTTGTAGCATCAATAATTTCTTTGAAAGAATCAACCTTTAAACTTGCACCACCAATTAATGCACCATCGATATCTTCCATAGCCATATATTCTTTGATATTGTTAGGCTTTACAGAACCACCATATTGAACTCTAACTGCATCAGCAGCATCGCCATACATCTTTCTGATTTCATCTCTAACAATAGCGCAGCACTTTTCAGCAATTTCAGTATTAGCACTCTTACCAGTACCAATAGCCCAAATTGGCTCATAAGCAACTACAACCTTCTTAACATCCTCAGCATCAAGACCAGCTAAACCTAAGCTAACTTGAGATCTGATTCTTTCTTCAGTCTTACCAGCATCAAATTCTGCTTCAGTTTCACCACAGCACATGATAGGCATAATGTCGTTAGCTAATAACTTCTTAACCTTAAGATTAACAGCTTCATCAGTTTCACCAAACATTTGTCTTCTCTCACTATGACCGATAATGCAAGAAGCGATACCGATTTCCTTTAACATTGGAATTGAAACTTCACCAGTGAAAGCACCATTGTCCTCAAAGTGACAGTTTTCAGCACCAATTACTAAATTCTTACTATTCTTAACTGCAACATATAAATCAGTATAAGGAGTGGCAATACCATATTGAGCTGAAGTAATACCTTCAATATATGGATCGATTTCCTTTAAAAATTCTTCTGTTTCAGCAATAGTCTTATTCATCTTCCAGTTGCCAACAATAATAGGTGTTCTCATTTCTTATTTCTCCTCAATTACATCAACACCAGGAAGTCCCTTGCCCTCTAAGAATTCTAGAGAAGCTCCACCACCTGTTGAAACATGGCTTACCTTATCAGCATAACCAAGCTTCTTAATAGCAGCTGCACTATCACCACCACCAACAATAGTAGTACCATCGCATTCAGCTAAAGCCTTCGCAACAGCATTAGTACCAGCAGCTAAAGTAGGGTTTTCAAATACACCCATAGGACCATTCCAAACTACAGTCTTTGCGCTCTTTACAGCTTCAGCAAATAATTCTGCAGTCTTAGGACCAATATCAAGACCTTCCTTATCACTAGGAATAGCATCACTAGCAACAACTTCAGTCTCAACTGGAGCATCAATTGGATCAGGGAAACCAGCACAAACAACTGTATCGATAGGAAGTAATAACTTCTTACCTAAGCTTTCTGCCTTTTCCATCATCTCTTTACAATAATCTAACTTTGAATCATCAACAAGTGACAAACCAACTTCCTTACCTTGAGCCTTCAAGAAAGTATAAGCCATACCACCACCAATGATCAAAGTATCACACTTTTCAAGTAAGTTTGAAATAACTGCAAGCTTATCAGCAACCTTAGCACCACCTAAGATACCAACGAAAGGTCTTACAGGATTTTCAACAGCATCACCTAAGAACTTTAATTCCTTTTCAATTAAGAAACCAACAGCATTTGGTAAATGACTTGCAATACCAACAGTACTTGCATGAGCTCTATGAACTGAACCAAACGCATCAGAAACGAATAAATCACCTAAAGAAGCCCAGTACTTACCAAGTTCTTCATCATTCTTAGATTCACCCTTTTCATAACGAGTGTTTTGCATTAAAAGAACTTCGCCATCCTTTAATTCAGCAACAGCCTTCTCAAGAGCTTCACCTCTAGTTGCATCAACGAAAACTACCTTAGTATCCTTTAGATATTCTTGTAGTCTAACTGCAACAGGTGCCATGTTATTCTTCTTCTTAGCAGCTGCAATTTCTTCCTCAGTCTTCTTGTAATCAATCTTACCAAGGTGAGACATTAAAATAACTTTTGCCTTATTATCAACTAAATACTTAATAGTTGGTAAAGCAGCAACGATACGATTATCATCTGTGATTTCACCACTCTTTAGTGGAACATTAAAATCAACTCTGACGATAACTTTCTTACCAGTTACATCTAAATCAGTAACTAATTTTTTAGCCATTCGAAATTTCCTCCTATAACCGTACATATTATAACAATTTTGCGCCTTAATTAACATATTTATCGCTAAAACAAGATAATTGACAACACATATTAAAGTGATATCATATTGATATCAAAGGAGGGATATATATGAACGAAATTATCCTAAACAAGAAAAGAAACGGCATGAGCATGCTAATACTAATCGCACTTATATTCTTTGGATCAATATTACTATTTATATTTGGAGCCAACAGTGACAACATACTATTAATAGTAATAAGCATAATCCTATTTGTAGGTGACTTCTTTTTAATGCCAGGACTAAAGGTATTAAAACCCCAAGAAGCATTAGTACTAACACTATTTGGTGACTATATTGGAACTTTAAAAGGCGAAGGATTCTACTTTGTCAATCCATTCTGCACATCAATCAACCCAGCAGCCAAGACAACACTTAGCCAAAGTGGTGATGTTAAAAAGAACACTATAACAGCTAATGAAATGCAAATGTCATCAAACAAAATTTCATTAAAAATGATGACACTAAACAACGCAGTTCAAAAAATAAACGACTGTCTTGGTAATCCTGTAGAAATCGGCATCGCCGTTATCTGGAAAGTATCTGACACTTATAAAGCTGTATTCAACGTAGACAACTACAAAGAATATTTAAGCTTACAATGTGACAGTGCTTTAAGAAACGTTGTTAGAATCTACCCATATGATGTTTCAAGCAACATTGACACCACAGGAGATGGCATTGCCGATGACGGTTCCCTTAGAGGCTCAAGTGAAATAGTAGCTCAAAGAATCAAAGAAGAAATTCAAGAAAAAGTACAAGAAGCAGGACTAGAAATAGTTGACGCTAGAATCACATACCTTGCCTATGCTCCAGAAATTGCCTCAGTAATGTTACAAAGACAACAAGCTGCAGCTATTATCGACGCTAGAAAAATGATCGTTGATGGTGCTGTCGGCATGGTCGAAATGGCTTTAGACAGACTAAAAGAAAACAACGTAGTAGACCTTGATGACGAAAGAAAAGCCCAAATGGTATCTAACCTACTAGTAGTACTATGCGGCAACAAAGACGCACAACCAATCGTTAACTCAGGATCACTATACTAATGGCCGACAACAAGAAACAAGTACCACTTAGAATCTCTAAAAGACTCTATGATGAACTTGCCGCTTGGGCAGAAGACGACTTTAGAAGCATCAACGGTCAAATAGAATACATCTTAAACGAATGCGTCAAACAAAGAAAGAAAAACGGCAAATACATAGGCGAAAAAATAGATGAACCACTAGATGTCGATATTAAAAACTTTAAAAAATAGCAAATGGAAGTCTAAACGACTTCCATTTCTTTTATATTAAATTCATTTCCCTGAAGAAGATAAGTATTCTCACTCTTACAATGTGGACATATCTTACCATACACAATCGTATTATAATCCTGCCCACAATCCTCGCAATGCGTAATAGCCTTAATCTTCTCTATCTTCAGTTCACAATTAGTCATAATCTCATGCTTACTAACAGCCCAATTCCAACAATCCACAAGATAATTATCAATTACCCCACTAACAGTACCAAGCTCAATCGTAACTGAATTGATATGCTCAACATTGTTTTCCTTAGCCAATTTCTCACACTCATCTATGACGTAAAACACTACACCAAGCTCATGCATTAGTCATCAACTTCTTTTGGCTTAATATGTAAGGCAATCTTAACAGCTCTTTTTGCAGCATAAGGAAGAATAGCCTTGAACTTATCCTCAGCCTTAATCATCTTAGTAGCCTCAGGATGAGTTCTATGTAACTTAATCGCATCAAACTCACATCTTGTAGTACACAAACCACAGCCAATACACTTATGAGGATCCACTACAGAAGCACCACAGCCTAAACATCTCTTAGTCTCAATACGAACTTGCTCCTCAGTTAAACCAGCTCTATTATCCTTGAAAGACATATCAGGATTTTTAATACCCTTTAATCCTTCAACCTGCCTTTGAGCATGATCATAATCATTAACCAAGATATCATTCTTATTAAATTCAATAAATTCTCTTCTATCAAGACCAATTGTTAAGCTTGCACCCTCATGAACATGTCTATGCAATCTTTCAGCAGCCATATGACCCTGTGCAATCGCATCAATCACAAACTTAGGGCCTGTATAAACATCACCACCGACAAAGATATCCTCATCATCTGTTTGATAAGTTAGCTTATCAGCAACTGGATAATTACCATGATGGAACTTAACATTAGAACCCTTTAACATATCACCCCATACAACAGCTTGACCAATCGCAAAGATTACCTTATCAGCATTAATTTCCATTGTTTCATTCTCATCATATTGAGGATTAAACTTACCATCAACAATAGTAGCTGTACACTTCTTAAACACAATAGAAGTAACCTTACCACTCTCATCAACCTTTAATTCCTTAGGACCCCAAGAATTATTAATCACAACATTCTCTTCAAGAGCCTCTTTTATTTCATCTATTGATGCAGGCATAGTCTCTCTTGTCTCAAGAGCGAACATATTAACATTCTTAGCACCCTGACGATGAGCAGTTCTAGCACAGTCGATCGCAACATTACCGCCACCTACAACAACTACATCACCCTCAAACTTGCTGTCTCTATTTTCATAAGCATCCTTTAGATAATCAACAGCGATATAAGTACCTTCAGCATGATCATTATCAACACCAGGATATCTACCGCCTTGACAACCAATAGCTACATAGAACGCCTTATAACCATCCTTTTTAAGATCAGCGATAGTAACATCCTTGCCAACCTCAGTATTGCATCTAAACTCAACACCTAACTTCTTAAGTACATCGATTTCAGCATCAATAACATCCTTCTCTAACTTATATGAAGGAATACCATAACGCATCATACCACCAAGCTCTGAATTCTTTTCAAACACTGTAGGAACATAACCCATAGTAGCCAAATAATATGCAGCACTTAAACCTGCAGGACCAGCACCAATGATCGCAATCTTTTGTGGCCACTTATCCATCTTAATCTTTCTTGCAGGAGAGACAGCCATATTAACCTTAGGAACATAACGATTCTCTTCCTTAAGCTCTAAATCAGCGATAAACTTCTTAACATCATCAATCGCAACAGCTCTGTCGATTGTGCCTCTAGTACATGCTTCCTCACATCTCTTATTACATACACGACCACAAATTGCAGGGAATGGATTATCCTTCTTAATTAAAGCTAAAGCCTCATTATACTTGCCTTCTGCAGCCTTCTTCAAATAACCCTGAACAGAAACATGAGCCGGACAAGCAGTTTTACATGGAGCAGTACCAGTGTCATAACAATTGATTCTATTATTATCACGATAGTTCTCATCATACTTATCTTCGCCCCACTTCATCGCATCAGGAAGTTCATGACGAGGATACTTAACCATTGAACCATCAGCCTTACATAACTTTTGACCAAGCTTAACTGCACCAGCAGGACATACTTCTACACACTTACCACAGGCAACACACTTACTTGCCTCAACCTTAGCACGATAAGCACTCGCAGACATATTAGGTGTATTAAATAATTGTGAAGTACGAAGCGCATTACAAATATTTACATTACAGTTACAAATACCAAAGATCTTATTATCACCATCAATATTAGTAATTTGATGAACATAACCTAAATCCTCAGCCTTCTTTAAAATTTCTAAAGCTTCTTGCTTAGTAATAGTTCTACCCTTACCAGTCTCTACGCAATAATCAACAAAATCACCAACACCGATACACCAAGCTTGAGGATCATCCCCACAACCCTCATTTAAAACCTTACGACTTGCACGGCATGAACATTGACCAACACCAATCTTACCTTCATACTTATCTAACCAATATGATAATTGCTCAAGATCAACTTTCTTATTCTCCATTGAAATAGCCTTCTCAACTGGAACAACATGCATACCAATACCAGCACCACCTGGAGGTACTAATTGCGTAATACCCTTAAGAGGGATATAAGTCATTCTCTCAAAGAAAGTAGCTAATTCAGGATTAGTCTTTAATCTATTATTCTCACCAGTCATAGGATCTTCATCCATATTAAATAATTCAGCAGAACCTGGCACAAACATAGGAAGAATATAACGTCTCTCACTTTGAGGAGCTGTTCTACCATTATGATCATAATGATAACCATAATCATATTCCAATAGTCCTATAAAAGACATTTGATCCAATAATTCTTGTAACTTTTCTTCACTTAATTCAGGATTCAACTTAACTAATTCAGCAAAAGTATAAGGTGTACGTAAATCCATCTTCAAGGCAACATCGGCCATCTTTTCAGAAACAATTCCAGCTAAACCCCAATATTCTGGATCATCTGAAGTTAGTCCATGTAACTTATGCTTAGCTACGTCAGTAATCTTCTTACCCAAGGCAAGAATCTTCTCACTAGGCTCTTTGTCCCCCATCTTTGGCGGAACAATCGTCTTAGACATCTCTGGCATTATTAATTCTCCTTCCAATCTGCAACTTCTTTTTTAAGCCATTCTACAAACTGTTCAATGCCATCCCCGTTTTTAGCACTAATTTCCAAAACCCCGCATTTCGGATTACGTTTGTTTATATACTCCTTGCACTTTGTAACATCAAAGTCAAAATAAGGTAATACATCAATTTTATTAATCAACACAAGTGAACATACTTGATACATCAAAGGATACTTAAGTGGCTTATCATCACCCTCAGGCACTGACAAGATACTTATAGACTTACAAGCACCTGTATCAAATTCTGCAGGACATACAAGATTTCCTACATTCTCCAAAATAATCAAATCATATTCACCACTTAATTCATTAATTCCCTGTGCTGTCATATCAGCATCCAAGTGGCACATACCACCTGTATGGATTTGAATAGAATCAACCCCTGTCTCCCTTGAAACAGTAATTGCATCCTTATCAGAATCAATATCAGCCTCCATAACCGCAATCTTCATATCGTTCTTTAATAAATTAATTGTCTTAACCAAAGTAGTTGTCTTACCAGAACCAGGTGAAGACATCACATTTAATAAATAAGTCTTTTTCTTCTTTAGTTCATCTCGCAACAAAGAAGCCCTCTTTTCGTTATTGGCGAAAACGGACTGCTTAACCTCGATGACTCTTACATCATTCATACTTTTCCCCCTGTTTTTATCCAATTATTATACAATTAT
>OIZO01000335.1_pt1 | contig 34003 bp, 47 predicted proteins | sample 1588551 | NCBI WGS metagenome assembly OIZO01 (sample SAMN03283271) | human gut metagenome | biome: human-associated habitat; material: feces | host: Homo sapiens | place: Peru | collected 2012 | reverse complement strand
AAAGAATTATTGATAAGCAGTTTTATATCATGGCTGGTATGTTGATTGCCAACATCGGACTGATTGCACTGCTTGCTTACGTACTGAAAAGGTGATTTAATGAGAGAGCTGCTAAAAAGCGCGAGAATATGGATGACCGAAAGCTCGCGCCGCTCATTTTATGCAGTGCTTCAAGAAGCGAAGATAACGCCACGGCAAATGAAAATCTGTGAGATGAAATTTGTTGACGGCAAAATGAATTACCAAATCGCAATGGAGCTGAACATCTCCACTAAAACTGTTGACAGAGAAATAAGCACTGCGTATAAGGCTATTAATCGAGTGCTTTCTAAATGAAGTAATCCCCATTAAGAGAAGTATAAAAGCTTTTCTTAATGGGGATTATTTTTTTTTGCTCATTTTTTGCTGCCTGAATCGTGTCTAAATTATGTCCGAATGTATAGGAGAATATGTCTTTAGCTTTAGGGATTGCTTTTATTGCTACCACTTAAAATATAGGTGAGGTGATAAAGATGTACGGAAATTATTACAATCCTTATGGAGCTACACAGCAGATGCAGCAGAGGTTAGCTAATCTGCAACAGCAACAACAAATGTATCAACAACCAATGCCGACAATAATGCCACCTGTACAGCCGAATGCTTATCCGCCTGTACAAATTAAAGGCAGACCTGTTACAAGCATTGAAGAAGCACGAGCAGCGCAAGTTGACCTTGACGGAACAAGCACATATTTTCCTGCTCCTGCAGAGGGCAAGATTTATGAAAAGCTTATTGGTATGGACGGCTTACCGGTTTTTAGAGTTTATCAGCTCCAGCAGGACGGCGGTATGCAAGCTCCTGCATATGCTGACAATAACACAGTGTTAGCATTGCAAAGACGCATTGAGAAGCTCGAAGAGCAGATTGGAGGAATGACAAATGATGAACATATTCCAGATAATGCAGATTGTACAGCAGGCAGGAAATCCAATGGGAGTAATGCAACAGCTAGCAGGACAAAATCCGCTGATGAGTAGGGCAATGCAGATGGGGCAAGGAAAATCGCCAGAGCAAATGCAAACTCTTGTGAGGAATCTTGCCAAACAAAAAGGCATGAACGATGAACAACTTAATCAATTTTTAAGTCAATTTGGTTTAAGGCTTCAATAAGCGCGTAATGAAGCTTTAGATAGATTTTTACGGAGGTGAAAAAAAACATGGAAGGTGCAAACATTGTCCCTGTAATGGACATGAATCGAAACAATGGTTATGGTGACTGCTGGGGTGGCGGTATGTGGTTTATGTGGATTATCGTTCTTTTCGCTATGATGGGCGGCTGGGGCGGTAACTGGAATAATCGCGGTAACATGGGTGCTGAAATTTTTGCAAACGGTTCTATGACTCGTGACCAGATTGCAGACCAGTTTTCTATGCAGGATATTAAAGACGGCATCCGTGGTGTTCAGAATGGCTTGTGTGATGGGTTTTACGCTCAGAACAGCACTATGCTGAATGGTTTTAACGGTGTTCAGCGTGATATTATGCAGACTGGTTATCAGCTTGGCAGCGAGATTGCACAAAATCGTTTCGCCGCTCAACAGTGCTGCTGCGAACAAAAACAGGCTATTGCTACTCTTGGCTATGAAACAAACCGCAACATCGACGCAGTACGCTACGAAAATGCACAAAATACATGCGCTATCGTGAACGCTGTGAAGGAAGATGGTGAAAAAACCAGAGCAATTATGGTAGCTAACCAGATTCAAGACCTTCGCGACAAGTTGGCAGATCGTGACAGAGATTTGCAGACAGCTAATTTCCAGTTATCTCAACAGGCGCAGAGTGCTAACCTTATCGGCACGTTGAGACCTTATCCGCAACCTGCTTATATTACATCTAGTCCGTATCAAAGTGTCGCTGCCAATGTAGCTGGTGCTTGTGGTTGCGCTTATAATGTAGGCTAAAAATAAGTTATGTGCATTAACTGCACTGTATTAGGGACGGTGCAAGCCGTCCCTATTGCTTTAAAAAAAGATAAATTTTAAAGGTATCGAGAAAATACCTTTATCGTGTAAAGAGGTGAAAATAAATGATTTGCTACGAAAAATCTTCTTTGAACGCTGCTGCTGTTGCTGCTCAGTCTGTTGCAGCTAATGCTTTTGTTAGCTTTCCTATAAATAATCTTCTGACTGGCGTTGCTATTAAGCATCCTGCTGGTAGCTCTAGTGTTAGCCTTATTCGTGGCTTGTACCTTGTTAGTGTAAATGCTGATGTTATTCCTGCTGCTGCTGGCAATGTTGGCTTGCAGCTTCTTAGTACCACAGAAAGCACATCTTCTGTGATTAATGGTGCTGAAAGTGTTGTTACTGGTGCGGCTGACACGGCTGTAAATGTTTCCTTTACAACGCTGATTCGTGTTCGTCCTTCTTGCTGTGCAGTAAACAACACAACCAGCTTGCAGGTACAGGCAACGGCAGCGGCAACAATTAACAGGGCAGCTATCAGTGTTGTTAAGCTTGCATAAGGAGGTGTAGTTATGCACTCCTATAAAGACTATTGGAACAAGATCATAGGTGATGATACAAAAGAGAGAGCAATGGAAGAAATTGTTTGTAGCGCATTAGAAAAGCTTAAGATGCATTGCCCAGACCTTTTTTATCGCACGTTGTATGACTTGCACTGTGTAGCTTATGGTCCTCATTTCGATGAAGCACTCGCAAAGTTGGCTGTTAGCAAGATGCAGAACACAGATGGCACTAATGGTGAGCATTGGACGTATGAGCAGACCAATCAACTAGCAGAGCAACATAATATCAAGCATAAAGCTGATTGGTATTATGTGCTGAACATGGTGTATAGTGATTATGGCGCAGCTTTCAGCGGCGATACCGGAACACTCGTTAAGATTGCTAAAGCTTATATGTGTGATCCTGATGCTCCTAGCGGAAAAGTGCTTGACTTATGGGTAGCTCAAATGAGAGCAAAGGAAAGACAATAATTATATTATTTGCACCTGCTGTAAGCATATGCTATAATATATGTGTGGTTTGGTTTGAATTTGTTTCCATTTCGGTATCTCAATTATCTTCTTATTACATACGGCTACAAAGAAGCAGGTTTAGTCAGCCTGCTTTTTTGCTTGTGAGTTCCAAATGAGTTCCAAAATAAAAGCAACTGAAAAAATGAAAAAAATAAGCGCAAAGATATTCACTATGCAGTAAAAAAAACACTTGCAAAAAAGTGGCTGATTTGGTAAAATCAGTAAAAGGGACTGTAGTAGTACGGTCCCTTTTATTACGTTATGAAGCATTTATGCTTTAAAATAAAGCAATTTTACAATTATGTCATAACTGAAGCTGCAATCTATGCTACAATATATCTATATTATTGTAGTTAAAAATCCGGCCTGTGCCGGCAATAGAGAGGAGGCTCATTAGTTGAGCAAGAAAAGTGAAACCTCCTGGCAGGATTCTGCCAGTGACTGGCTTGTTTCGATTATCATTGCGGTAGCACTGGCATTCTGCATCCGCACCTTTTTGGTAGAGCCTTACATGGTAGAAGGCTCCTCTATGTATCCTACTTTGGTAAACCATGAGCGTCTTGTCGTTGATAAGCTGAGCTACTTTGTTACCGACCCGAAGAAGGGCGAAATCGTAGTTTTCCGCTTCCCTAAGGACCAGACCCGTGACTTTATCAAACGCGTTATCGCAGTTGGCGGTGACACTGTGGAGATGCAGCAGGGCAAGGTATTCGTCAACGGCAAGCAGCTGAACGAAACCTATATCTACCACAATGACCCGAAGGGCAAAAATATTTCCGATTACCGCAAGGTAGTTGTTCCCAAGGATACCATCTTTGTATTAGGTGATAATCGTAATAACTCTGAGGACAGCCGTTTTGCCGATGTTGGCTTTGTGCCGCTGAAGCTGGTTAAGGGACGTGCGCTGGTTGCCTTCTGGCCGCTGGACAAGATGCGCGTGCTGAAGGCTGATACGGGTATGGGCGAATGATGCTGGAGGATTTTAAGATTCAGTGGTTCCCCGGCCATATGACCAAGGCGAAGCGCATGATGGAAAGCCAGATTAAGCTGGTTGACGTTGTGGTGGAAATGCTGGACGCACGTATTCCGCGCTCCAGTACCAACCCCATGCTGCAGGATATCCTTGGCAGCAAGCCGAAGGTTATCGCACTGAACAAGATTGATATGGCAGACAAGGCCCAGACTGATGTGTGGCTGGAAAAAATCAAGCACAGCGGTCTGCCTGTGTGCAAGATTGACTGCGCTACCGGTAAAGGCGTTAAGCAGCTTATCAGTGCAGTTCAGCTGGCTGCCAAGCCGGTGATTGATAAATGGCTGAAGAAGGGCGTGCGCAACCGTCCCGTCCGCGTTATGATTGTAGGTATTCCGAACGTTGGCAAGTCTACCCTGATTAACCGCCTCGTAGGCAAGAACAAGGTAATGGCTGCCGATAAGCCGGGTGTAACACGCGGACAGCAGTGGGTAACGATTGCCAAGGGCTTAGAGCTTTTGGATACGCCGGGTGTGCTGTGGCCTAAGTTTGAGGACCCGTCAGTGGGCTTTGCGCTTGCTGTTACCGGTGCCATCAAGGAGGATGTATTCGACAGGGAGCAGGCCGTAGAGCTCCTGCTTGATCTGTTGATACGCAAATATCCTCAGGATTTGCAAACTAAATATGCAGTAAGCCTCGAGCAGGGTGATGATGTCAACGCCGTTATGGCGAAGATTGCCGTTGCCAGAGGTTGTCTGAAGTCTGGTGGACTGCTGGACCTTGATAAGGTTATTCAGCTTGTACTCAGAGACTTCCGAGCAGGACGTTTAGGGCGGTTTACAATCGACGAGCCTTGATTTGTCGTGCCATAAAAACCGCCGCAGGGCGGTTTTTCTTTATGCAAAAATAAAAGTTAAGGGGGATACAGAAGATGAATATTACCGAAATCAAGGAGCTGCTGGCAGGCACACCGACGGCGGAGCAGCTGGCGACGCTGGCAGCAGACGAGCGCAAGGGAGTACAAAAGCTGTTGGCAGCATACAATAAGCGTCTGGAGAAGGCGGCGGCGGAGAAGGAACGCTTCACGGCGATGCTGAAATTGGAACGCGAGCTCTATGCCGAAGGCTGTGAGCTGATTGCCGGCGTAGATGAGGCAGGACGCGGACCTTTGGCAGGACCGCTGGTTATCGCTGCCGTTATTCTGCCCAAGGATGTGTTTATCAGCGGACTGAACGATTCCAAGCAGCTTTCAGCTGCTAAGCGCGATATGCTGTATAACGAGGTTATGGCCAAGGCGTTGGATATCGAGGTGAACATCGTCAGCGTCAGCAATATTGATGAGCTGAATATCTATGTTGCTACACAGCAGGGCATGGCGCAGGTGCTGGAAAACCTGCACTGCAAGCCGCAGGCAGCGCTGATTGACGCTATGCCGGTGAAGGTTCCCGGTATGAAAATTGAATCCGTGGTGCACGGTGATGCGCTGAGCGCTTCTATTGCCGCAGCTTCGATTATTGCGAAGGTTACCCGTGACCGCATCATGGAGCGCCTTGATCTTGTTTATCCTGCCTACGGCTTTGCGCATAACAAGGGCTATGGCAGCGGCGCGCACATGCAGGCTGTGAGCGAGCATGGAGCCACACGCTGGCACCGCCGCAGCTTTGAGCCTGTGAAGAGCATGCAGCTGCCGCCGGTGGCTGCTGAGGAAAATATCCTCTATGCTCCGCAGACTGATAACTATGAGTACCCCGTCGAGGAGTAGTCTTGGGAAATACGGCGAAGATTTTGCCTGCCGCTATCTGCAAAATATGGGTTATAAAATATTGACCCGCAACTTTCGCTGTCACCGTTATGGTGAGATTGATATTATTGTTGAAAAAAGTGGCTGTATTAGCTTCATAGAGGTCAAGACGCGTGCTTCTTCCCGGTTCGGAAGACCGATAGAGGCCGTGACACCGGCAAAGCAAAGAAAAATTCATCGTTGCGCTGAATATTATCTCCAATGCAGAGGTCTGCTGGAGCAGCCGCCGGTGCTTTCCTTTGATGTAGTAGAAATTATCATTGAAAGCACTGCGGCTATCAGCATCAGGCATTGGCCGCACTGCTTTTAAAAGAAAAGGAGTGTTGATAATGTTTGCACAGATTCTTGGCGAAACAACTTGTGGTATTGATGGTGTACAGATTGTGGTGGAGGTGGACGTGAGCAACGGTCTGCCCAGCTTCGATCTGGTGGGACTGCCGGCGATGGCTGTGCGCGAGTCCAAGGAGCGCGTGAAGGCGGCGCTGCGTAATTCCGATTATCCCTTCCCGATGACACGGATTACGGTCAATCTGGCGCCCGCTGATTTGCGCAAGGAGGGCAGCGGCTTGGACCTGCCTATTGCCGTAGGCCTCATGACCTGCGGCAGAATTCTGGAGCCCGAAAAGCTGGAAAGCAAGGTTTTCATCGGCGAGCTGTCGCTGGACGGCAGAATCCGCAAGGTATCCGGCGTGCTTTCCATGATTATGGATGCCAAGAAGTGCGGGGCGCAGGAGGTGTATATTCCGCAGGCTAATGCTGCCGAGGGCAAGCTCATTCATGGCATTGATGTGTATACCGTGGCGACCTTAAAGGAGCTGGTGGAGCACCTGAAGGGGAAAAACACGCTGACGCCGCTGCCGAAGGAAAATATCCTGCAGAATAATAACAGGATTTATCATGTGGATTTTGCCGATGTCAAAGGACAGCTTGTGGCGCGCAGAGCCTTGGAGATTGCTGCCGCCGGCGGTCACAGTATCCTGATGGTGGGTTCTCCGGGCTGCGGGAAGACGATGCTGGCACGCCGCCTGGTGACGATTCTGCCACCTATGACGGAGGCCGAGGCGCTGGAGGTTACCAAGATTTACAGTATCGTAGGGCTTTTGCCGCAGGCCGACAGCGTCATGCTGGAGCGTCCGTTCCGTAGTCCGCATCACAGCATCAGCGGCAGCGCGCTTCTGGGCGGCGGCAGTACACCTCGCCCGGGAGAGGTGACGCTGGCGCACAACGGCGTACTGTTTTTGGACGAGCTGCCGGAATTTGAACGCGCTACGCTGGAGATGCTGCGTCAGCCGCTGGAGGATGGCGAGGTGAGCATTTCGCGCGTCAGGGCGGCGATGACCTTCCCAAGTAAGTTTATTTTATGCGCTGCTCAAAACCCTTGCCCCTGTGGGTTCCTAGGCGACAGTGTGCACCGCTGTTCCTGTAAACAATCGGAAATTGACAGCTACAAGCGCAAGATTTCCGGTCCGCTGATGGACAGAATTGATATGCAGATAAACCTGAGCAGGGTGGAGTTCAGCGAGCTGAAAACGAAGGAAAAGGGTGAATCCTCTGCTGCTATCCGCGAACGCGTAGTGAAGGCGCGACTGCTGCAGCAGGAGCGCTTGGAGGCCTTGGGGATGCACTGCAATGCGCAGATGGGACGGAGCGAGGTTGTTAAATATTGTCAGCTTGACGCGGCGGCGCAGAACGTTATGGAGCGCTACTTTAATATGCTCAACCTCAGCGCCCGCAGTCATGACCGCATCCTGAAGGTGGCACGCACGATTGCGGACCTTGCGGGCAGCGAGAACATTGAGGCGGTGCATCTGGCGGAGGCCATTCAGCTGCGCACCAGCGTGCGGCCGTAGGGAACAGAGAAGTCTTGCGTAGCTGCAAGATATGCTTTTCTTGGCAAATATGCTATAATTTAAGAAGAAATATTTGAAGCAAGGAGATGGAATGATGCGTAAGACCTTTAATACGACAGCTGTTTGCATACCCGGCGAGCATTATATGGTTGATATCAGTGGACGACTGCAAAAGATTAAAGAAATGATTGATGCAAAAAAGTATTTCACCATCAACAGAGCACGCCAGTATGGTAAGACAACAACGCTGCAGGCACTTTTCGGCTATCTGCAAAGTGAATATTACACCGTCTTGCTGGACTTTCAAACCTTTGATGCTTCTAAATTTAAGGACGGCAATATATTTTCTATTGCTTTCGCAGGCTCTTTTTTACATGCGCTGAAGCGTAACCGCCTGTCGGAAAATACAGCCTTGGAAAAGGCCTGTGCAGATTTGAAAAATGCAGCTGTAATCAGTAACAGTATTTTCAGTCTGAAGGAGCTTTTTGAATGCATGAGAGATATCTGTGCAACGAGCGATAAGCCTATCGTTCTGATGATTGATGAGGTGGACAGTGCTTCCAATAATCAGGTTTTTTTAGATTTTTTGGCACAGCTCAGGGCGCAGTATATCGAACGTGCCTGGCAGCCTGCGTTTCAGTCCGTTATTCTTGCCGGAGTATATGACATCAAAAATCTTAAACAAAAGCTGCGTGCCGATGAAGAGCATAAATATAACAGTCCTTGGAACATAGCGGCGGATTTTACGATAGACATGAGCTTTTCACAAGCCGAGATTGCTGCTATGCTTAATGAATATGCCAAGGATTACGGACTTGCTTTTGATACCAAGGTCTTTGCAGGCTGGATTTACGATTATACGGCAGGCTATCCGTTTTTGGTTTCCAGGTTGTGCCAGCTGCTCGATGAAAAGGTTTGCTTAATGCCGGAATATGCTTCTAAAAAAGCTGCTTGGACTAAGGATGGCTTTAATGCGGCAGTACGCCTGCTTTTGCAGGAGAAAAACACCTTATTTGAATCCTTGATAGGGAAGCTGCACGCCTACCCGAAGCTGAACCGGATGCTGAAGGCAGTGCTTTTCTCCGGCAATATGTATCCTTACAGTGCCGATGAAGCAGCTATTGATATGGCTACGATGTTTGGCTTTATAAAAAATAAAGACGGGTATGTAGCGATTGCCAACAGAATTTTTGAAACCAGACTCTATAATTATTATCTGGCGGAGGATGAGCTGCAGAAGAATGAGCTTTACAAAGCATCTCTTCAGGATAAGAATCAGTTTATAATTAATGGCAGACTGGATATGGAGCTGGTGCTCCAAAAATTCATTGTGCATTTTAATGATATTTTCGGTTCGTGTGATGAGCGCTTTCTGGAGGAGGAGGGAAGAAAGTACTTTTTGCTGTACTTGCGTCCTATAATCAACGGAACCGGCAACTGTTATATCGAAGCGCGTACAAGGGATTTATGCAGAACAGATGTGATAGTTGATTATAATGGTGAGCAGTATATTATCGAAATGAAAATTTGGCGCGGAAACGAATATAATAATCGCGGAGAAAGCCAATTAGCTGCTTATCATACTAAGGTTGGTTATCTGCTGAGCTTTAGCTTTAATAAAAATAAGCAGGCAGGAGTGCAGCGGATCAATGTAGGGGATAAGGTTATCATTGAGGCAGTAGTTTAAGTTTGGTCTTGTAACGCTTTGCGTATTACTGACGGTAGTACGCAGAGCGTTTTTTGTTGCTTTCTTTCTTAAAATGATGTAAAATAAAAGAAAACGAAAGGAACGAAAACTAATGACAAAAGAAACACTTGCGTATGAGAATATCGACAGAGAGTTTAAAGAGCTGTACGTCAGTGACATCAAAAAAACAGTAGTTGCTTTTGCCAATACAGAGGGCGGAATTTTATATATCGGCATAAATGATGCAGGAGAGGTTGTCGGTCTGCAGAATGTAGACGAGGTAATGAAGCAGACAGCCAACACGCTTAAGGACAGCATTGCACCGGATGTTATGCCATTTGTCAAAATACGCGCAGTTACCAGGGAAGGCAAACAGATTATTGAGGTTGCGGTGCAAAACGGTACGAGCAGACCGTATTATATTCGTGAAAAAGGCTTAAAGCCAAGCGGTGTTTATATCAGGCAGGGCAGCAGCAACCAGCAGCTGAGCGATGAAGGCATTCGCCGTATGCTAATAGAGGTTAACGGTAAAAGCTATGAAAGCATGCGCAGTATGCAGCAGGAGCTGACCTTTACTGCGTTGCGCAAGCATTTTCAGCAGCGTGAGCTGAAATTGGACGAGGCGCAGCTGCGCACTCTTAAGCTCATCGGTGACGATGGCTTGTACACGAATCTGGCGCTGCTGCTTTCCGAGCAGTGCGAGCATTCACTGAAGGTAGCGGTTTTTCAGGGCAGTACGAGAGCGGTTTTTCGCGACAGACGTGAGTTTACCGGCTCTTTGCTGCAGCAGCTTTACGATGCTTACGCATTTATAGATAATTATAATAAGACTAAGGCAACCTTTCAGGGCTTGGAGCGTGTAGATACGCAGGATTATCCGCCTGAGGCTGTGCGCGAGGTGCTGCTGAACTGCCTTGTACACCGTGATTACAGCTTCATCGGCAGCACGTTGGTCAATATTTACGATGACCGCATTGAGTTTATCTCTTTGGGAGGACTCGTCACTGGCTTAAAAATGGAAACAATTTTCATCGGTGTATCGCAGACGCGCAATCCTGCGCTGGCTGCCGTGTTCTACCGCTTGCGTTTAATAGAGAGCTTTGGTACGGGGATTGAAAAAATTCAGCAGAGCTATCTGGGCACTGAAGCAAGGCCGGAATTTATTGCGGTTTACGGTGGCTTTAAGGTTGTTTTGCCTAATGTTAATGAGGTGCAGGCCAAGGAGTTTAGCATCAGCGAAACGCAGGAAAGCTATGGCTTTGCGGATGAAAAGGACAAAGTAATGCAGCTTGCTGCTATGCAGGGGTATGTTACCCGCAAGCAGGTTGAGGATGCCTTGCAGGTGAAAACAACTAAGGCCTATATGCTTTTGCAGGAGCTGTGTGATGCAGGCAGGCTTGCGCCTATCGGCGTAGGGAGAAGCAGAAAATATATCAGCAGGTAAACTTAACGCTCTGCGTATTACTGACGGTAGTACGCAGAGTGTTTTTTGTTACAAATAATTTGATGTGAATTTCTAATTTATTTTTTGAGGAACAGATTGTGATATGAAGTATAGAGGATAAATATAGCTATACAAGCATTTATAAAAATAAATTCTGTTAATGGGCTTTTTTACTGTTATTTCATGGTATAATAAAATTAATAATCCTGCAAAGAATCATTGTGATAGATTATTCTTTGTACAAGTGAGAAGAGGCGAAACGTAATATGAGCAATAAAATCAAAGGTAACGAATACACTTTATCAAAAATATTTAGCTCAGATTTTGAATATCATATTCCTGGATACCAGCGACCATATGCTTGGACAGCTGTTGAAACAGGAATTCTTTTTGATGATTTATATGATTTTTTTCAAAAAGAGTCTGTTGATGATTATTTTCTTGGGAGTATAGTGCTGATAAAGGACGAAGATAAACCTTATGCTGAGGTTATTGATGGACAACAGCGCTTGACTACTTTATCAATTTTATTTTCTGCTATGGGCAATGCTTTTGTTACAGAAAAATATAAAAATCTCTGTAAAAAGTATTTGCAAGAGGAAGGTAATGAATTAGAAGAAATACCTGCTCAGCCACGTATTTTCTTGCGAGAATGGGATCAGGATTTTTTCAATAAGTATATTCAAAATGTGCAGCTAAAAGACTTGATGAGCAAAGATCCCATGACATTGAAAACAGAATCTCAACGTCATATACTTATTAATTGTAAGGTGTTAAGTGATAAAATTGCTGATGCTTTTTCAGATGATGAAGAACTCTTAAAGTTTTGCAAATTCTTATTAAATCGTTGTTTTTTAGTGGCTGTTTCAACATCAAATCAAGAATCCGCATTTAGAGTTTTTTCTGTAATGAATAGTAGAGGCCTAGATCTTTTGCCGACTGATATTATTAAATCTAAAACTATTGGTAGGCTTCCTATAGATAAGCAAGAGGCGTACACTGATAAATGGGAAAAAATGGAAAACAGTATCGGTAGGGATGGATTTAATGAAGTATTTACCCATACTCGTACAATATTTTCTAAAGAGAGACCGAGGACTAATTTACTTAAAGAGTTTGAAGAATATGTAATGAGTACAACAGAACCAAGAGTTTTAATTGACTCATATTTAATTCCATATACAACAGCCTATGAGCAATTAAAGAATTGTACATTTTCGTCTACAAAGAATGCTGATGAAATTAATGATTTGTTGTATTGGTTAAACAAAACTAATAACTATGATTGGATGCCGCCAGCAATAAAGTTTTTAGCAGACCATATTGATGATTCTGATTACATCCTCTGGTTTATTCGTAAATTGGAGCGTCTTGCGTCGTACTTATTGGTAACATCGCAAGATGTTAATCATCGTATGGATAGGTATAAATGGATTTTAGTTGAAATGGACAGTAATCCTCATAGCTCGCTTGCTAATCCGTTAAAAAGTATTGAACTTACCAAATGGGAAAAGCAGAAATTTGCTGATGCTTTAGCTGGGGAAATTTATCCAATGACTGCTCAGCGTCGCAATTATATAATTCAGCGTCTAGATTCTTTTGTTAGTGATGGTGCAGCATCTTACAATTCTAAAGTATTTACGATAGAACATGTACTTCCGCAACATCCTGCTAAAGATAGTGAATGGATGAAATTATGGCCTGATGAGCAAGAGCAGAAATACTGGCTTAATCGTATAGCAAATTTGGTGCCATTAACTAGAAGACATAATTCGGAAGCTCAAAATTTTGATTTTCCTACGAAGAAGATTAAATATTTTAAGTCAAAGAGTGGTACTAGTTCTTATACACTTACAACACAGGTTATTGGGATAGATTCTTGGACACCTGAAATTGTTAAGGAACGACAGAAAAACATAGAAAAGGTATTTGCAGATAAATGGGAACTTCATTTGGATGATTATTCGGCCGCAGAAAATGATACATATGAGTTAGCAGGAAGAGGAGCAAGTGCTACAGGGTATTTCAGTGAATCCGATGCATTTATTGTTTTAAAAGGAAGTAAAATTTCCCAAAACGAAACAGAAGGTATTCCATTGAATATATCCGAAAAAAGAAAAGAGCTAATTACTAGTGGAGTTATTAGTGATTTTTGCTTTGTAAAAGATTATGAGTTTACCAGTGTGTCAACAGCAGCTGCAGTTATTCTAGGTCGCTCTTCTAATGGAAGAAAAGAATGGACCAAGATTGATGGTCGTACCGTGGCACAATCTGGTCATTAATAGTATAAAATATTTGTAGAAATAATTGTAAACCAGTTCACTGACGGTAGTACGCAGAGCGTTTTTTGTTACAAATCTGTAACCTGCTTTACAAAATCACGGATAAATAAAAAAATCTACAAGTTTTTGTACAAAGTTGTTGACGAAAGATATCCGCAGTGGTAAACTAGGCACAACTTCAAAAAAACCACAAACCGTTGAGACGGAGATCAAGTCAGCAGATGCGCTTACAGAGAGTCCGGGAGGCTGGAAGCCGGATAGAGATGCAGACTGATAAATGGACCGTTGAGGGTGCTGTCAAATCGCTTCGGCGAGAGTATTCAGCAACGTAACACCGGCGTTAAAGGTGAGGAGTGTGATGGCACTCTGCGAGAGCGCGTCGCAATGGCGACGAAACAAGGTGGTACCGCAGGTATAAGTATTTACAGCCTGTCCTTGGAATTGCTTAGAAAAGCTAAGCAGCTTCAGGACAGGCTTTTTTGTATAACAAATCTGTGATAGACCTTCTCGTAGAATGTTAGCGTAAACTATGGGAGGAATTAAAATGATTAAAGAAGCTATTGTAAAAATCGTCGGCAAAGAGGACTTAACCTATAACGAAGCATATGACGTAATCAACGAGATTATGAGCGGTGAAACAAGTGCAACGCAGAATGCGGCCTTTCTGGCAGCGCTTTCTACCAAGAGCACCACGGCGGAAACTACCGATGAAATCGCCGGCTGTGCTGCAGCGATGCGTGACCACGCAATGAAATGCGAAACAGGCATGGACATCTTTGAAATCGTCGGCACCGGTGGTGACGGCTCCAACAGCTTCAACATCTCCACAACCTCCGCTCTGGTTGCTGCGGCAGGCGGGATGAAGGTTGCTAAGCATGGCAACCGCGCCGCTTCCTCCAAATGCGGCACCGCGGATTGTCTGGAGGCGTTGGGCGTAAACATTCAGCAGGACCCGGAAAAATGCGTGGAGCTGTTAATGGAAGTTGGCATGTGCTTCTTCTTCGCACAAAAATACCACACCTCGATGAAATATGTAGGACCTATCCGCAAGGAGCTGGGCATCCGCACCGTATTCAACATCCTCGGACCTCTGACGAACCCCGGCAGCCCGAAGATGCAGCTGTTGGGTGTGTATGACGAGTATCTGGTTCAGCCGTTGGCGCAGGTACTGATGAATTTGGGAGTCAAGCGCGGTATGGTGGTTTACGGTCAGGACAGACTGGATGAGATCTCGCTGAGCGCACCTACTACCGTTTGCGAGTTCAAGGACGGCTGGATGAAAAATTACGTTATCAAGCCTGAGGACTTCGGCATGGAGCGCTGCACAAAGGCTGATCTGGTAGGCGGTCTGCCGGAGGAAAATGCTAAGATTACGCGCGACATTCTGGCAGGAGCGCAGGGACCGAAACGCAATGCAGTTTTGCTGAATGCCGGCGCCAGCCTGTACATCGGCGGCAAGGCTGCAAGCTTTGCGGATGGCGTGAAGCTGGCGGCAGAGCTGATTGACAGCGGCAAGGCGCTGCAGACATTGGAAAAGCTGATTGAGCTGAGCAATAAATAAGCTGATTAAAGAGGTTAGATTATGATTTTAGATGAGATTGCGGAATATACCAAAGAGCGTGTGCGGGCGCTCAAAGCGCACAAAAGCCTTTACGCGGTGCGTGATGAGGCAGAGGGCAGACCGCAGGGCAAGGATTTCAGGGCAGCGCTTGCTGCCCCCGGCCTGAGTGTCATCGCCGAGCTGAAGAAGGCATCCCCCTCGAAGGGTATCATTGCTCCCGATTTTACGGACATCTACCTGCGCAAGGCTGCAGAGTACGAGGCAGGCGGCGCAGCTGCCATCTCCTGCCTGACGGAGCCGAAGTTCTTTCAGGGCAGCGATGCTTACTTGCAGGCGGTGCGCCAAAGAGTGGAGCTGCCGCTTCTGCGTAAGGATTTTACGCTGGATGAGTACCAGATTTACGAGGCCAAATGCATCGGAGCCGACGCTGTTCTGCTTATCTGCAGCCTGCTGAGTGCAGCGCAGCTGGGCGAATACCTGGCGCAGGTGCAGGAGCTGGGGCTGAGCGCTCTGGTGGAGGCGCACACCGCAGGCGAGGTGCAGATAGCACTGGCGGCGGGGGCGGAAATCATCGGCGTGAACAACCGCAATCTCAAGGATTTCAGCGTGAACCCGCTAAACAGCCTGCGCCTGAGGGATGCGATTCCCGCAAGCAAGATTTTTGTAGCGGAAAGCGGCATTCAATGTGCTGCTGATACGCAGGCGCTGAAACAGGCAGACGTGCAGGCGGTGCTGGTGGGCGAAGCCCTGATGCGCAGCGCTGATGCGGCGGCGATGCTGAAGGAGATGCGTGATGCGTAAGGTAAAGGTTAAAATCTGCGGCCTGAAGCGTGCGCAGGATATAGAATGCGTCAACAGGCTGCTGCCGGATTATATAGGCTTCGTTTTTGCCAAGACCAAACGCGAGGTGACGGAGCAGCAGGCAGCACAGATGAAGGCAATGCTTAACCCGCAGATTAAGGCAGTCGGCGTTTTCGTCAATGCCGAGATAGATAAGATTGTACGCTTGGCCAAAAGCAGGACGATAGACATCATCCAGCTGCATGGTGACGAGGATGCGGCCTACTGCGAAAGGCTGCGGCTGCAGACGGAGCTGCCGATTATCAAAGCAGTCCGCGTGAAGGACGCAGGCTCCTTTGAAAATTTGCAAGCCTATCCCTGCGATTACCTGCTCTTTGATACTTATACCAAGGGGCAGTACGGCGGCACCGGTAAGCGTTTTGATTTAGCGCTGGTGGCAGATGAAAAAATCAAGAAGCCGTATTTTATCGCAGGCGGTCTTGAGGCAGCGAATGTTGCAGATGTATTGAAAAACAGTAACGCCTTTGCCGTAGATGTAAGCGGTGGCGTAGAAACAGAAGGGTTGAAGGACCCGGAAAAAATTGCCGCATTTATAGCGGAGGTAAGGGGAGATAACGATGACAAAAGGTAGATATGGTATTCACGGCGGTCAATACATGCCGGAAACTTTGATGAACGCAGTTCTGGAATTGGAGGCTGCCTATGAAAAATTTAAAAACGATCCCGAATTCAAGGCTGAGCTGGCGCGCCTGTACCGCGAATATGCCAACAGACCGTCCCTGCTGTATTACGCAGAGAAGATGACCAAGGATTTGGGTGGCTGCAAGATTTATCTGAAGCGTGAGGATTTGAACCACACCGGCGCCCACAAAATCAACAACGTATTAGGGCAGATTCTGCTGGCACAGAAGATGGGCAAAAAGCGTGTTATTGCTGAAACCGGAGCAGGCCAGCATGGTGTTGCGACTGCTACCGTGGCGGCGCTGATGAACATGGAATGCGTTGTGTACATGGGCAAGGAGGACTGCGAGCGTCAGGCGCTCAACGTGTTCCGCATGGAGCTTTTAGGTGCGAAGGTTGTGCCTGTAAGCAGCGGCACCGGCACCCTGAAGGATGCAGTAAACGAAGCGCTGCGCGTATGGACCGAACGTGTTGAGGATACCTACTATGTTCTGGGCAGCGTTATGGGACCGCATCCGTATCCGGAAATTGTGCGTGACTTTCAGAAGATCATCGGCGAGGAAATCAAGGCGCAGATGCTCGCAAAGGAAGGACGCCTGCCTGATGTGCTGGTGGCTTGCGTAGGCGGCGGCTCCAACGCTATGGGTATGTTCTATGACTTCATCGAGGACAAGGACGTGCGCTTAATCGGCGTAGAGGCTGCAGGCCTGGGCGTAGACAATCCCAAGAACGCCGCAACCATGGCTAACGGCAAGCTGGGCATCTTCCACGGCATGAAGAGCTACTTCCTGCAGGATGAATACGGCCAGATTGCTCCGGTTTATTCCATCTCCGCCGGTCTTGATTACCCCGGCATCGGCCCCGAGCATGCTTATCTGCACGACATCGGCCGTGCGGAATATGTTCCTGCTACCGATAAGGAGGCGGTTGACGCATTCAACTATCTTTCCAAAACAGAAGGCATTATCCCGGCAATCGAAAGTGCGCATGCCGTAGCCTACGCTATGAAGCTGGCACCCACTCTGCCGAAGGATAAGATTATGGTTATAAATATTTCCGGCCGCGGTGATAAGGACGTTGCCGCAATCGCACGTTATATGGGAGTTGATTTACATGAATAGAATACAAAAGGCATTTGAAGAAAAGAAAAAGGTATTTATCGGCTTTGTGACCGCTGGCGATCCCAATCTTGCTACAACCAAGGAGCTGGTGAGAGCTATGGTTAAGGGCGGTGCAGGCTTAATTGAGTTCGGCATTCCCTTCTCCGACCCAGTGGCTGAGGGCGAGGTTATCCAAAAAGCGGATATGCGTGCGTTGGCTGCAGGCACTACTACCGATAAAATTTTTGACCTCGTAGCAGAGCTTCGCGAGGAAACACAGGTACCGCTGGTATTTTTGACCTACGCTAATCCGATTTATGCCTACGGTGCGGAAAAATTCTTCACCCGCTGCGAAGAAACAGGTGTAGACGGCGTTATCATACCGGATATACCGTACGAGGAGCGCGAGGAGATGCGTCCGTTCAGCGAACCGCATAACGTTGCCCTGGTGCCGCTGATTGCGCCTACCTCCAAGGACCGCATCCAGAAAATCGCAGCTGTTGCCCAAGGCTATGTATATGTAGTTTCTTCCTTAGGCGTTACCGGCGTGCGCAGCAACATCACTACCGATATCGACGGCATTGTGGCAGAGGTGCGCAAGGCTACCGATATTCCGGTGGCTGTAGGCTTCGGTATCGCTGCTCCCGAGCAGGCTTATAAAATGGCTAAGGCCAGTGACGGCACTATTGTGGGCAGTGCGATTGAAAAAATCGTGGCACAATACGGCGAGGCTTCTCCCGAGCACGTTTACGAATACGTCAAGAGTATGTCCGAAGCGGTTGCCAAGGCAGCTGCGGAGGCGTAATTACAAAAGTTTGGGCACAAAAAAACTCCGTTCCTTACTGCACAGGCAGCAGGGAGCGGAGTTTTTCAGTTTAAATTATTGCAGCGGCATGGGCTCAGTGCCACCGTTTACTGCGTCCGGCTGTTCAAAAATGAAGGCAGGGGACGGATAGTAGAATTTGCAGTGCTGGAAGTTGATAACTTCGGTGGAGAAGCGTTTCAGCAGAGCATAGGAAGCGCGCTCTTCGAAATCAATCAGGTTGTCCTTGTTGATATCAGCGTCTTTTACGATTACCAGCAGATAAGCCGGTACTTCCGGTGCATCCTCAGGAACCTGGCTGCGGTCGAGAGGGATGTTCGGAATAATTTCCAAATCACCGATAGGCTGTTGGTTTTCATTGTACAGCATAGCATGATAAACATTTTCGTACAGGGTACGAGCGAGTCTTAAAGAATAAGCTCCGGAACTCATATTATTCACTCCTTAAAAAGATGTTTTTGATGACTCTCGCTTTATCAGAAAAAGCAATAAACATAACGCTATTATTGTAACATAGATTACGGAAATAAGCAAAATGAATCTATAATGAAATGATTCCACAGCGATTTATGCAGAAAAGCTGTATTAATAATCACAAAATAGCAAGAATTTTTCATAGAATCTGCATTTTTATGCTGAAAGTATTTTGTATACATGACGTTTTTATGAATTTTTCAGCAGGATTTTACACAATGTTGACGAATAAGAAGAATAACAATATGTTGCTGCGTGAATTTTATTATCTTAGCACATATGTATATTAAAGGAGGGGAACTCTTATGAAAAAACTCTTGGCTTTTTTACTTGGTATCATGGTTATGGCTACTATGATTGCCGGCTGCGGCGGTGGAGATAAGAAAGATGATAAAAAACCTGCTGCACAAAAATTCATTAACATTGCTACCGGCGGTACCTCCGGTACCTACTTCCCGTTAGGCGGCGCACTGGCTGATATCCTGAATAAAAATATTCCGGGTACCAATGCTTCCGCACAATCTACCGGCGCTTCCGTAGCAAACGTAAACCTGCTCAGCCAAGGCAAGGTTGAAATTGCTTTTATTCAAAATGATATTGCTTACTATGCTGCCAACGGCACTGAAATGTTCAAAGGCAAACAGGTTGCCGGCCTGCAAGGTCTTGCAACTCTGTATCCGGAAACCGTACAGATTGTTACCCTGAAAAAATCCGGTATCAAATCTGTTGCTGATTTTAAAGGCAAACGCATCGCTGTAGGTGCTGCAGGCTCCGGTACCGAAGCTAACGCTCGCCAGATCATGGAAGCATATGGCATTAAATATGATGATATTAAGGTTCAATACCTGTCCTTCGGTGAAGCTGCAAGTGCTCTGAAGGACGGCAACGTTGATGCTGCTTTCGTAACCGCAGGCCATCCGACCGCTGCTATTCAGGATATCGCAACTCAGAACGACGTTGTACTGGTTCCGGTTGATGCTGACAAGGCTGACGCTCTGATCAAACAATATCCGTTCTACACTAAGCTGGTTATCAAAGCCGGTACTTATCCGAAGCAGGATGCTGACGTTACCGCAGTAGCAGTAAAATGCATGCTGGCAGTAACCGACAAGATGGACGAAAACACCGCTTATGCAATTGCTAAAGCTCTGTACGGCAACCTTGACCGTATGAAATCTGCTCACTCCGCAGCAAATGCTATCAGCAAAGATACTGCTAAAGACGGCATGTCCATTAAGCTGAACCCGGGTGCTGAAAAATTCTTTAACGAAAAATAAGGATTTTAAATGATGCCGAACTTCAAAGACCGGAAACCGGCGTTTGCCGGTGGCCGGTCTTTTTTCCCAGTAAAGAATTTAGTAATTATTGTAAGCGTTGTTTTAATGCTTTTGGGGTGGTATAGTACGCGCCTGGTGGTAGCGATTATACCTGAGGGAACTGCAGGAGCTGTTACTTTTGCCACAGCGGCAGGTGATGAATGGTACATCAGCCTGACGCATTCGGTGGAAAAAACTGCCTGGAATGATTATTTCAGGGTTAACGGCGCAAATAACATGACCATGACGCACACCCGCTTTTCCTCGCTGGGCTGGGGCTATCCGTATTCCGCTGCCGATGGCAAGCTGACGCAGACTGCCGACGGCAAGTTTGATATGGAGATGAACCGTCCCTATAAGGAGGTTGCCCTGCGTATATCCGAGCAGGCAATGCCGCACATTGTCCACGGCGGCGACAGCTATGACCTGATTGCTCTGTACGGGCAGGGGACTGCGGTAACAGTGAAGGTCATGTATCGATATCAGTACTGGCTGGAACGGTACTTTTAGGTTTTATTATATTAAATGAGAGGAGCTGATACCCATGTCTGAAAAAGAAAAGAAAGTAAAAGAGCTTTCAGCAGAAGAGGTATTGCAAAAATTTGACAAGGAATCAGACAAGCGTGAGCTTACAGGTGTATGGGGTAAAATTATTTCCGCAATCTGTATTCTGTTTGCACTTTTCCAATTATATACAGCCACCTTTGGTGTGCTGGACGCGCATCTGCAGCGCGCTATTCACTTAGCCTTCGGCTTTTTATTGATTTTCCTGCTGTATCCCAGCAGACATTCCTGGTCCCGCAGCAAGATGCATCCATTTGATGCCTTCCTGGCACTGCTCAGCGCAGGTACTGCCATGTATCTGGTTGTCAACTATCAGGAGCTGGTGCTGCGTGCCGGCATGAATACGGAAACAGACTTCATCGTCGGCCTCATCGGTACGATTATGGTTTTTGAAGCAGCGCGCCGCGTAGTAGGCTGGCCGATGATTATCGTTGCCTTCTGCTTTATGCTGTATGCCTTCTTAGGTCCTTACGTTCCCGGTATTCTGGCGCATCGCGGCGTTGGCGTGCAGGAAATGTTTGACCATCTGTTCTTCACTACCGAGGGTATTTTCGGTACGCCTATGGGTGTATCTTCTACCTTTATTTATCTGTTCATCCTCTTTGGTGCTTACTTGGAAACCACCGGCCTCGGTAAATTCTTCATTGATATTGCCAACGCTATCGCAGGCTGGGCAGCAGGCGGACCGGCGAAGGTTGCCGTACTGTCCTCCGGCCTCATGGGTACTGTTTCCGGCAGCTCCGTTGGTAACGTTGCCGGCACCGGCGCTTTCACCATCCCGATGATGAAAAAGCTGGGCTATCGTCCGGCATTTGCAGGTGCTGTTGAGGCTGCTGCTTCTACCGGCGGTCAGCTGATGCCTCCTGTAATGGGCGCTGCTGCCTTCCTGATGGCAGAATTTGTAGGCGTTCCGTACTTTGATGTTGTTAAGGCTGCCGTAATCCCGGCAATGCTGTATTACATCGGCGTATGGCTGGGCGTTCACTACGAAGCTAAAAAGTTCGGTTTGAAGGGCACTCCGCGTGACCAGCTGCCGAAGTTCAAGGAGCTGTTCATGGAAAAAGGCCATCTGGCTATTCCATTAATCGTTATCGTTTACCTGCTCGTAAGCGGTTATACTCCTATGCGTGCTGCTTTGGCAGCCATCGTGCTGACCATTGTTTGCGCCTGCCTGCGTAAATCCACCCGCATCGGCTTCAAGCAAATCGTCCAAGGCCTCATTGACGGCTCCAAGGGCGTGCTTGGCGTACTGATTGCCTGTGCTACCGCAGGTATCATCATCGGCGTTGTTACCAAAACCGGCGTTGGCCTGAAGATTGCAACTGCTCTGCTGGACTTGGCAGGCGGTAATCTGCTGCCGGCAATGTTCTTCACCATGATCACCTCGTTAATCCTGGGCATGGGCGTTCCGACTACTGCCAACTACGTTATTACCTCTACTATTGCAGCGCCTGCTTTGGTGCAGATGAATGTACCGGTACTGGCAGCGCACATGTTCGCGTTCTACTTCGGTATCGTTGCCGACGTTACACCGCCTGTTGCCTTGGCTGCTTATGCCGGCGCAGGTATTGCCGGTGCTAACCCGATGCGTACCGGCGTTATCGCTGCTAAGCTGGCGATTGCAGCGTTCATCGTTCCGTACATCTTCGTACTGGCACCTGAGCTGCTGATGATCAACGCAACTCCGTTCACCATCTGCTACAGCGCCTTCACCGCGATTGTTGGTATGTGGGGTGCTTCCATGGCGATGATTGGTTTCTGCAACAATCTGCTGAACATTCCGCAGCGTATTCTGTTCCTCGTTGGCGGTATCTGCATGATTATCCCCGGCGTATTTACCGACGGTATCGGTGTTGCGCTCGTTGCTGTTGCCTATGTATGGCAGCGCATGAACAAGGTTAAGGGTGCGATTAAGCAAGACGGGGAAGACCTGTAAGCTGAAAATTTCATAGCAAGTTTCATAGTCCTGCGTGCATTTAAGATGTTGCGCAGGACTTTTTTTGCCCTTTATTATACTAAGCTTTGGAAATTTGTTTTGCCTTCGGATAGGCAGCTTGCCGGTTCCATTCCGCTCCTGCGGGGGATGCTTGCCATAAATCACTATATATAATGAAGAAAACCCTCAGACTTTTATGTCCGGGGGCTTTTTTGTTTTCTATAAAGAAGGGCTGCCGTACTTTGTGTACGACAGCCCCTGTGCCATATGATTAGTTCTTAGTATATTTTTACTTGTATATACTATTTACTGCTGTGCATATGGAAATTGCATCACAAGTCTTTCCTGCAGCACACGGGTTAAGGTGTCGATATTGGCACTCAGCTTTTCGATTCTGCCTTCCATACGGACCAGAAGATACGAGCTGACGAGCATGGGGAACGCATAGTGTATCAAGAAGTAGCACCCTTATAAACAGGCAATACCCAATCATCGCACGTATGATGATTGGGTATTTTTTTATTTTTCGTATTGCAATGTGATTGAAACACCGTTTTTGAAAATAATTTTGATAATCCGGTTCTGCTCTCCTATGATGATTCTGCTGATGATTTCAGTGAGAAAATCATGGATAGGTTTCCTGCCGATAGCTTTGGCCAGCTTATAATAATCAAAATCGCTATTGGTATCCTGCAGCTTTTTTATCATTATGAGCTTTGAGAGTTGAGCAAGATAGGCTTCATCGGCACCGATGTCATTGCCTGAGAGGGATTTTATCTGCTTTTCTAGCTTGGCGATAGTGCCTTCAATGGCTGCCTTCTGCTCGAAGTATTCGGCTTCTGACATATCGCCATCATCAAACAGGTAGGCTCTTTTCAGGCGGCTGAGGGCACGTTCCTGCTTCTCTTTTTCTTTCTGGCTCTGCTCGACAAGCAGGGCGTTGGGATTATACTGGTTGGTCTGGTCAACGCCGTAGATGTGTTTGACGTGAGCACGTACAATCATATAAATCCTTTGCGCTTCTTCGATGCCGGTCGCGCCGGAAATAAGATTGTCATTGAGCAGGTAGCTTACCAGCTGCTCAGCACTGGCGAATTTAATGGCATTGGCGCAGGCTTCAATCATTCTGGCGATGAGCTTAAGTATCTGTGGCAGCAGTACGCGGTCGGAGGCGTATCCGGAATGTTCTCCGGTACAAACAGCCGGCGCTTTCCAACGGCCTGTACAGTAATAATAAGAGCTGTGGGTGTGGTCGTGGATGCGGGTACGGTCCTTAGAGTTCATCGTGTAGCCGCATTCAGCGCACTGCAGCAGGCCGCCAAAGATGTATTTGTCCTGAGCGCTTACAAGGCTGCCGATGGGGGCCAGCCAGCTTCTGTTTTTGGAAAGCATCTCGTTACACCTGCGCCAGGTCTCTTCCGGTACAATGGCTTCATGCTGGCCGGTAACAACTACCCAGTCATTTTCGGAGCGGTAAAAATCTTCGCGCCTGCCGGCATTGGGGTTTTGACGGTTATAGACATATTCACCCTTGTAGAAGTGGTTTTTCAGGATGCATCTTACCGTTATATCGCTCCATAGAGTACCTTTGCGGCTTCTGTAGCCGGCGGTGTTGAGTGCTGCAGCTACTTTTTTCAGAGCTTTCTCGCGCAAATAAAGTTCAAAGATGGCTCGGACGATGGGAGCTTCAATCGGATCAGGAACCGGCCAGCTTTTACATTTCTTGCCGTTGGCATCTGTAGTGACAGGTCCAGGCATATAGCCAAACGGAACCCTGCCGCCGTTCCATTTATTTTCGTTCGCGCGGCCGAGCATGACTGCAGTTACGCGTTCTGCAATGGTTTTGCGCTCCAATTCGGCGAAAATAAGTAAAATCTTAAGCATTGCTTCGCCGCCGGGGGATTGAGTATCGAAGGACTCATTCTTGCTGGCGAAGGCAACGCCATAGTCTTTGAGCTCGTCATACAGCTCTAAGAAGTCCAGCAGGTTGCGGCTGATGCGGTCGAGCTTCCAAACGTAAAGGTGGCTGAATTCTCTGGCGCGGATGCGGTCCATCATAGAGCGGAATGCAGGGCGGTTGAGATTCTTGCCGGAAAAGCCGGCATCACAAAAAACTTCGGTGTCATTGATGCCGTTGAGGTCTGCCAGCTTGCGCAGGTCGCTTTCCTGCAGCGGCAGGCTGTCTTTATCTGCCTGCATGTCGGTGGATACGCGGATATACAGAGCAGCTTTTGGGTTTTGGGGTATAGTAATAGCGTGTTTAGCCATAATACACGGCTCCTTTCAATAGCTAAGATTGTAAGAGCCGCGTATTATATGTTATAATATTATATCGGCTCTTGATGTGGTGTTAGGGGTTGATAATTGAGCGTGTTGGTAGCACGTTCTTGCAGGTCCCTCGGTGCTGGTAACACCGGGGGATTTTTTTGTTTATAAAAGTATTGATATTGGCAAAAAATACGTAAATTACTTACTTTTTACTTTACATTACGTAAATTACGTATTATAATATGGGTGTAGAGAATTTATAAATGGAATTGAGGTGATGAAGTGAAACGGCGAGATTTAGTAAAACTGCTGTTAAAAGCGGGTTACAAGCTAGAGCGTGATGATGGCGATCACACAATCTATAAAAAACCAGGTAGCCGCTCCGTTCAGGTTCCAAGGCACCGGGAATTGAACGAGCTGACAGCGAAAGCAATCCTCAAAGCTGCGGGAGTAAAATAGAGATTACTTTTTACTCCGCCCGCTTTGCGGGCTACTTACTATAATCGCAATCATAAATTCAATAGCATTTAATAATAAAAGGAGGAAGTGGCTAACATGAAAAGGAGGCAAACACTACAAGAATACGTTTATCCTGCTGTGTTCCATGCAAACGAGGATGGTACGTATACTATTATTTTCCCTGATTTACCTGGCTGCATCAGCGAGGGCAAATCTTTGGGTAACGCCATGAAGATGGCCGAAGCTGCGCTCACGCAGTGGATTGAATATTTGAAGGATAGCAAGGAAGAAATTCCCGCACCTAGCAATTTGCAAAGCATCGAATTAGGTGATAACGAATTTGTAAATTTTATTCAGGCAGATATTAAGGACAATAGGGCAGTAAAACGCACCATCAGCCTTCCGCGCTGGATGGATGAACAGGCCGCTGAAGAAGGTCTGAGCTTATCCAAAATATTACAAGAAGCATTGTCTAAACGCTTTGTAGCAGTAAACTAATATATTTATCGTTGCGCCCCCATATCGGGGGCGTTTTTTCTTCCGCCTACAGGTTTGTCTGAATTTGCAATATGCAAAAAAATGCATATTACTTTTCATTTGCCGGCAATTTGCTGGTCATTTGCTGGCGGCATTTTAAAACTGACTATATTGTTATAAGATAAAACACATGATATAATATAGCCAGAAGGTAAGATGAATCATTTCTGTTTTGGTGGTTGCGGCGGTGGAGGCGGTGCAGGGCGGGAATAGCCCTGTCCTCTGGTTTCGCCTTGAGGTGCAGGCTTTTGGCTTGGCATGGTATACTATCAATCCTTTCTGAAAGTGAGGTTTAATTTATGAGTATAGATTTATTTGAGCATATTGCACAGGTGGCACCCGGCTTTATAGGTGTAGCTGCTGCCAAATTTATGGACTACGATACGCGTACTGATTCGGTGACCAGCTGCCTGAGCAAATACTTTCTTTTTGCCGGTGCATCATGGCTTTGCACGATGGCGCTGGTTGAGCTGTTAGGCTATGCAGGTATAATCCTTGCCGGCAAAGCGTTTACAGCTGTCAGCATGCTGATTGCGTTGGTATTGGGGTTACTGTGGCATGTTGTTATTTTGCCTGAAGCTGTAAACCTGCATAACATGCTGAACAGACGCATCGGGAAAAACGAAGGCTTTATGAAAAACACCATTATTGAGCAGATGCTTGATGATGGCAAGGCACATTATCTTATTGCCTATAAAGGAGATAAGATAATTGCTTCAGGGTGGATTACTACATCTTTGGCTTATGAAAAGTCTTTCTTGCTCAGCCCCTCGCCTGAATGGGAGGAATGGTTTTTGGAACATAACACTCCGTACAGATATCTTATATATCGTGGTGAAGATTGCTACTACAAAGAATATACTCTTACTGATGAAATGCTTGGCAATAGCGAAAAATGATTTTCAAGGCGCTCTCTTAGGAGGGCGCTTTTAATTATTTTGTGCAGCCATTTCCTGTGATTGTCTGTACTGTTCAGCCAGCATTGTTCTGGTGAACGGTGCTGTAGGCTCTATTTCAAGCACAAGCTTTTCAAGGTCATCGATGGTGCAGTAGAAGAATTCTTTTCTGGTATTGATTTTATTAACGCGTTGCTCGTTGAGGCGCTGATGGAGAGCGCTTTCAAGAGCTACGGCATCTTCAGAGAAAATAAAGCTATGAACGTCAAACTTAAACGGAACGCTGGCATCGCCCAATTCATTGACACGGTCTTGCGGATCAATTCGTCTGGTCATGCCGATTTTAAACATCTTGTCACCAAAGGAACCAAGATTACTAATGATATAAACATATCCGGCTTTACCATTCTGCAGATTGGTAATTTCTTCTTTTTTAGCTTCTACAGCACTCAGTTGTTGTTCCAATTCTGCAATACGCTTCTTGAATAACTCTATTTGTTCATCATCTTGAGAAGCATTTAGCTGCTCTTGAATATTGTTGATTTCAGTTTTGTACTTGCTTTCTTCCTTGACAACTTGAGCGCGTTGTTCTTCTAACGCTTTTCTTTCAGCAGCTTCTTGGCGCATCTGCTCCTTAAGTGCGGCTTGCTCTTCTCTTGCTTTTTCTTTCTTTACATAATACATGTATTCTATTTCTACAGCTCTCATGAAGTGACCACGGATTTCAGTGATAAAAGCTAAAATGGTAGGAGCAATAGTTTTGTTGCCTTCGGTAGCAATAGATACGTATTTGTTTAACATTTTCTCGACATCAGATTTGGCTTCTTCTAAATTGCCGAACTTAAGATTGTACATTATATTTTGCAATTCAGCATTTAATGCCAGAACCATCAGCTTATATATAGCTGCATATGTTTTCAAGGTATATCTGGCAACATAGTTATCGGTAATTTCTTTTATGAGCTTTTCGTTTTGACGGTATTCTTTTCTCAGGTCAGGATATTCCAGCGCATGGAAGTCTAATGAAACACTAGGGAGCACCTGCTCTAAATCAGAAACTAAATTTTCCATTACTTTTATGTTTTCTTTAGGCAAGGCATCTCTAAAATTAGAATCAATAGCAGCAAGGGCATTTTTGCAAAGCAGGTTAACTTCTTTGACTTTCTTTTTGCTTCTTTCAATTTTTGCTTCTAACGCATTAGCTTGTTCGGTTAAATCCGGAATACTGTTTCTAACTTGCTCTCTTTCCTGTATTTGCTGCTGCAGTGTATATAGTGAGTCATTAGCTTCATTCATCATTGCAGTTGACTGACTATTCGCTTGTTCGACAATTGTTTGTGCTTGTAGCTTTGCTTGCTCCACAATACTTTCAGCACTTTGATTAGCTTTAACATAGGTATCTAATTTAGTCTGTGCCTCATCAGCCAATTGCTTATACTCATTAGATTTTTTGTTCATTTTGTAGAAGCCAAAAGCAACTACAGCCAAGATTAAAAGTTCCATTACATTCTCTCCTTAAAAAATTATATTTGCCTGGAAGAATCCAGATGACAACAAAAAATTCTATACATTGCTTGCCGTCAGCATCCAGCTGGCGGTATTTTTATTTTATCCAAAACTGACAGGCAACAGCTTTTCCTATTACGCGGATGCTGTCAAAATCGGTTTCATGGATAATGATAGGCTTAAACATGGGATTTTCAGCTCTTAATTCTATATATTCATCGTAGCGGTAGAAGCGCTTTAATGTAACTGTATTATCCATCCAAACTGCAGCGATTTCGCCGTTCTCAACTTCTGCCTGCTCGCGGATGAATACATAGTCACCGTCAAAAATACGAGCGTTAATCATGCTGTCGCCTTGGCACTTCAGGACGTAATCAGCATGCACGTTCAAATCTGTTTCCAGATATTCGCCTTCCTCCTGCACTGCGTCGATGGGCGCACCGCAGGCGATGTTGCCTAGCACTTTATATTTACGGTACTTTGCCGGCTGTAATACTGTGGGGAATGGGTTAGCTGAGGGAGCTTTTGCGGTAATTTTTTCACTGTCGCCATTATAAGCCATATCATCAATAGTACATCCGATTAATTCAGCTAACTTTTTCAAAGTAGATAATTTAGTATTTTCGTCACCCTTTTTAAATAAACCATCTATTGTAGTATATGGAATGTTAGACATCCTCGAAATGTCAGCTTTAGTATAGCCGTTCTTCAACATATATTCTTTTAAGAAATCAGATACGGGCATGATTCTTCCTCCTAAATGCTTTGTTCTTCTTATATTTAATCATAACTGAATTACTTTGTAAAGTAGAAAAGTACCTTGTAGGGTAATTATTTTTCATGGTGCTATTGACAATTACCCTACAAGGTATTATTATAATATTAAACTACCCCACAGGGTAAAAAGAATGAGAGGTGATTACGATGTATCCTAATTTGGAAGCAGAAATTGCAAGAAACAAGCTTACAAACGCAGAGTGCGCTAAAGCTTGTGATATTACCGAAAAAGCTTTTTCAAACAAACGTTGCGGAAAAAGTGAGTTTAATCTTAGGGAAATCAAGATTTTGCAGAAACAATTCTTTACGTCTTGCTCTTTAGAATATTTGTTTTCTGATATTCCCTTAGGTGGTCGCAACGGCGAGTATGAGGTAATGAAATGAAACTAGAGCTTACTTATGATGACGTCTCGACCATTGTCGCCGCTCTGCTGACTAAGGTTACGACCGCAGAGAGCAATGCGCTGAAATGTGCAAAGTATGGCATGGATAAAGATGTTGAGTTTTGGCAAGAAAGAGCTGAAATCTACAAAAAGGTCTATAAGGTGGTAGAGGCACAATTCGGACAGGCTGACAAGGAATGCGAGCAGGCAGATGCGGCGCTGAAGGAAGAATAACGTGGTAGCACCAAAGTTTACGCCGGATACCCCGGCAACACGCCGCGCGTTCAATCGCTTGGCACGGGAAAAATTAAAACTGCGTCTGCTGGCGGACATCCGCATGGACCTTATGGTCTGCGAGCTGGAAGGCTATAGTAAGCTGGAGTATCTGGATGAGCTGCTGGCGCTGGTGCAGGAGCTGAGGAAGAAGGGAGGTGGGGAAGATGGAGATTACGAAAAATTTGCAAACCATTGAAAGAAGTTTAAAGCAAATTAAAAAAGTCGAATTTAGAATCAATAAACTTTGGCAAGAAATATCTTCAAGCAAAAATACTGCTAACGCGGCATACGCAATTGAAAGCATGGAAATGCAGGGAGCAATAAAAAAAGCCTTGGCTGCTGTTGATGCAATAAAGGCCGAAGAATTTAAATTTTTAAATGGGAATATCTTACCGCTAATTTGCGAGCAGATAGGTACAGATGACCGGCAAAAGTGAGGAAAGAAGGGAGGGTGAGTTATGGAAGGAAAAAACAAAAGCCAGCACAAGGCTGGCGTTAACTGGAAGAAAGTAAGACATTACTTTTTCTGCTGTATTCCGTTTTTCTCGAATGAATTTCTGGAATCGCTGACGTTTTGGGACTGGCTGCCGATGATTGGCGCCTGGCTTTCCCTGATTATTTCTATCTTGACATATTGTTCAGTTGCCTGACTTTTGGAGTAAAGGAGATGAGATTATGCGTGAAAATCCTATTATGAAATATTTGGCTGAAACCTACGGCATTACGCCGGACCAGCTGGAAGAAGAACTTCAAAACGCTAAAATCGACATCGGTATTTTCGTGGAACCTTGGGAAGGAGGGCAGTAAAGATGAAAAAAATATTGTTCATTTTGCTGGCAGTCTGCTGCATTTGGGCGGCGTATGATTATAGCCGCCCGGTTGACCGCTATGTGGTCAAGACCGTTGCCGGAGAGGGCGATACGCTCTGGCATTTGGTAGGCGGTGTCATGGATAGTGAAGGCGACCATCGCGACGTCCGGGAAGTTATCTTCTGGACACGCAAAATCAGCAATATCAAAGGCACGCTTCAGCCAGGGGACATCGTGTTAATTCCTGTCGAGGTGCGTAAATAATGACTGCGCTTTCTACGTTCCATAAAAAGAAAAAGAGCATTGATATTGGCGTATCAATGCTCTAAGAAGTAAAAAATACGAGAAAAAGAATTAAATTGTTCATACAAAAGTGAAAATAAAAGTAAAAAGTGAAACCACATATATTATAACAAACACAAGGAGTGAAATCAATGCAGATTGAGTTTAAATTGGAAAGAAGAATCGGTGCTCTCAGCGAGAACCCTTCCGGCTACACCAAGGAGCTGAACGTGGTTGTCTGGGATGAAAAATACACAAAATATGACCTGCGCACCTGGAACCCCAACGGTAAGCCCGGCAAGGGCATTACGCTGACCAAAGAGGAGCTGAAGAAGCTGCACAAGCTCATCGGCGAGGAAATCCGCCAAATGGGAGGACGCAATGAGTAGTATAACCCGTAAAAATAAGCGTCGTGCAGCATTTAAATGTGCAAAGCAGGGCATTGCCCCGGCGCAGGCGATTGCGGTATCGGCAGCGCGCGAAATCAAAGCGACCAAGGAAGCAACGGCTGAGACCATGGAGGTCTTGCTGCAGGCCATAGCGCTCGTTGCGGCGCATGATTATGGCAAGCTCAACGCTAAAGATACTCGCTTGGATGTGTTGGCCAAACAATTATACCAACGCAGCATTCAGGTCAAGAAGCGCCAGCTGAATGAAGAGGAAAATAAAACCTGTCAGCGCTTTGCTGGTGCAGTTATGGAAATTTGGGAAAAAGAGGAAGGGAAAAGTTATGCAAAAGATTGATTATTATGCTGTATCACGCAGTATGTATGGCTTGCTGCGCAATAAACGCATCAGCTACAAAGGACATCTGCTTGTTGAAGCTCGTAGAAAAGCACGCCATCAGGTATCTAATTTTGTTTTGCATCGCAAAGCACGTAAATTGAAAGACATGGAGGGTTAAAAATGACATTAACCGCAAAGCACGTGAGCATTGGAGATGAGAAAATGAAAGAATTAAAATTATCGTCGCCGCTTAACGTTCAGATCATCACCGAGCCGGAGCGTATGGCCCTGCGTATCGCCTTAGATAAAAGCATTGGCGAGAACCTCGGCATGGTTTTGGCGCTGAAAGATACAAAAAGAGAGATGCCGCAAGGCCTGTATAACAGTGGACTGAACTATCATCGCGACAACTTGGAAATTTACCTGCGCTTGCGCAATAGACTTGAAGATGCTATCTACGAGGCTGAGAGCAATGGCAAGCAAGGAGATAAAAAGGCATGATTTATTACGGAAATAATGCGACTCCAAAACGCATTGAATGGTGGGAAAGCCTGTCGGAACGTGAACAGAACCTGCGCATTTGTCTGTTTGAAATCCAGAAAATCGCTATTCCTGAGCAAAAAACACTGCTGAGATATAAAAAATCACGTAAGGAAGTGCTGAACGCAAAAGCTATCCTCAAACAACTGAAGCTGGTAGCTAAAGCCATCAAACGCCAAATTCCGGGCTACATCAATATTGAAAAGGCAGATGATTACAACGCAGCGTATCGTTGCGCATGTTGCCGGCAAGACGTACCTTATTACGCATCCTACTGCCCGAACTGCGGGCAGAGAATTAGTATATAAAGGAGTAAAGGCATGGAGTGGAATGAAGAAGTTGAGAAACAATTGAAACGTAGAGGCGCAAGCATGCATGAGGAAAAACTTGCGGCACACATTATATTCACTGGTCGCCGTGCTCTTGAGCACTATACTGCCGATGAAATGCGTGAAAAGTTCGAGCCTATAGCAAAGCAATACAGAAAGAGCGGGCGTATGTGCCTGGCTTATGATGCCTTGATTATGTACTGCAAGGAGCACGGCTATAAATGGATGCACCAGCCACCTAGTCCATTAGGCGAGTATTGGTTCGTGCTGCCAAAAGAGGAATTATTTTAGGAGGCGTAGTTATGGAGATTATGCTTATTGATTTCCTTATCTGCTTACTCAGTACATTGATTGTAATGTGTGTTGCCGTTGGCTATGTGCATTATTACTTGGGGAGGGATAAAGCATGAAGCGTCAATGTCACGTATGCGGGCAGAGAAATGGCAGTTGCAATCGTTATATATTGAAGAATGGCCAAGAATTAACGATTTGCCCGAGCTGCCTTGCATTTAGTAATGATGAAACTGCCAAGATAGCGCGTCAGGCACATAAAGAAGGCTTATTGGTGAAAGGAGAAGTCAAGAGATAAAAATGAACGAGCAAACGAATGATTTAACTGAAAGCTGCATCAATAAATTCCATGAGCTGGCTAACCTTTTCAAGGCAAAGAACAAGCAATATGGTGATAAAGACCAGCTGGCGAATTTTCGCAATGGAGCTATGCTGCAATACGGCGATGATAGCTGGGAACATATGTATGAGACAGCCAAAAGCTATTGCTTAAAGCACGTTGCCCATGTGTTTGGCGCTGGGCAAACAATTAATGATGAAAAAATTACTGAAAGCCTTGGCGATATTGCCGTATATTGCATCATCATGCAGCACATGGTGGAGAGCAACAAGCAGGCTGCGGAAAAAACAAAGGAGTATGACCATGAATAATAAGGAAGCATCAATCAATAAGGTTGACGAATTAGTCAATCGTGCGCAGCTGGCTATCAATGACTGGCAGTGCAGCGGCGATGTAGACTGCCTGGAAAAAGCAGCAGCATATTTGCGTGCGGCGCTGCTGGAAGGGGAGAAGTAAATGTTAAAAGGTAGAAAGAAGAAGAATCACGGCTTCCGGATGATGGAGCGCGAAATCAAAGCCTGGAAGCGCAAGATGAAGCGTGAGGGGCAGATGAAATGCAGCAAAGAATGCTCTGAGCATTTTAAAGATTATCCTACTCATAACATCTGCAATTCCTGCCCTTGTGTAAAATCATCGCCGTTTAAAAGCAAGGCTGAGGTTTACCAATATTTTCATAACAAACGTGCCCGCCTGAAAGCATATTGGGGAGGCGTTGAATTAGGATTCATTGACGAGCATTGCTACGATTATTGGCTGGGGAGGTCTCAAAATGATTAAATTTTTACCTACTATTGATGCACCGGAAAGCACCAAGCTGCCGCAGCGCAGCACCAAGTTTTCTGCAGGCTATGATTTTTACGCTCCGACCGATATTTTTATTCCGGCCGGCGGCGAAAGCGTGCTGGTTCCGTTGAACGTCAAAGCTATTATGCCCGGTGATATGGTGCTGATGCTGTTCATCCGCAGCAGTCTTGCCGTTAAATTCAATTTGTCGCTGGTTAACAGCGTAGGTATTATCGATAGTGATTATGCAAACAATCCAAATAATGATGGTAACATAGGCGTCAAATTCAGAAACAGCGGTTGCGAAAACATCATCATTAGAGAAGGTGAACGCTGCATGCAGGGAATTTTTGTACGTTACTTTGTAACTGAAGATGATAATGCAGCCGGCGAACGTGTGGGCGGCTATGGTTCGACAGACCGTTAACGGACAATAAAGCAAATATCTCTGCCGCAGAGCGCAGGCCGTAGAGCTGCTGCCTCGCTCAT
>OIZO01000334.1_pt1 | contig 34095 bp, 41 predicted proteins | sample 1588551 | NCBI WGS metagenome assembly OIZO01 (sample SAMN03283271) | human gut metagenome | biome: human-associated habitat; material: feces | host: Homo sapiens | place: Peru | collected 2012 | reverse complement strand
GGCCGGAAAAGGAAGTGAAGGTATATACAGCCCTTGTCCCACCGCAGCGACGTTCCCCGTTTCAGCGTTTCTTCCGCTTTCCCTTACCGTGGGTCATGGTCGTTTTCCCGCGCTGGCTGATGGGAGTTTTCATGTGCTTGGACTTCTTGAGGATTCCAAGCAGCGAAACAAACTCTTCTTTCGTGAGCGTGTCGTAATCAATACCAAGTGTTGCAAGGTACGCTCGGATTTTCTTTTCCTCGGAGCTGCCCTCAAAGCGTACGACTTCCATCAACTGCTTCTGCACAGCGGCAGCGGACAGGTCATCGTCTGCGGTCAGCGCATCCGTCCTGTGTTCCTCCCGGATGTCCCGCAGGATGCTGGTCAGATCGTCCGCAACAAGATGCCCGAAATATTCTTCCTCTTGTATCTGCGCCGCTTTCAGAGTATGGAGGTACAAATCGTTAGCTTCCTCTCCATGCTCCCTCAGAACCATCTGGCGGGTGGCTTCCAGAACAGTATTCATATCCTTAATCCGCATATCTGCGATCCGGTCAACGTAAATCTCCGCATCCAGCATGAAGCGCTGGAAATCCTTGTGACAGATCAGCTCCGACAGCAGCCGGTGGTTGAACTTGCCTGTTCTTAATACATCAATCGAAGCATCACTCAAATGCAGCTCATGCAGAGCTGTGTTTGGGTGATTTTTTGTTTCCGTCCGTCCCATCAGATAGTCGCAGGAAACACCGTAATAGTCAGCCAGCAACAGAATGCTGTACGGGCTGATGTCCTTGCCGTTATCTGATTCATATTTGCCAAGTGCGGATTTTGAGATGCCTACCTCGGCGGCAAGCTGCTCCAAGGTCAGCTTTCGTTCTACTCGTAAATCCTTCAACCGCTCTCCGATTGTCAGCTTGACTTGCATACAGCAGCCTCCTTTTCCATTTTTCTGTATTATATCATGCTTTTCCGTTTTGTGTCTCAAAGCGTGGAAAATTTCAACTTCTACCCCACTTTTCCTACCTCTTGGATATACGGGAAAGGGCCTGTTTTCTTACTAAAATTTAGATGTAAACCACGTAGCACCTTGAAAATTTCATGATCGTCCGATGAGGATATGCTTCCGGAGAAGTACCGCATTCCGCGTACCAAGGAAGAGACAACGCCGGGGTAAGGACTCGGGCAGGAACGGCATCGGGTAGAACGGCGAAGTTCAATTATTTTACAGGAGGAAACAGGTATGGATTTATTCACACAAATCAAGATGGGAGTTTCCGTAAAAGAGGCTGCCGAATACTACGGATTGGAAGTAAACCGTGGCAACATGGTCTGCTGTCCCTTCCACAATGACCGCACGCCCAGCATGAAGCTGAACGAGGATTATTTCTACTGCTTCGGCTGTGGGGCAACTGGTGACGTGATCGACCTTGTGGCAAAGCTGTTCAACCTGAGCAACTATGAGGCGGCGCAGAAGCTGGCGGCGGATTTCGGCATCACCGAACAGAAGCCGTCCATTCTCGCAAGGCTACAGCGCGGGAAATCGCAGGCGGAAGCCGAGCGGCGCTGCTTCCGCGTGTTGGGGGATTATCTGCAAATCTTGCAGGACTGGAAGGCGCACTGCGCACCCCAGTCGCCGGAGGACGCCATCGACCCGCGCTATGTGGAGGCCTGTCACATGCTGGAGCGGATTGAGAACATGCTGGACATCCTGGCCTATGGCACGCCGAAAGAGCGAGCCGAGGTGGTAGCCGATTTGCAGAAGAACAACCGGCTGGCGCTGATGGAGGCGCGGAACCGGCAGATCAGGGAGGACGAGCATGGAACGAAATAAACCGCCCCGCTGGCTGCAGGACAAGCACTTCAACGAGGTGCTGTTCTGCGAGGACTTTCTGGCGGCGCACCCGATGGTGTGCGTCAGCGGCAGCTTTTTCACCGTGGAGGGCCGCGTCGCTGATGAAGAAAGCATTCGCAAGCAGATCTATGAGATGCTGCGCCCGCATTTTACGAGCGGCACGGCCCGCCGCGCCACCACCCTTTTGGAAACGCTCAGGCTGGAGGCCTACACGCCGGAGCTGCCCATTCAGGAGGATCGCATCCATGTTGCCAACGGCACGCTGTTTCTCAATGGCGAGTTTCGTGCCGAAAAGGAATTCTGCCGCAACCGGCTTCCCATCCGATATGACCCCAGCGCGCCGCAGCCGGAGACATGGCTGCGGTTTTTGTCTGACCTTCTGGAACCGGAGGACATTTTGACCTTGCAGGAATACCTCGGCTACTGCCTGATTCCGACGAACCGCGGGCAGGTGATGATGCTGCTCAAGGGCAACGGCGGCGAGGGCAAGAGCCGCATCGGCGTGGTGATGCAGAAGCTGCTCGGCAGCAACCTGAAAAACGGCAGCATCGCCAAGGTGGAGCGCAGCCCCTTCGCCCGCGCCGATCTGGAGCACGAGCTGCTGATGGTGGATGACGACATGAAGCTGGAGGCGCTGCAATCCACCCACTATCTCAAGTCCCTCATCACCGCCGAAATGCCGATGGACTTGGAGCGCAAGGGCGAGCAGAGCTATCAGGGCAAGATGTACGTCCGGTTTCTGGCCTTTTCCAACGGCGATCTGGAGTCGCTCTACGACCACTCGGACGGCTTTTACCGCCGCCAGCTCATTTTGTCGGTGAAGAAAAAGCCGCCGAACCGGGAGGACGACCCCTTTCTCGCGGACAAGCTCTGCGGCGAGATCGAGGGCATCTTTCTCTGGTGTCTCGAAGGTCTGCGGCGCTTGCAAAGTAATAACTTCCGCTTCACCGAAAGCTCGCAGACGAAAGCAAACCGCGAGGATGCGCGCCGCGAGGCCGACAATGTGCTGCTGTTCCTGCGCTCCGAGGGCTACATCCGCCTGAAAGCCGACAGCGCCATCCCGTCCGCCGCGCTGTACGGTATCTATTGCCTGTGGTGCAGCGACAACGCCTACAAGCCGCGCTCCGCGCGGACGGTGAGCATGACGCTCAAAAAGCACGCCGACGAGTTCGGCTTGGAGCATGACAACCACATCCAGAACGCCCTCGGCAAGCGGGTCAACGGCTTCTGGGGCATCGAGGCGCTGGTCGCGCCGCCGGTTTTATGAGATCAGACACGAAATTCTCCATCCCATCCATCCCAAGCATCCCCAAAACCCCGGATGGATGGGATGGATGGGATAGATGTTTTCAAGTTTACCCGCAAAGGAGGATGCAATGGGAAAAGTTTATTTTAAAGAGCTGCCGCTGTTTCACTTGTACGACAGCGGCCTGACCGGCACGCAGAAGCTGCTGATGACGCTGCTTCTGGTGAATCAGTTCGACATTTACGACTTGAGCTGCCTTGCGCGGATGCACCCGGAGGACGTGGCCGCCGATCTGGCGGAGCTGAAACGGAAGGGGTATCTGCAAGACAAGTGAAAACCGGAAAGAAATTTGCGCGGCGGCGAAAGGATTTCGCGAAACCGCGCTGCTCGGAACCGCGCACCGGCTTCACGGATGCGCGTGGGGCTGCACGGTTTAGAGCGAAGTCACGCGGCTTCGGAAAGTCGATACCCCTCACTTACGAAGAAGGCATTGACCGCCGCGTTTCCAGCGGATTTTGGGAAAACAGAATATTACACCAAACAGCGAAGCAGGTTTTCGGAAACAGAAACCCGCTTCGCTGTTTTCATCACGAAAAAACAGGAGGTTTTTATGAGCATCAGAAATGAGATCAAGGCGCAGATCGTCCGCGCCGGATTTACCATGCAGGAGGTCGTTGACCGACTGGCTGACGAATACGATTGGAGTGACAGCGTTTCCAATCTGTCCGCAAAATTGCAGCGGGAGAGCATCCGCTACAAGGAGGTCGTGGAGCTGGCCGACGTGCTGGACTGCGACATCGTGTGGGTGAAGCGAGGGGCGCGCCGATGAAAGCACAGTACGCCATTCTCCGCTTTGCCAAGTACAAAGGGCCGGAGATTTCCAATATTGAGGCGCACAACGAGCGCACCAAGGAAAAATACGCCAGTAATCCCGATGTGGACACATCCCGCAGTCACTTGAATTTTCACCTGATTACGCCGGAACGCAAGTACCGGGCAGAGGCAGAAAAGCAGATTGCAGAAGCGGGCTGCCGCACGCGGTCGGACAGTGTGCGGGTGGTGGAGGCGCTGGTGACGGCCAGCCCGGAGTTCTTCAAAGGCAAGAAAAAGGGTGAAATCAAGGCCTATTTCACCGAGGCGCTGGACTTTATTCGGGAACACCAAGACCCGAAAACGATCATATCCGCCGTGGTGCATATGGACGAGAAAACGCCGCATATGCACCTTTCTTTTGTCCCTTTGACGGCGGATGGGAGGCTCAGTGCCAAGGAAATCGTCGGCAACAAGAAGAAACTGACACAGTGGCAGGACAGGTTCTGGGAGCACATGGTCAAGAAATATCCCGACCTGGAGCGTGGCGAAAGCGCCAGCAAAACCGGGCGCGACCATATCCCGCCAAGGGTGTTCAAGGAGATGACTCGCCTGACCAAGCAGAAGGCCAAGCTGGAAGAATTGCTTGCAGGTGTCAATGCGTTCAATGCCAAGGGAAAAGCAGCAGAAATCGGTGCATTTTTGGACAAGTATATCCCGGCTGTGGAGCAGATGCACACGACGCTGAAAAAGTACAATGCAGCGTTTACCACCACAACCGCCGAAAACAAAAAGCTGAAAAAGAAAACGGAGCAGTTGGAGCAGTCGCTGGACAAAGCCACGCAGGAAAGTACCTTGAAAAAGCTGGCCGATGCCAAACTGCACCGGGATTATGAGGATGCCGTCGCCGTGCTGGATCGTATTCCGCAGGAAGTGCTGGCGGCATATACGCACAGACCGAGAGGAAGGGAGAATGCGATTGAGCAAAATCTATGAAAACGCAAAGGATAATGCAGCATTTGACCGTTGTGTGGATGTCATGGCAAAATTGATGCTGAAATACGGCAGTCAGGTGTTAGAGCAGCGGGGAGAAAAAGCCCCGCTTTCTTTATCGAAACCAGCGGTTAAGAGTGAAAGCGGTGTTTTGGAGAACGCTGCTTAAAAATATTTTTAATTTACACGTTGCGTAACTATTGAGGTTCTGCTATAATGGTTACGCAACGTGTTTTTTGCGTTTATGGAGAGAATTGCGATGGATTGTAAGACTAAGGTCAAAGCGCTACGGGAAATGACTGGAATGAACCGTAAGGATTTCTGCAAATATTTTGATATTCCCTATCGGACGGTGACGGAATGGGAACTGGACAATCGCCATGCCCCGTCATATGTACTTCGCCTTTTGGAGTATTATATCCGCAACGAGGGATTGATTCAAACGCCGGGAAACAATAATTTGACCGGAGAAAGGAGCAACAGCCATGAAAAAGCGGACTAAATGTTATATCTACACGCGCGTGTCCACGGCAATTCAGGTGGATGGTTACAGCTTGGATGCACAGCGGGAAAAACTGCGGAAATATGCTGAGTATGAAGATATGACCATAGCCGGTGAGTATTCTGACGAGGGCTTCTCTGGTAAAAATATTCAAGGCCGGTTGGAGTTTCAACGGATGCTGGCAGATATTCAGGATGGCAAAGATGATGTATCCTATGTTCTGGTATTTAAGCTCTCTCGCTTTGGACGCAATGCAGCCGATGTGCTGAACTCCTTACAGCTTATGCAGGATTTTGGTGTCAATCTGATTTGCGTGGAGGACGGCATTGACAGTTCTAAGGATTCTGGCAAGCTGATGATTTCCGTCCTTTCTGCTGTAGCTGAAATTGAGCGTGAAAATATTCGGACGCAGACAATGGCAGGGCGTGAACAGAAAGCACGTGAGGGAAAATGGAACGGCGGCTTTGCTCCTTATGGTTATCGTCTTGAGAAAGGTCAACCGTTGATTGCGGAAGATGAAGCGGAGATCATTCGCATCATCTATGACCGCTATATCCATACCAATGACGGACTGGTTGCCGTTGCAAATTATCTGAACAATCACGGCTATACAAAGAAAATCCGGCAGAACGGCACAATTCCCGGCTTTTCCTCTAACTTTGTCAAGGATGTTCTGGACAATCCTGTTTATATGGGTAAAATTGCGTACGGTAGACGCAGAACGGAAAAGAAGATTGGCTCACGAAATGAAATGCACGTGGTCGAGCAGGATGAATTTCCAATTTACGAAGGCAAGCATGATGCAATCATTTCCGAGGAGGACTGGAACTTAGCACAGGAAAAGCGAAAACTCAACGCTTTCAAGCGGGAGAAAATCCATGATCCCACACACGCACATATCCTGTCCGGTATCTTGAAATGTCCCTGCTGCGGGAAAAGTCTCTATGGAAATATCGCAAAGGCACACAGTAAGGACAAGAAAACCCGCTATTATTACTACTGCAAGAACACGGTCGGCGCTACGGGACATAAATGTACTTTCCGACTGAATATCGAGCAGACAGAAATGAACCGCATGGTGGCTGCAATCGTGTCGGCAATGGTCAATGACCCGCAGTTTTCCAATGCAATAAAGAGGAAGATAGGGACGGCTGTTGATACAAAGGATTTGGAAAAGCAGCTTACCGCGTTGCAGGCACAACTCCGGCAGACCTTGGGTATCAAGACAAGACTGGAACGCCAGATGGACACGCTGGACATTACCGATGAGCATTTTGACCGCAAAATGTTGGACTTGCAGCGACGGTATGACGAGCAGTATGATACTATGGAAGAAATTGAAACGCAGATTGACGAGGTAAAGGCTCAAATTCAGAGTATTCAGCAAGAGAAAATCTCCGGTGACAATATTTATCAGTTGCTGCTTGCATTCGATGAAGTGTATGGCTCAGCGACGGAAGCGGAGCAGAAAGAGTTCATGCAGGCATTCATTGAGCGCATTGACCTGTACCCAGAAAAGCAGAAGGACGGCAACTGGATTAGGAACATTGTGTTCGCGTTCCCTGTTCCGGTGAACGGAAAAGAACTGAAAGAACTTTCCTTGGAAACTGGGACAACAGTCGAAACCGTTGCCCTGTTAACGCGGCTGCCCAAAAAGGCTTAATTTAGGGTGTTGGCATTTTAACCGGCCAAGCCCTTTAAAATAATAGGCCGATTTTAACAATACAATACTGTTTAGTGCAACCCTAAAATAAAGCAGCTGCAAAAAAACGCAGCTGCTTTTTAAGGCTACATTTAAAACCAAAGCAAAGCCGGTCGTAGGCGTTTAAACCTACGGCCGGCCTTGCTATTAAAGCGTTATTTGCCTTTTAAATACGGTACACTGTGCCGGGGTTAATGCTGCCGTACTTTGTTTTTTGCAGCAGCTTATCGGCGGTTTCCGGGTCCTCTACGCTAAAAATCATTAAGGCTTTACCGGTTTCGTGCGCCACGCAGGCGTAAACGTAGCGAATTTCAACATTTGCGGCTGTTAAAACCTCTAACGCGGCCGAAAAACCACCCGGTACATCCTCAATAGCAACGGCCAGCACAGGGGTGATTTTAACAATAACGCCCGATTGGTTTAACGCCTGCTTGGCATTTTGCGGGTTGCTTACAATTAAGCGTAAAACGCCGTATTCCTCGTTTTCGGCTAACGAAAGGGCGCTAATATCAATGCCGTTTTGCGCCAGCGTTTTAGTAACGGCGGCTAAGCGGCCCTTTTTGTTTTCAATAAAAACCGAAACCTGTTCCACAATCATGCTAAAACCCCCTTAAAGCTTGCGTAGGTCTACTACGCGTTTGGCTTTGCCCTCGCTTCGGGCAATAGATTTTGGATTGACTAAATGTACCCGAACACCAAGCCCTAAGGCCGAGCGCAGCTCGCCGGTAATGCGTTTTTCAATTTGCGCAATGCTTTTAATATCGTCGGCAAATAGATTTTCGCTCATTTCTACATCTAAATCAAAGGTGTCGGTGTTGTTTACCCGGTTAACGGTAATAAGGTAGTTCGGGGTAATTTCGCCGTTGTTAACCCGCAGCAGAACCTCCTCAATTTGCGAGGGGAACACATTCACGCCGCGAATAATTAACATGTCGTCGCTGCGGCCGCTGGGCTTTTGCATACGTAAATGGGTGCGTCCGCAGCGGCAGGGTTCGTAGTTTAAGGCACAAATATCCCGCGTGCGGTAACGAATAACAGGAAAACCCTGTTTATCCAGCGTGGTAAAAACCAGTTCGCCGGTGGCGCCGTGCGGCAGTACCTCGCCCGTTTCGGGGTCAATAATTTCGGCAATAAAATGGTCCTCCCAAACGTGCATGCCGCATTGGTATTCGCACTCGCAGGAAACACCCGGGCCCATAATTTCCGAAAGGCCGTAAATGTCGTAGGCCTTAATGCCCAGCTTGCTCTCAATCTCGCGGCGCATATTTTCGCTCCACGGCTCGGCACCAAAAATGCCAACTCTTAGGCTTAGCTGGTCTTTTACGCCAAGGCGCTCTACCTCCTCGCCCAAGTACATGGCGTAAGAGGGGGTGCAGCAAAGGCCGGTGGCTTTAAAATCTATCATGGTTTGAATTTGCAGCGCCGTATTGCCCGAGGACATTGGAATAACCGTTGCGCCAACCTTTTCAATGCCGCCGTGCAGGCCAAAGCCGCCGGTAAATAAACCGTAACCAAAGGATACCTGAAAAATATCGCCCTTGCCAATGCCAACCGCGGTAAGCATACGGGCAATGCAATCCGACCAATCTTCTAAATCCTGCTTGGTGTAGCCTACCACAATGCGCTTGCCGGTGGTTCCGCTGGAGGCGTGCAGCCGCACAATGTTCTCCATAGGCTCAGCAAACAGGCCATAGGGGTAATAATCCCGCAGATCTTTTTTGTAAGAAAACGGCAGGCGGGGCAGGTCCTCAATGCCTTTAATATCCTCCGGCTTTAACCCGCGCTCGTCCATCCGGCTGCGAAAACATTCTACCCGCTCGTACATTCGCCGTACCTGCGCCACTAATTTTTGGCTTTGCAGCTGTTGCAGCTGTTCGCGGCTTAGGGTCTCGGCCTCTTTGTTCCAAAACTTCAACGCTTAGTTCCCCCTTTTACGGTGTTTGCCAGGGTTAAAATAACGCCCAATGCTACCGAAAGGGCCGCCGCCATTATTACCTGGTATTCGGCCGGCAGCAAAAAGGTAACCGTGTGGGCCGGAATCCAAAAAAACGGCACGGTCTTGGCAATGGTAAAGCTGGCAAAGGTGCTCCAATCAATTCCCGTTACAACCGCCTTTAGCCCGGCAGGCTGCTTTTGCGCCCGCAGCGCCAACAGCTTGTCGGTGCATTTGTGTACCGCCATAAAGGTGGGGCCAAAGGTGGTGTTCATAATAACGCTGGTGTAAAGCGCCCTTAAAAAGGCGTTGCTGCCGCCCGGCAGGGTGCCGCCGGCCATTAAGGCGGCAACCGCGGCGCCGTAAACTTTCATCATAAAAGTAATCCAAACGCCAATAAGCCCCCAAATAATAAAGCGCCAAAGCAGCTTAACCGGCAGCGTAAAGCTGCCCTTGGCCAAAAAGGCGGCAATTAACTCGCCCGCGGTGGCCAGCAGCGCAAATTTTGCAAAGCCCATTAAAAATGGGTGGCTGCCCGAGGCCGATTTAAACCATTCCCGGCTTTGCGGCAAAATTAAAATAACCGCAAAAGCAAGCAGCACGGCAATAATGTAAACGGCCGAGCAAGCTTTAACTGTTTTTATGTTTTTTTGTTCTGCCATTGTTATTCCCCCGGTTTAGTGGTAGTGGTAGCCTAAATCAAAGGCACGCAGGTTTAACTCTTTAAATTTTTCGGGCACCGTTTCGCAAATAATTTTTTGCCAAACGGCGTAGTTAATGTTGGTGCTTTGCGCCAGTACCCCAATTAAAACAACATTAACCGCTTTGGCCGAGCCGGCCTGCTCGCTTAGCTTTAAAGCGTCCAGCGCGGTAAGGTCGGCACGCTCGCTAAGGTAGCCCGCAATGTTTTGCGGGTACTCGGCAGCGCCGGTAATAACCGGCATTGGCAAAATGGCGCGGTCGTTTAAAATTATTTTGCCGCCCTTACGCAAATAGGGCAAAGCCCGCAGGGCCTCCAACCGCTCAAAGGCTAAAATAATGTCGGCCTCGCCCTTGTCAATAATCGGGGCGTTTACCTGCTCGCCGTATTTAACGTAGGTAACAACGCTGCCGCCGCGCTGGCTCATGCCGTGCACTTCCGAAACCTTAACATCGTACCCTTCGTGAATAACGGCGGCGCCCAAAATGCGGCTGGCCAGCAGGGTGCCCTGGCCGCCAACGCCAACAATCATAATATTTTTTGTGTTTGCCATTACGCTTCCTCCTTACCAATGGCGCCAAAGGGGCAAACGCCGGTGCACAGCCCGCAGCCGTTGCACTGGGTAACATCAATTTGGGCCTTGTTGTTTTTAAACTGAATGGCCGGGCAGCCTAATTTCATGCACTTTTTGCAGCCGCGGCAGGCAGCCGGGTCTACGGCACAATGGCCGGTGTAATGTACGGTTTTTAAAAGGGCGCAGGGCCGCTGCGCAATAATAACCGAGGGCTCGTTGGCCGCAAGCTCCTCTTTTACCGCCTGCTCAAAGCCGGCAAGGTCAAACGGGTCCTCAATGCGTACCCGGTCTACCCCAACAGCGTGGCAAAGGGCCTCTAGGTCTACCTGCCGGGTGGGCTCTTTTCGAATGGTAAAGCCGGTGGTGGGGTTATCTTGGTGGCCGGTCATGCCGGTAATAGAATTATCTAAAATAATAACGGTGTTGTTGCCCTTGTTGTAAACAATATCAATGAGCCCCGTAATGCCCGAGTGAATAAAGGTAGAATCCCCAATTACCGAAACCAGGTTTTTGGCAAAATCGCCGCCGCGCGCTTTTACCATGCCGTGCGCCGCGCTAACCGAGGCGCCCATGCAAATGGTGGTATCTACCGCGCAAAGCGGCTGCACCGCACCTAAGGTGTAACAGCCAATATCACCCGAAACGGTAACCCCTAATTTAGAAAGCACGTAAAAGGTGCCGCGGTGGGGGCAGCCCGGGCACATAACCGGCGGCCGGGCGGGAACATTTTTGGCCGGCGGGGCAAAGCTGGGCTCGGTGCCTAAAACGGCTTTGGCAATCATGTTCTGGTTGTATTCGCCAAGCAGGCTAAAGCAGCTTTTGCCCAAAACTTTTAGCCCTAAGGCGCGTACGTGCTCCTCAATAAACGGGTCCAGTTCTTCAATTACATAAAGCGTTTCAACCGTTTTGGCAAAGTCTAAAATCAGCTTTTCGGGCAGGGGGTAGGCCAGCCCTAATTTTAAGTAGTTAGCGTTTTGGCCCAGCGCCTCCTTTGCGTAGGCGTAAGAGGTACCCGAGGTAATTACGCCAATTTTGGCGCCGTTATTTTCAATTTTGTTCAGCTCGGTGGTTTCGGCAAAGGCGCGCAGCTTTTGCTCCCGCTGCTCTACTACAACATGGCGGGCAATGGCGTTGGCCGGCATCATAACATTTTTGCGAATGTTTTTTTCGTAGGGCTTTAACACGGGCGTTTCGGGGTCGCACAGCTCTACCAAGCTTTGCGAGTGTGAAACACGGGTAGAAAGCCGAATAAACACCGGGGTATCAAACTGCTCGCTTAAAGCAAAAGCCTGTTTGGTAAACGCCTTACATTCGGCCGAATCCGAAGGCTCTAACATCATTATTTTTGCCGCTTTGGCGTAGTGGCGGGAATCCTGCTCGTTTTGGGAGGAGTGCATACCCGGGTCGTCGGCAACGCAAAAAACCAGCCCGCCGTTTGCCCCAATGTAGCTAACGGTAAAAACCGGGTCGGCCATTACGTTTAGACCAACGTGCTTCATACAGCTCATGGCACGGCCCCCGGCAATAGAGGCGCCAATGGCCGTTTCGGCGGCAACCTTTTCATTCGGGGCCCATTCTACATAAACCTCTTTATACTGCACCATGCTCTCGGTAATTTCGGTGCTGGGGGTGCCGGGGTAGGAGGATACTACCTGTACGCCGGCCTCGTAAGCGCCGCGTGCTACCGCAGCGTTGCCAAGCATTAGTTTTTTCATTCGGGTTCGTCCTTTCCGTGTGTTAAATCTCGTTTTCCAGCGCCACTACGGGCTCTTTGCAGTACATCTCCCGCAGGCGCGGCTTTTCAATTTTTCCGGTGGGGTTGCGCGGTACATCGGCAAAAATAATTTTGCGCGGGCGCTTGTAACGCGGCAGTTCTAAGCAAAAATCGTTTATCTCGTCCTCGGTTAGGGTGCAGCCCTCTTTTACCTGAATAACGGCGGTGGCAATCTCCCCTAAACGGTGGTCCGGCAGGCCAATAACGGCGCAGTCGGCAATGGCGTTGTTTTTGCGTAAAAAGTTTTCTATCTGCACCGGGTAAATATTTTCGCCCCCGGTAATAATAACATCTTTTTTGCGGTCAACTAAGTAAATAAAACCGTCGTTGTCCTGCATGGCCATGTCCCCGGTAAACAGCCAGCCGTCGGCCAAAACCTCTTTCGTGGCTTCCTCATCGTTGTAATAGCAGGTCATAACGCCGGCGCCCTTAACGGCCAGCTCGCCCACCTCGCCCGGCTTAACGGGGTTGCGGTGCTCGTCTACAATTTTGGCCTGCCAGCCAAAGCCCGGTTTGCCAATGGCGCCAACATGGTCAATATTCTCTACCCCTAAATGCACGCAGCCCGGGCCAATAGATTCGCTTAGGCCGTAGTTGGTGTCGTACTGGTGGTGGGGGAATACCTTTTTCCAGCGCTTAATTAGGCTGGGCGGAACCGGCTGCGCGCCAATGTGCATTAAGCGCCACTGGTCTAATTTGTAGTTTTTTAAATCTACCTCGCCCCGGTCAATGGCGTCTAAAATATCCTGCGCCCAGGGCACCAGCAGCCACACAATGGTGCATTGCTCCTCCGAAACGGTTTTTAAAATCCACTCCGGCTTGGTGCCCTTTAAAAGCACCGCCTTGCCGCCCACCAAAAAGCTGCCGAACCAGTGCATTTTGGCGCCGGTGTGGTACAGCGGGGGAATACAAAGAAAAACATCGTCCTTGGTTTGGCCGTGGTGGTTTTGCTCTACCCTTGCGGCGTGCATTAGGCTTTCATGGTTGTGCAAAATGGCTTTGGGAAAGCCCGTAGTGCCGGAGGAAAAGTAAATGGCTGCGTCGTCGGCGTCGGTTAATAAAATTTTTGGAGTCTCGCTGCTGCAATAGGAGGTTAGCTTTTCGTAATTTTCTGCAAAGGCGGGGCAATCCTCCCCAACATAAAGCCACATTTTAATTTGTGGCACCCGGCTGCAAATTTCCTCTACCCGGCCGGTAAATTCCGGGCCGAATACTAAGTACTCCGAATCGGATTTTTGCAGGCAGTATTTAATTTCCTCGGCGGTGTAGCGGTAGTTTAGCGGAACCGCCACCGCGCCGGTTTTTAAAATGCCAAAGTAGGCGGGCAGCCATTCTAAGCAGTTCATTAGCAAAATGGCAACCTTGCTGCCCTTTTTAATCCCGCGGGAGAGCAGCAAATTGGCAAACCGGTTGGCCTGGGCCTGAAATTCGCCCCAGGTAATCTCCCGGCGAAAGCTTTCCGCCTTGGTAGATTGCATGAGGGCAAATTCGCGCCAGGTCATGTTTTTGGTGTTTTCCAGCTTGGGGTTAATTTCTACCAGGCTAATGTCATTGGGGTAAAAATCTGCGTTTTTGGTAAGTATTTCGGTAATCGGCATAAAAGCCACCCTTTCTTTCAGGCAATAGGCCTTGTTCTCGGGCGGGGAGCCCTTTCAGGCTGCCGCCGCGGGGGCAAAATAAAACGCCCCCTGTTAAACAGAGGGCGGAAACTCAGCTCCGCGGTACCACCTCAATTTGCTTTTTTCTCACAAAAAAAGCCTTTGTAAGTGAAACTCACTTAACACGCTGTAACGGGCACACCCGGCAAGCCCCTACGCAAACGGCCCAAAACCGGCCGCCCTTCCGGGCTGCAGCTTGCAAAGGGTAATTCGGCCGCGGGCAGCTGCCGCCTTGCACCAAACCGGCGGCTCTCTTAAGAGCCTAACACACGCCTACTAAGCTTTGCTATTGCGCTTTTTAAATTGTATTTTAAATATTATAGCACGCACACCGTTTTAAGTCAAGCAAATACGGCCGCAAAACTGCCCAAAAATAAAAGGCGGTATTTAGTAAAAAAACAAAATTCGCAGAATGAAATCTTTTTTTTAGAAAAAAATAATATCGGGGCAAAACGCCTTTTAACGGGGCAAAAATTTGGGCCAAGTGGCCGCTGTGCCAAAAGCGGCGTAAACAGCAAATAAATCCCGCCGGTTAAATTAGCAGTTTAACCGGCGCGGCAATTGTTCCGCGCCGCAAGGCGCCTTACCCGCAGCTATTGTTGCTGCATTTTACAATAAACCGAAAGGGGAAACTTTAAATGAACCAACCAAACAATAAAATAAACCGGCCAAACAGCAAAGGCCAGCAAAGCGGTAACGGTAAGCTTAGCAACGCGCAGGGCAGCAACGGTAAGCTTAGCAACACGCAGGGCAGCAAAGGTAAGGCCGAAAATTTTCGCGCGCCGGCTGAGCTTTCGGCCCTGCCTTACTGCACCAACCCCCAAACCTGCGAGGAAATGCTAAACACCTTTGGCACCTACAACATTCAGCCAACCGCGAATACCGACAACGAATTTCCGGCTATTGCGCAGGGCAGCGCGCGGCAAAGCCCTAAAAATTTAAAAACAAAAAAGTAAAATTAAGCTTAACGCTTGTTTAAAAAATTTGGCCCTAAAAGGCAAACGCCAAGGCGGCAGGGGGCAGAAAAGCTTGTAAAAAAAACAGGATTTTCTGCCTTGTCTTTTAAAAAAGCAGCTGTTATACTTTTAGTTAAGTAAAACCAATTTAAAATCGGCGTGTTTTGGCTGCCGGTTTAAGGCCGGGCATAGGTTGTTCCGCGCCGGAAAATTGGCGGGAGGTTATTTATTAATGAGTATTGCGTTTTTAAAAGACCGTTTTGTGTTAAACACCAAAAACACCAGCTATGTTATTTTGCTGCGTAGCTGCACCTTTGACGGCACGACCGAAACCGTTACGGCCGTTTGTAACGGCTATTGGGGCGAGCGGCTGCTGCACCCCGAGGAGGTGCCGAACGATTATTACAGCGCAAACGGCAGCAGCGCCTACATTGAAAAGCCCCTGCAGTGCCAGGAATACCCGGCCTACGGCGCAAAATTTTTTAACGCCGAAAGCCTAAAGGTGCGCTTTGCCGACGGCGTACGCGATCTGCGTTTAAGCTATAAAGACTACAAAATTGCCGAGGACGGGCACCTGCTTACCCTAACGCTAAAAGACATTTATTACCCGTTTGAGGTTGATTTGTGCTACCGCATTTTTGAGGGGCTGGACTTAATTGACCGCTGGACCGTTTTGCGCAACATAGGGCCAGACCCAGCCGAGTTGGAAACCTTTTATTCTGCCAACTTTACGGTGCCGTACAGCGAAAATTTGCGATTAACGCATTTTTCCTCCGCCTGGGGCGATGAATATAGGCTGCAGCAGCAGCCGCTGCTGCAAAGCCCCGTGCTGCTGGAAAGCCGCGCCGGGGTATCAAACGCTACGGCTTACCCCTACTTTGCGGTAGACCAAAATGCCACCGAGCACAGCGGGGCGGTTTGGTTTGGCACCCTGCAGTGGAGCGGCAACTGGCAAATTAAAGCGGGGCGCGACCACAACCGCTGGCCGCAAATTTGCGGCGGTATTTCAAATTATAATACGGCTTACACCTTAAACGGCGGGCAAAGCTTTCAAACGCCGGTATTTACCGGCGGCTTTGTAACCGGCGGTTTTGGCGCCGCTGCCCGGCAGCTACACGGCTACCAGCGCCAAACCAGCAAAACCCCCTGGACCAACAGGGTTATGCCGGTAATGTACAACGCCTGGGCCAGCTTTTATTTTAATTTAGATGAAGCAATGCTAATGGCACAGGCCGAGCGCTGCCAAAAGCTTGGGGTAGAGCTGTTTATGATAGATGACGGCTGGTTTAAAAACCGCAATAACGACCTTGCCGGCCTTGGCGACTGGGAGGTAGATCCCGAAAAGTTCCCGAACGGGCTAACGCCGCTAATTAACAAGGTTGAAAGCCTTGGCATGATCTTTGGTATTTGGGTAGAGCCGGAAATGGTTTCGGAAGAAAGCGAGCTGTACCAAGAGCACCCCGAATGGATTTTGCGCTACCCCACCCGCCAGCCGGTTAAAAAACGCCACCAGTATGTGCTGAATTTTGGCTTGCCCGAAGTTTACGAATTTACCGTTGCCTGGCTGGATAAGCTGTTGCGTGAAAATCATATTCAATACTTAAAATGGGATATGAACCGCTTTTTAAGCGAAGTGAACTGGAACGGGCTAACAAACACGCCGGATGACGCCGTTTACATTAAGTATGTGCAAAATTTGTACCGCGTGCTGGAATATATTAACCAAAGCTACCCCGAAGTTTTAATAGAAAACTGTGCCTCCGGTGGCCTGCGGGCCGATCTTTCCATGGCTAAGTGGTGCGGCCGCATTAACCGGAGCGATAATCAGGATTGCTTAGACGCTTTGGTAATGCACGAGGGCTTTACCCGCGTAAACCTTACCAAGGCCGCGGGCGGCGGCTGCCATTTGCACCATACCAGGTATGTTACAATGAGTGGGCGGTACGAGGCTTTAAAGCGCATGGCCTACACCGGGCTTTTGGGCTCCTTTTCGGTGGGGTTAGACTTAAGAAAACTAAACAAGCAGCAACTTAGCGAGGTTGCCGGGTACATTGCCCTTTACAAGCGCCTGCGCGAAACGGTTCAGCTGGGCAATATGTACCTGTTGCGCTCGGTAAACGACCCAACTGCCCCGGCTGTTATTTACCAGTTTGTAAGCCAAGATAAAAAGCAAAGCGTGGTATTTATTTACAACAATAACAAGGGCTTTATGGGCTGGTTAGAGGCCTTTAAGCTTTACGGGCTGGAACCCGAAACGGTTTACAATATTGAAATGGCGGGGGATGACGCCAACCGCACTCATGTTGATTTTGCCCCTTTGAGCGGCGACACTTTAATGAAGTTTGGCGTTAGTTTTAAAGATAAACGTCTGCTGTGCGACGACAGCGTTTACGGCTGCCTGGCCCTTATTTTAACCGCAAAATAAAACGAAAACGCTTGGCGCAAGGCCTTGCGGCAAAAATTGCCGTGGGCCTTGCTTTATTACTTTTTTAAAGGCCGAGCCAAAGCCCGCCCTTTAAAACCAAAAGGAATAAAAATATTTACAGGATTTACAGGCCAAAAGCCTAAGTCCGGCTTGCCGGGCTTAGGCTTGCTTTTTAGCCTGCACAAATTTTGTGCGGGCGTGAATAAAACGGGCGCTTTGACCAAAACAATTTCTTGTAATTCTAAGCGCGGTGGTGTATAATAAAAGCAGTTTAACATTTCGCTCGGCACTGCCGGCGGGGCTCAGGGCGCCGCGCGGCGGCTGCAAAGCCGGGCGGTTAGGGGTAGCTATGTTACAAATGTTGCGCGGCAATTACACTTTTGCCGAATTTTTATTAAACTTTTTTGCCTCGGTTATTGTTATTTTTGTTGCAATGCCCGTGCACGAGTGGGCGCACGCCTTTGTGGCCGTAAAATTGGGGGATCCAACCCCCAAGTACCAGGGTCGGCTGCGGTTTAGCCCTTTTGCGCATATTGATTATATTGGCGCGTTAATGATCTTACTGTTCGGCTTTGGCTACGCCAAGCCGGTTCCGGTAAACAGCAGTAATTTTAAAAAGCCAAAGTCCGATATGGCGCTGGTGGCTTTAGCCGGCCCGCTTTCAAATTTAATCATGGGCTTTGTGCTGTTTGCCGTTGCAAAGGTTTTACCTGTTTCCAGTACATTTTTGGCTTATGTGCAGTTTTTTTTAAGCGCGGTGGTTTCAATTAATGTTTCCTTAGCGGTGTTTAATTTAATTCCCTTGCCCCCGTTAGATGGCTCGCGCCTGATTTCGGCTTTGCTGCCCAACCGCGTTTATTACCGGCTCATGCAGTACGAGCAGCTGTTTATGGTAGCCGTTATGGCGCTGGCGTTTACCGGCGCGCTCAGCACGCCGCTGTACTATGCGCAAATGGGGGTCTACCGGCTGTTCAACCTGCTCACTTTCTTTTTATAGGGGGCGGCGGTATGGCTTTTACACAGGCAGAGCAGCCGTTTTCCTACCGGTTAGAGGGGTTTGAGGGCCCGCTGGACCTTTTATTAACGCTGCTTTCCAAAAACAAATTAAATATTTACGATATTCAAATTTCGGTATTGTGCGATCAATACCTGGCGCAAATACGCGCCATGCAGCATGAGGATATGGACATTGCCAGCGAGTTTTTAGAAATGGCCTCTCGCTTAGTGTACCTAAAAACGGTTAGCCTGCTGCCAAAAACCGAGGAGGCCGAAGCTTTGCGGGACGAGCTGGCCGGCCAGCTGATTGAATACGAGCTGTGCCGAAAAATGGCGCAAAAGCTGGGCGCTATGGCCGACGGGTTTGATTGTTTTGTACACCCGCCCGAAAAATTAGAGGTAGATAAACGCTACCAGCTGGTGCACGGCAGCGGCTTAATTTACGACGCGTACCTTTCGGCGGTAGGGCGCGGGCAGCGCAAGGTGCCAACCTCTACCAAGGTGTTTACCCAAATTGTGGCCAAAAAGGTGGTTTCGGTCTCCTCTAAAATTGTTTTTGTTATTCGCACCCTTTGGAGCGGAAAAACAAAAAAGCTGACCCAAATTTTCCGCGCCGCGCATAACCGCTCCGAGCTGGTGGCAACCTTTTTGGCCGTGCTGGAGCTTTGTAAATCAAACCGAGTAAAAATTGAGGGCGCCGGAAATGAAATGACGGTAAAACTCAGCAAGGAGCATAAAAAGCGTGAAGATTAACGAATTAATCGCCGCGCTGGAGGCGGTGCTGTTTGCCGGCGGCGAGCCGGTAGAGGCCACCCGCCTGTGCGAGATTTTTGAAATTGACGACGAAACCTTAAGCAAGGTGGCCACCCTGCTGCAAAATAAATTGGCCGAAAAGGGCAGCGGAATTCAACTGCTGCGCCTGGCCGATTGCTATCAGCTTGCCAGCCGTAAGGAGTACGCCGACTATGTAAAAAAAGCGTTTGATATTCGCCGCAAAACGCCCCTTTCGCAGGCCGCGTTGGAGGTGCTGGCGGTAATTGCTTACAACCAGCCCGTAACCAAAGCGTTTGTAGAGCAGGTGCGCGGGGTAGATTGCTCCGGCGTTATCAGCACCCTGGTAGAAAAAGACCTAATTACCGAAAAAGGGCGTTTAGAGCTGCCGGGTCGCCCCCTTTTGTACGGCACAACGGCAACCTTTTTGCGGGCCTTTTCGCTTAGCAGCTTAAAAGACCTGCCCGAACTGCCGCAGGAGCTGGAAGGCGGCGCCGAGCAGCTTACCATGGACGATGTAATAGAGGAACAGGCGCAAGCCGAAAATAATTAAACCGAACATTAAACAGAAAGGGTGCTTTAAATGAGCGAACAAAACATTTCTGAAATTATGCAAACCACCATGGAAAATATTCGCACCATGGTTTCGGCCGATACCATTATTGGCCAGCCGGTAACGGCGGGTAATGTGGTGGTTATTCCGGTTTCTAAGCTTTCGTTTGGCTTTGCCAGCGGCGGAACCGATTGTAAAAGCAAGGCCGGCAGCTCGCAATCCTTTGTTGGGGGCGGCGGTGCCGGCGCCACGGTAACGCCTATGGGCTTTATTGTAGTAAACGGGGACAGGGTAGACCTGCTTTCCATGCAGGATCCGCCCTCGAATGGTGCCATGGCTCAGTTAATGGATCTGCTGCCCGACACCGTAGAGCGGCTAAAAGAGCTTTTTGGCCGCAGCAAGGCCAATAGCGCCGAGCCCAAAAACAGTGCCGAGCCAACGGCAGAATAACATTTTAGCCGGCTTATTGCCGGTTAATTAGGTATGTTTTAGCGTCCCCTTTAATAGTATTATACTGTTAAATTTACTTTATTGGGGGCGTGTGGAATGAAGCTTTGGCGTTATTTGGCCGGCTTAGTGCCGGCTGTTTGTTTATTGGTTTGCTGCTTGCCGGCTCGGGCCGTTTCTACCTCAGCGGCCGCCGCCGTGGTGCTTTGCGCCGACACGGGCGATGTTTTGCTGCAAAGCAACGCGCAAAAAAGGCTGCCAATGGCCAGCACCACAAAAATAATGACAGGGCTGCTTTTAGCCGAACAGCCCGATGTTGCCAAAACCGTTACCGTAACCGAAAAAATGGTTGCGGTAGAGGGCTCCTCCATGGGTCTGCGGCCGGGGGATGTTATTTCCTACCGGGACCTATTATACGGCCTGCTGCTGGCTTCGGGTAACGACGCCGCCAACACCGCCGCCATTGCCATTGCGGGCAGTGTGCAAAGCTTTGTACGGCAAATGAATTTGCGGGCCAAAGCGCTGGGGCTAAAAAACACCTCGTTCCAAACACCATCGGGCTTAGATGGTGACGCCCATTACACCACCGCCTACGATTTAGCTCTGCTAACCGCCGAAGCGCTGCAAAATAACCTTTTTGCTGAGGTTTGCGCTACCAAAAGCGTTACGCTAAGCTTTGGCAACCCGCCGGTACGCCACACCTTAACCAACCACAATAAGCTGCTGCAAAGCTACTCCGGCTTAATTGGGGTTAAAACCGGGTTTACCAAAAAGGCCGGGCGCTGCCTGGTTACCGCCGCCGAGCGGGACGGCAAACGCTTAATAGCCGTAACGCTGAACGACCCGAACGATTGGCAGGACCATGCCGCGCTGCTGGATTACGGGTTTGAAAACAGCTGCAGCGTAACCCTAACCGAAGCCACCCTGCCGCAAACAGTTGCGGTAATTGGGGCCGAGTGCGACGCCGTTGCGTTAAAAAGCGAGCCGGTTACCTTTACGCTGGCCTGCAACAACACTAAGGCGGTTACCCAACGGGCGCTGCTGCCGCGTTTTTTGTACGCGCCCACCTCGGCGGGGGAGGCGGTTGGTTTGGTAGAGTACTGGTACGGCGGCCGGGTTATTGACCGGCGGCTGCTGGTAGCAGCGGGGGATGTTGCCCCCAAAGTTGAACAGAAAAAGCGTTTATTTGGCTTTTGGCAAAGCTTTTTGCTTTTGCTGCGGCAGTGGTAAAATAAACAAAGCCCTTTGGCAGGGCTTTATAATAAAATTTTTGTAACTAAAATATTTTTAACTAAAACAGGGGAAGTAAAATGAAGGAATATAAAATACGGCTGCAAAAGTTTATGGCCGAAAACGGCGTGGCCTCCCGCCGAAAATCTGAGGAGATGATTGAGGCCGGGCGGGTTAAGGTAAACGGTCGGCCGGCAAAGCTTGGCGATAAGGTAGACCCGGTGCGCGACAAGGTTGTGGTTGCCGGCAAGCGCATTGTTAGAACCGAAAATAAAGTTTACCTTATGCTGCACAAGCCGCGCGGTTTTGTTACAACCACCAGCGATGAATTAGGCCGCAAATGCGTTACCGATCTGGTAGATTTAGAAAATGTTCGCCTTTATCCGGTTGGCCGGTTAGATAAGGATTCGGAGGGCTTAATTTTTTTAACCAACGACGGCGAATTTGCCAACAAGCTTTCGCACCCCTCCCGCCATGTAAACAAAACCTACCGCGTTACCGTGCGCGGTAAGGTCAGCGCCGCCCAAATTGAGCAGCTTTGCACCGGCATTGAGCTGGACGGCCGAAAAACCCTGCCTTGCGATGTACATACCATTGACGCCAAGCCTGACCGCACCGTGCTGTGCTTTATTATTAGCGAGGGGCGCAACCGGCAAATTCGCCGAATGTGCGAGGCCGTGAATTTAGAGGTTATGCGCCTAAAGCGGGTAGAAATTGCCGGGGTAAAATTAGGTATGCTGCCGCAGGGCAAATGGCGCGAGCTAAACGAGCGCGAGCTGCAGCGGCTAACCAATGTTAGCGTCAGCAATCAGGAGGGGGCAGAATGTTAGAGGTTTTAGTGTGTAACGAGCCCCAAACGGTTGCCGCCTTTTACGCTAAGCACGGTTTAAAGGTTACCGTTTCTTCCAAACTGGTTCGGGCAATGCTGGGGCAGCAGTGCTTGGGCTATTGCCTTTTTGAGCTTAACGAAACTACCGCCACCGTGCAGGTGGTTGCCCCGGTGGGCGACGCCATGCTGGCCGACGGGCTTTTGCGCTCGGCGCTGCACGTTGCCTGCCAGCACGGTGCCACCGCCGCCTATTACAGCAACCCGGCTTTAGAGCCGCTGTTAGAAAAAATTAATTTTTTGCAAAACAAGGCCGAAAAGCGTTTAAAGCTAAACAATTTGTACAGCGGCTGCTGCCACTGTAATCAATCGGCTGAAAAAACAGGGCAGGGGCAGTAGCCAAAGCTTTGGGCACCGCCGCCCGCTTGCGCGCAAAATTAAGCATCGGTGCAAAAGCTTTAGCCGGCGCTGGCAAAAGGGCGCAAAATTTTAAGCTATTTTTGCGCTTTGAACCTTTCCGCTTAAAATTCAACTTAAAATAAAGTTTAAATTTAAAAAGCACCGGCGCCAAAAGGCCAAAAACCTTTTGGAGCCGGTGCGCTGCGTTTGGGCAAACAAATCGCAGCCAAAACAAAATTTTTTAATAAGAATAAAGGCGTTGCCGTTTCATTTACAAAATCACCTGCAAAATAAACCAATCGTCTTTTACGCTAAACCGGCAGTTGCCGTTTAGCTTTTCGGCCATGTAGCGAATACTTTGGGTGCCAAGCCCGTGCCCCGGTAGGTAGGCTTTTGGCAGGCCGTCTACCAAACGGGGGCGCTCGGCAAACCGGTTTTTCAGCGAAAGCAGCAGCTTTTCCCCGTTCATTCTAAGCTCTAAATGCATTAAGCGCTGCTCCGTCGGCAGCGGCGTTACGGCCTTAATGGCGTTTTCTAACCCGTTGGAGAGTATAGCCGTAATATCAACATCCGAAAAAGGCAGCTGCTCCGGCAGTTCAATGTTGTGCGTAAACTGAATTTCGGCTTTTTTCATTTCCTCCTCGTGGGAGGAAAGAATCATGTTCACAATTTCGTTTTTGCAAAATTTTCTGGTAGCAGTCTTGTCAGTTGCGGCAATAATAGCGTTAATGTATTCCTCGGCCTTTTGCGGCTCGCCGTTTTGAATAAAAACTAAAATGTTTAATAAAAAATGGCGCATATCGTGCCGCAAAATCGAAATTTCCCGCTCGGCACGGCGAATGGCGGCCAGCTCTTTTTCGTATTGCTTGCGTTTTAGCTCCATTAAGCGGTTTTGCTGCTCGGCCTCCTGCTTTTCCTCGTACTGTTTAAAGTACAAAAAAATAAACAGCAGGTAAAAAATGCAAAGCATAAACCCTAAAAACTCAACCACCGCCTCTAACCCCGAATATAACAGGGAGGTGTAAACGCCGGTGGTGTAATCAAACAAATAATAAACAAACGGCATTAGCCCTAAAATTAGCAGCGACTTTGTAGGCTTTTGCAGCAAAGCGGCGGCAGCGTTTGAAACAAAGCGAATTAAAAACAAAAAAACTGCTACCGTTACCGCAATGCGCACACTGTAATAAACCCACTGCGCGCCGGTAAGGTTTAGCGCGGCCAGCCCGGCCCAGTTGCTAATTTGGCAGCAAAGGTAGGCCGTTAGCACCGAAAGCGCCGAAAGCGCCGGGCGGTACTTAAACCAAAGGCTTAAAAACGCGGTAAGCGGCAGGTGAATAATAAGGGGGTAAAGCTTTTCGGTTCCGCTAACGCCGAATAATAGGTAAGAAAGCAGGTAACCGCCGCCAACGGCCAATGAAAAGCTTAGCAGGGAAAAAATGTTTTTACGGTTCATTTTAACGCCCAAAAAGGCGGCCGAAATGTAAACGCCAAACAACAGGGTTGTGGCGTTGTGCAAAAAGCTAAGAACGTTCAGCAGCATAAGCGCCCCCCTGTTCCTCAAACATTAAGGCAAAGTAAGCCTCTTTAAACGGCTTGGCAAAGCCCCGGGCAATCGGCACGCTGCGCCCCGCTTTGGTAACAATTTGCGTGCTATTAAAATGGTCAACATTTGGCAGGTAAACCAAATAGCTGCGGTGGCACTTAAAAAAGCCGTTTTCGCGGGTCAGCCGGTCCTCAAAAAAATAAAGCGGATCCATAGACTGCACCTGCCCGCCGTCGCTTAAATAAAAGATTACCCGTTTGTTTTGCGCCTCGGCAAATTCCAGGTTGTGGAAATAAAGCTTTTGGTAGCCAAAAGGGGTTTTCAGCACCAAATTTTCCGGCTCCTTGGCTAAAAACTGGGCGCAGTCGTCCAGCGTTTCAAAAAGCTTTTCGGGCGTTACCGGCTTTAGCAGATAGCCCTGTGCCTTTACGCTGTAAGAGTCCAGCGCAAATTCGGGGGAGGAGGTTAAAAAAATAATCCGCACGGCCTTGTCCTCCTGCCGCAGCTCGCGCGCCGTTTCCATGCCGTTTAACAGCGGCATAATAATATCTAAAAAAACAATATCCAGCCGGTCGGCGGCGTTCAGGCGCAGCAGCTCGTCCCCGTTACTGCAGGTCAGCAAATCAATTGGCATATTTCGTTTTTCGGCCCAAGCTTTAATATGTGCTGCCGCAGCCTGTAAAAATTGCAGGCTGTCGTCACAAACGGCAATACGCAGCAACCAAAGCGCCCCCTTTTTAAAATTTAATGGCGGGTCGGGTCCTTTCGGCCCGGTACCTTTCTATTGTACAATATCTTTTTAAAATTTTCAATTGCATTTCACGCCTAAAAAACAGCATTTCGCACTCCAAACGGTTTTGTTGCCCGCCGGTATGTTAAAATAACATTAAATCGGTGCGGTAACCGGCAGGCGGAATAAACGCTAAGCTGTGCAAATAAAATTAAAGCGGGCAAACCCTATGGTGCCTAGCCGTTTTTCTCGGTGCCGAAAAGTATTTGGAGGTTTTACAACATGAAAAAAACAAGCACAAAATTACTGGCGCTGCTGCTGGCTTTGGTTATGGTATTTGGCCTTACCGCCTGCGGCGAAAACCCGAAAAAGGACGAAGCAATTGACGCCTTTAACAAAACCAGCACCGCGTTTAACGAGGTGGCAAACATTGTAAACGAAAACGCCGACAGCATGAAAGAGGACGATATTAAAACCTTTCAGGAAATGTCGGAGCTGCTTACTACTTACAAAAACCTTTTAGAGGGCGACGGTGAAATTTCAGACGAAAAGTACGATGAAATGATTACCTGGTTCGGCACGGTGCAAAACTGGATCAGTCAGGTTAAAACCGAGCTTAACGGCGCGTTCAACTCCTCCATTGAGGCCGAAAAATAAAAGGAATTAAACTGCTGCATTTAAATTGTTGATTTTAAAATAACCGCCAATTAGGCGGTTATTTTTTACGCTTTTACGGTTAAACGGCTAATTTTATTATTCATAATATTTTATATTTTGCTTTATTTGAATTGTTGCAAAACAAAAAATAGGGGGTTGGTTTTAACCTCGCCCCATGCAAAATCTTATTTGTTAAAAACGGTATGCAGCTTACAAAAATACCGTTTGCTGCCATAAACCTCTCCGGCCAATGTAACCGCAAATCCGCACTTTCGGTAAAATCCAACCGCGTCGTCATCGGTTTCGGCTATCATACAGTCTACCGAAAATTGACTGAGAATAAAATCAACCAATTTTCTGCCAATGCCGCAGTTTTGGTATTCGGGTTTCACGGCAATGTCTAAAATTTCGGCAGTGCCGTTTTCCGTTTTAAACACAACAATACCAGCGTAAACACCGCACTTTTTGCAGGCGTACACAAAAATATTTTTACCCGCCGCATATTTTTCTGCCCTGCTTTTTAAGCGCTCCGGCGTGGGATCATAGACGCTGGGTTTAAGTAGTGCCAAAACCTCTGGCTGCAAAAGGCTTGCTTTTACATTCATGATCGCCGTAATTTTTTGTAGCCCTATACCCAACGCACCGTATTTTTGAATTTGGCTTTTGGTATAATACTTTTCCATATCCGTGTAGTGCGCTGTTTTTAAGTTTTCTTTGGAATAACCGCATTTTTCTAAAGGCAGCGCTTTATACAACTGCTCAAAATTGGGGAATTTATGCAGTTTTATAACCTCCGCGAAAATAACGGAATTTAACTCACTGCAACGAAATTCTATCCGGTCGCCGATTTTGATTTTTTGCCGCTTTTCATCATTCAACCGCAGTTCAATGGTTTTGCTCCCATTTGCAATTTTTAAAAAGGCAGATAGTTCAAGGTTCATGCAATGGGTCATAACAAATACTCCTTAATATCGGGGACAAACTGATTGCCGCAGCGGCTCAGGGTCGCGCACGGGGTCATTGTTTTAGTCTATCATTAAATCGTAATGCCGGATAACATCATCGTTTGTGGAGGCTACAACCAATGAATCCTCATCCCGCAAAGCAAATACCTTGTATTTTCCCTCCGATCTAAGCTTATCATACAGCGCTTTGTGTTCCTCGGTATAGTGACAGAAAATAATACCGTCAAACAATCCAAGTCCTTTAAAATCAGTCATACCATCGGGAATAGGATCAAACGCCGCGATATGTGCAACGCTTTGCGTGGCAATGTGCGCGCCCGCACTGCCGCCGATATAAAGAACGCCCGATCTCACATAGCGTATGATTTCTTTATCAAAACCACAATCTTTTATCCGCTTTAGTGTTGCAAATGTATTTCCACCACTTATGTAAATAACATCTAAATCAAGATTGATAAACTGTTGTTCATTGTAATAGTCGAAAACTGCGATATTATCTTTTGCAAAGCCAAACTCTTGCATTCTTAAAAAATACTTTTCACTGTGTATTGCTTCTTGTGTCGCTTTTTCGTTAGGGATAAATAGCAGTTTGCATTGATCAATCGGTTTGCTTAGATTATTAAGTATGGTTTTCTTTGATTTCTCATTGCGAAAATCGCAAGACGAAAGAATGAGTTTCACTTTAAGCCCACTCCTTTCAAAACCTCATTCGTGCTTATTCCGTTAAATTTATATGCAAGCTCGCTCATATCGAACGGTAACTGCGCCGAATTATCGAGTTTGATAATCTTATAATTCGTTCTTATCTTTTCAGCATTCCTAATTATAGATTGTTTAATTGATGGTTTCTTTATCCCATCTGCGTTTGAAATTATGTTTTCAAGAGAGCCACACTCATTAAGCAACAAAGCAGCCGTTTTCGGACCGACTTTGTCTGCTCCCTTAATATTATCTGAAGTATCACCCGTCAGTGACTTGAAATAAGCATATTGAAACGGTGTAATGTTAAATTTGTCTTTTATGTATTTGGGTGTACATATAGTGGTTTTATCACCACGATATCTGAGTACTGACACTTTATCTGTTATAAGCTGAAAGAAGTCGCTATCAAAAGATGAAATAACAATTTCATTTTCTTGCCCATAAGTCAAAGCATATCCTGCAATCAAATCATCGGTTTCACAAGCGATCGTTTCGGTGTGCTTTATACCGAGATAATCGAGTGCCGCATATACATCAGGCAACTGAAAAAGCGGTGTTTCTTCCTCCGGTGTTTCGCTATAATCCACTCTGTTTGCTTTATATTCAGAATCGAGAGCTGAACGTTCGTTTTCGTGTTCGCCATCAAATAATATGACAATGTGCGTTGGCTCAGTTCTTCGTATAATTTTTAGCAACGCACCGACAAAACCAAGTGTACCTTGTATAGCTTTGCCTTGCTCGTTTACTATTCTTGCAGGCATACCAAAGAACATTTGAAATAGTAGGTTGCTTCTGTCAACACTCAAAAGTCGGTTCATTACAAATACTCCTTAATATCGGGGACAAACTGATTGCCGCAACGGGCAAGTTCGCCGAGCACACGGTTTATTCCCTGTTCGGTTGTGTACCAGTTATTTTTCGTGATATTATAGCAATGCACAGGGCAGACAATAAATTCAGTATTTGGGAAAACCAACTGATAAAGCATAAGGCAGCGCCGAGCGTGAAACGCTTTGCAGACGATTATAGCCGTTTTAATTTCAAGACGGTTATCATTCACAATTTTCCGAGAGAAAAAGGCGTTATCGCGTGTATGACCCGACTTGTCCTCACCGAAAATTGCCGTTCTCGGTACGCCGCTTTTTATCAGTACATCAGTAAAAAATTCACAGTCGGTTTTGTAGTCGCCGCTGTATATTTCTGCCTTTGACCGCACACCAGACCATTTATCCCGTTTTACACTGACGCCGCCAGCCGGGAGAACATATTTAGCAAAGCCTTTATTATACAGCCTTGCCGCATATTCCGGCTGCTCTGGGTGTGAACCGCCAGGCAGAAAAATAGCGTCAACCTTTTGTGGCTTGTTGGAAACAAATATAAAATTTGAGATGTCAACAATAATGCGATTATTCATGCTTAAATTAATATCCTTTTCTCAATATATGAATTATTAGACATACCGTAATTGACAGCTCTGTTATACAATTCCTTTGCAGATTTTGTTTGATTGCGATCAATGAAAGCATTCACAATTCTGTTGATTGCTACGGTTGCCATATTGTGTTTTGAACGCTGACCGTTAAGCCTTTCCCATTCACCAATCAAAAGATTGTTTGGTGTACTGTCTAAATGCAGCCACGGAAGTAATTGTGTCCCCAGTTCAAATACATCAAATTCCTCTTGACCAAAGGCTTTTAGGCAAAGGGCGGCATAAACCGTTTTGTAAAAAATGTAATTTTCGGAGATTTCCGATGATTTTAAAAATGCTTTGAAATTGTTTTTTGCAAACTGTAGATACTCAGTAGATGTCTTTAGCATCGGCGTTACCGACAAAGCCGCATTATGGCATTCAAATGTAATAGGTTCTACCGCTTTTATGGCGGTATTTTCGCTTATAGCGGTTTTATAACAGTTCCACCAAAAATCTCCGAACCCGCCGAGTTCAAGCGTAAAACGCTGGGTTGCGTCACAGGCAAGCCAAAGCAAGTATTTTGAAGGTTTTTCGCTTAAAAATTTTGCAAATTCACTGTGGTTTTTATAAAGACCATCGCTGTTTCTAAGCATGGCAAAGCTGTCCGAAATGTTCCAATACGCAAAGCCCTTTTCCTCGGTTTCTTTTAACTCATTGTTTTTTAGGGCGGTTTGCAAATAATCAATAAGAGTCAGATCTTTTAAGTGCTTTTCTTGAATGAATAAGAAATTGCGCTCACCTATATGCTTTAGCTTTTTGAAATTTTCTACAAACGCAGCATTCATTTTTTCTCGCCCTTACAATTAAATTTGAGCTCATAGCACTTCACATTGCATTGTTCTTCCGAACCGAATTTTGCTTGAGTTTTTGATAAACCTACAAATCTCATATTGCACTTTTCCATAACTCTGCCGGAAGCAGGATTATCTATGTGGTGCTGGGCGATAATTCTATCCACACCGTTATTAAAAAGGTTGTTAATTACTCCGCCCAGCGCCTCGGTAGCATAACCGTTATTCCAATAATCATAAGCTAAATTGTAACCGACTTCCGCGGTCTTTTTGTCCTTTGAAAGATCGACAACATCAATTATTCCGATTAACTCTCTGTTGCTTTTAAGTTCAATGCCCCACCGAAAATCAAATCCTTTTTCGGCTTGGCTTTTATACATTTTCAGTAATTCTTTTGTTTCCTGAACGCTGCCATGCGGATGCCAGCGGCAATATCTTGATACTCTTTCGTCCCAAGTCCAGTTTTTAAACATTTCTTCCGCATCATTATCGGTAAGCGGTCTTAAAAGCAATCTTTCGGTTTCTATCACACTCATAGTAATTACTCCGTTACAACATTTTTAACTTTCTCAATTATAGGCGTATACCAATATGGCAATATTGTTTTTGCGTTTTCGAAAGCCTTCAACTATATAGACACGGAAAATCAAAAAGATTGGGAAATATTAACTTATTTTAAATATGTAATATTTCGAATTGTTTTCTGTACATATACAAAGACTGTTTACCCGTTCGCCACAATTTAATCTTTTGCTGTTTCCCAAACTGTCGGAAAGTGCTTTTTAATAAAAATGCTCATTTCGTGTTGCGGCAAGTTTTTCAGATTGTTGTTTTCAACATCTTTCCTTAATTCACCAAAAACAAAATTCATTTCCTTTTCGGAAATATCTTTTTTGGATTTAATGCGGAACAATCCTTTGTTTTCCTGCTCCTTGTAAAACGCAAAGAGATCCGGAATTACCATTATTCTGTCAACTTTTATAGGCTTTGCGGTCGCATACGCACAGCTTATTTGGGTCGGGGTGGTTATCTCTTTTAAATTATCACACTCATATAAATATCCGACCTTGCCTTTATATAAATCATAAAAGGCATTTTCGTAATATTCCGAATAAATTAGATTATTACCCTTATCAAAACCGTAGGGATAAAAACTAAACGGTTTTGGGACAGGCTTTACCGCATATAAAAGTGCAACCAACGGATCGGTTGAAAAAAATATATACGGTCTGCCGTGTTCAGATAAGAACGGCTGCAATTCACTAAGCCTCGCAACAGGGCTACCGTGATAAAATGTCATATTAAACAACTCCAATTCATCAGTACGGAATAGCGGTTTTTATCCTTTACGTTCGGATTTCAAGTCCTCTATTTCTTCCGAAAGTTTATCAAAACAGATTTACCTGCTGTATCAGGCATTAGTTTTTTCATTGCCGGCTGCTCTATCAAATTATTGTAATTTGCCCTGTTACCGCGCAATTTCTGATATTCCGTAAAGAATGTTTGGTCGTCAAAAATGTTTTGTTCTGTCATTCGTAGTTCCTCAACCTGCACATGATTTCATACATTGCCACTTTGTTAGAATCCCATTTTAGCAGTTTTCGTGCCTCGTCATACGGCAGCCACTTATATTCGCTGTGTTCGCGCGAAAGGGTAGGGTCGGCGTTGCACTCAAAAGCAAAGCTGTATTCGGGTATAACAAAGATATTCTTGTCCCAATGCGCGCGCAAATTTTCCGCCACAACCTCCGCCGGAACAAAGGCGACGCTTTGAAGGGCGGTGAGCTGCTTAGCTGTCACGCCGGTTTCTTCCTTGATTTCGCGCAGGGCGGAGTCCATTGGCTTTTCGTTACTCTCACCGCCGCCGGCAATAAACTGCCAAATATCAGAGTCTGCACGGCGAAACACACAAAAGCACCATTCATTTTCTATAAAACGGTAGGGAACAGCTAAAACTTGAAACGGTTCGCGCATTTTTATTCCTCGCTTTCGGCTTTTAGACTTTCGATTTCGGTTGAGAGTTTATCAAAATGTGCCTGCACTTCGTCTAAAATGGCTTTTGCGTCCAGTGCCGCGCATTTTATATCCTCTATGCGGCAATCCAAATCGTCCGCTCTGTCCTCTATGTCGTCGAGGTCGGCTTCATTTTCGTTTGCACAAGCGGCAATAGGACAATCGGAAAAGGCTACATTGTTTCCGTCGCCGGAAATTTCCACACTGTCAAGCGAGACATTTTCAAGCGCAATATTTGCCCCGTCACCGAGAATTTGCAGCATATTTACATTAGAATTATTGAACGATACATTTGCTCCCTCGGAGTAAATCATCACATTTTCCAGCTTTTCTTCAAGCTCTGTTATTCTTTTTTCCAGCTCCGCTATTCTGTTTTCAGCATTATTCATTTTATAAACCCCTTTTTGCAAATAATTATAATTTCCGCCGCCGTTGCTATATAATAAAGTACAGGAATGTTATAAATAATCGCCGCCTTCATCACAAACAGGGATATTGCATACATTTGCGGCGGTATTAAAATAAATAAAATTGCAGTAACAATCAAAAACACTACTGCCGTTATATACAGCCGCATACTGCATGAATTTTTGAAGCTTGCAACAGTAATAATCACTGCCGTAGAAATTTCGAAAATAATAAATAATGCCATAAGAAATATAACCGGATTTTTTGTCAAAACAAAAAGTAAAGTGGGCATATTCGCACCGCCGATTATGCCTATTGAGCCGTTGATTACGGAAATGCTGCTTATATTAAAAATAATGCTGGTGAAAAAGGCAGACGATAAAATCAATGTCAACCCATCATACAGCACAGCAAAACCGAGAAACACGAAATTATGCAGGATGTTTTTCTTCATTTGTGTTCTCCGTAACAGTTTTTTGAGGTGGTATTATCGGCAATAATCCGGTTATAATTACAGCACAAGGGCAATAAGAAAGTAAAAATGAGTTCCACAAAAATCTAAGCGATACCATATTTTTAAGTTGCATTATTGTATACAACGGAGCACAAAAAGATGTGACGAAAATTGACAGAGCGCACAGAACGGTTAATATACGTTTAGTTCTCGTGAATTTGTCTTTTAAAATACAGCTTACTATCAATATTAGAAACCCTATACCACGCATTGTGTTTTGAATTGTTACTAACGAATAATAATCGTTAAAGTTCACAAGGTATTCCGGCAAATGCAGCGACTTAGCCTGTATTTCTGCATAAGCATATAGCGTTATGTATATCAGCGCTGTTGCCCCCGCACAATATCGGCTAAACACTGATATCTTTACAGTTCTTTTGAATATTTTTAACATTGCAGCAAATCCAAGAAATACATAGCAAATTATCATGGATGTTTCTTGTAAAATCAGACGAATACTATAATTTTCAATTCTGTTAAAGGCTTGCAGTGAATCTTGCACAGAACAATACAAAACGAATAACAGGACTATTGTGGGCAACAAACGCAGTGCCGTAAAATCAAGATATTTTAAAACTTGTTTCATTAAAAACTCTCCCTTCGTTTTTGCACGGCGTTTTTTTGGAATTCTGCCGGTGTGGTGCCGGTGTGTGCCTTAAAAACGCGGCTGAAATGCTGCACGGTTTTAAAGCCGGTCATGGCGGCAATATCTTTAATTGGTACGCTGGTAAACTCCAGCTGCTTTTTGGCAACGGTTATGCGGTACTGCATTAGGTACGCTGTTGCCGTGCAGCCTAATTCCTCTTTCATTAGCGCTGTTAGCGTTGTGTGGTTTATGCCGGCGGCCTTGGCAATGGCGGGCAGAGTTAGGTGTTCGTCAAAATGGCTTTCAATAAACAGCACCGCGTCGCGCAGCTTGGCGTTTTTTAAAATAGGGGTGCTGCTGGCCGTTTGGTGGTTTAACTCGTAACCAATTAGGCTGTACATTCGCTCTAAAACAATAACAATTTCAATAAAATAAGAGCGCCCGCGGCAGGACCAATACCAGTCTCGTTGGGTTTCCAGCTCCGCTTGCAAAAAATCTGCCGTCTGTGTTACCTTTTCAAGCTGCGTGTCGGCTATGGGCACAACGGTTGCGTTGTTTAAAAACGGTTTTAGTAAAAACAAATCGTGCGCTGTGGCAAGGTCGCTGTAATTTTTTTGTCGCAGCAGCTTAAAGGAGAGGTTGATGTTTAAAAATTCCGGGTGAAAATAAATGCAGGTGTATTGCGCTTTTCGCTTAGAAAAAAGCACAGGGTCGGCGTTTTCGCCAAAGCAGAGAAAGGCCGGTGCCGCGGCGCAAACAGCCTCATTTTTTAGTTTAAATTCCAGCCTGCCGGCTGTTAAAATAATAAGTAAAAAGCAGTTGTTTTTAAGGCTAAGGTTTTTTAAATCTCCGTTTTTTACGCATTTAACTTTTGCAACCTTGCCCTTGTTGTGCTTTTGGCCTACGGTAAAGTACTGCATTTTGCACCCCCTAACTGTAATAAATTTTAACATAATGCGGTGGGTTTTACAACCGCCATTGTTTATCTAATTTTTAAAAAAAATTATCTAATTTTAAATTTAGCCAAAATGCCTGTAATTCTAAGGCAAAGAATAAACCGGTGCAGCGGCTGTAAGCCGAATCTGCCGATTTTTCGTTAAAATTTGCCCTAAAATTTCCTTTTATAATTTTAAAGCGGCAGCATACAATACTAACGCAAACGCAAAATTTAAAAAGGGGTGAAATAACAATGGCTAAAAATGTAGTACCGGAAGCTAAGGATGCTTTAAATCGTTTTAAGATGGAGGCCGCCAACGAGGTTGGTGTTAATCTGAAGCAGGGTTACAACGGTGATTTAACCTCTAAGCAGGCAGGTTCTGTCGGCGGTCAGATGGTTAAAAAGATGATTGAAGCTTACGAGAACAGCATGAAATAAACTTGCTTTGTAAGC
>OIZO01000332.1_pt1 | contig 34183 bp, 31 predicted proteins | sample 1588551 | NCBI WGS metagenome assembly OIZO01 (sample SAMN03283271) | human gut metagenome | biome: human-associated habitat; material: feces | host: Homo sapiens | place: Peru | collected 2012 | reverse complement strand
TAATAGGCGGTTATCGTAGTGAGTTGCCATACTACGATTTGCGATGTTATGCCCAAACAATTAAACCCGCAGATGAATCAGCGGGATTCCTTGTTGGTTTTTTCATTGAACCTGCTCCTTCTGATTAAGAGTCAGATGCTCTACCGGTTGAGCTACAAGGACATGGTCGCAGATTTTTTACAATGAAAATACTGGGGCTAAAATGCTTACTAACGCTCGTACATGAGATTCATGACATCCCTACGCATAGTATATAGTGCGACTGCTTCCTGACGCTTTGGGCTAGCACTACCCTAGTTAGATTGACGCTTCTAACAGCGTTCCTATGTGGTTCGGCAAGGAAATTGCCTACTCTACACACCAATAACTTGACCAAAGTTATTAGCTATATTTGGCGGTCCAGACGGGACTCGAACCCGCAACCTTCTCCGTGACAGGGAGACACGCTACTCTTTTGCGCCACTGAACCAATATATGCGCGAATACTAACAAGTAATTTTCAAAATAATTTCTTCAAAAGGAAGTATCTTTGCGCATTTTTTGAACTTGCGGGAGCTATTACTTTCTTTAAAATTTGTTCTGTTAAAAAGGAAGCTTCTTTGCAAGTTCTTTTAATCGACGATGTCGAAGAGCGTAGTGGCAGTTAAAGCATTTGGCTCTAAACTAATTACTTCCGCCTTCTCATCATCAGTTAAATCATTCATATCAGCAATTACGGTACCACCGCAAAGCTTAATGAAATCTCTCAGCTTATACATGCCAATACATCTATCAATTGATGCTTGTAATGCCTTAGCATTTAATTCAACATCAGGAGTACGACTACAACCTAATTCACTGCCGTAGAAACAGAATGAATTGCCTCTAATAAAACCAATATTCATTTGACGAGTGCCGTTAAATTTCATATCGATAGGAGCAAATAAAGCGTCTTCTACGTTTACAGGAGATCTGTCCATGTTGGTAATATCTACATCGGTTAGCATAAACTTAAATGGAGTATCATTCGCTCCTCTGAATAAGCTTGCATTTAACATATAGATATCATCCTTGCTTACATTAACCCTATATGCCTCTGTTGCATATGGATCAGCATCGGTTACATCCCCACTATATAGAACTTTTCTATCACCACTACGATATCCGGCGTTCCAACCAAAATATTCAGTTGCATTGATTAAATGCAAATCAATATCAACTCTTTCATCAGTGTTTTTCCACCAAATCGCAGGAGTAATAACTTCGCCCTTAGTACCATGAACGATAGTACCGTAAGGTAAATTGCCAATCATCTGTTTCTCTGAAATAGGAACAGAATAATCAACGTAATCTGGCATCAAGAATTGTTTACCAGCAAGTTTACTGGCATTCTTGCATTCTAACTGAGCAAAGCACATAGTCATAAGAATACTAGTATTCTTATCATTTGTTTTACGTTCAGTGACATATGTTGAACCGTTACGAATGTTGAAGATTTTTACATCATTGCTTGCAGAAACAGCGAAGTTAATTAACTTAATAAGGGTTCTGTTATCTGCATTTTCAAGCACCTTAGCCACATCTTCAATTCTGTTTTCAGAAATAAGAGTCATGACATTAGCAACATTCACATCAGATAAAGGCTTATGATATCTTACTGCAAGTCTACGGATTTTATTAACGATTGGTTTACACTTATCGCTTTCCTTAAACGCAAGAATAAGAGGCTTTAATCTATAGAAGACCTTAGCTAACTCAACTTCATCACCTTTGCTTAATAGTTTATAAGCATCACTTGGATGTTGTGAACAGTAGCTCTTAATTCTCATAATAGTATTTCTATTCTTAATAACTAAGGTACTGCCTGTCATTGTATAAATCGCATAACGAACAAAGTCTTGTCCATTAGTAGGAACTGTATCTAATTGCTTGCATCTAGCAATTTTTAACTCAAAAGAAGTTAACTCATCAACAGTTAGTTCTGTATATTCCATTAGACTAATATAAGCTTCAACATCGTTTTTGTGAGGTGCTTTAACTGTTTTTAGCATGTTTTCCACAATTGCTAATGTAGTATCGTAGTCAACTACTCTAACAACAGTAAATGCCTTTACACTAGGAAGAGCTTCCTTATTAGAAAGAACTGCTTCACAAGGGATAAGTGGCATTGCCTCAAGTCCTAACATCTCCATACCATAAGTTGAAAAATAATGAACTAATTGTTCAAAAACTAATTGTTCAATTGGAGCGTTTTTTACCTTTTCCCAGCTCTTATGGAATGTATTGCTCCAAATTTCGTTATCAAGACCTAACTTTTGAATTGCTTCTTCTGCAAAATCTTTGTTAAGCTTTCTTAACACATTGCCATCTTTATCTACAAACACAAGTCCGTGCTTAATAGCGATAGTCGCACTAAAAGTTACATCAGCACAAACAGAATCGATTGTAGCAGTATGCAAATATTTAACGATATTTAATTCATCATTTCTTTCGAATTTTTTCATTTTTTTCTCCTTCTAGTAAAACATTTATCTTATTAAACTTTTTATTCCAGTAAAAATTTAATTAAATACAGAGATAAATTCATTTCAACTAAATAATGTTTTCGTTTTCTCTTTTTAGAAAGCTTATTAAGGAATAATCTTCAATATAATGAACTCCTTTTTCTTGGTGATTGTTTGTTCTTGTTTTTCTTAAAGTTATTGATTGCTGATCTTGAATTTCCTCAATCGGAATGATAATAATTTCGTTATATTCTTTTAAAAAGAAAGCCATATAATCAACATCATTTTTATAAGATTTTAGTTTTTTATTAGTAGTATGGTTAGTACTGCTAGAACAAGGACATAGGATTGAATTATTTTCGGTTTTGTAATCACAATATTTAACTTGAAATTTAAATAATTTATGATTATAGTCGACAATAAAATCATATCTCGCATTGTCCCCAAACGGTTTTGAAACAATACATTCGTTTTGAAGCATATTTGCGAGAAAAAATGCTTCACCAATATTTCCTTTGTCTTTACTATTCATATAATTCTCCTGTGATAATAAATGAAACTTCTTAAAGGAAAAAGAAAATTTTTTGGTGTCCTCAGCAGGATTTGAACCTGCGACTCACGGATTAAAGGTCCGTTACTCTGCCATCTGAGTTATGAGGACATTGGCACCGGCGCCAGGATTTGAACCCAGATTAATGGTGTTGGAGACCACCGTCCTAGCCAATTGGACGACACCGATAAACTTCTTTAACTTTAAGAACCCTGACCTTATCTGTACAGGTATTTTCGTAAAGATAATACTTTTTTCTTATGAATGTTATTACCTCTTTTTTTTATTTTTTTTATTAAAAAAGCGAGAACCTAAGTCCTCGCAATCAAATCGTATAAAAATATACTTAAAGAGACTACGAGGCGTGATTAAAAGACCATGTATCTTCACATGATGGAATATTGTTAAATAAATTTTTACTATACCCTTGATGTATATTCAACATAATCTTCTTCTCCTTTTCCAACGTTCTTTTCAAGTACCCTTGATTGACACAATACATATTACTAAACAAAAATAATTTAATAACTATTTTTTGTTATTTTTTAAATTTTTTTTATTTTTCTTTTTATTTAAACCAAAAATAGAAGCATTTTTAGAATCACCATCAAGACGAACGTCATTTCTTGCTGCGCTATTACGTGCTTGTTCTAAAAACATAGCGTTACTATTTTTTAAATCTAATAAGTTTTCGTAATTGTTATCATTCATACCTTTTCTCCTCTTTGGGCATTACATTATACTCAAAGAGAAGTGAAAAATATAACAAATTTTTTATAAAAAACTTATATGCGAACTACTAGGACTTATAGAAGACGAAGTAGTTCGCCTAGTTAAAAATCTATTACAACACCTTGTCTAATTTCAGGCAACTTTTCTAATCTATCAGCAGAGAGGAACCATAACTTACCATACTGGCCAGTTGTAATAACAGTAAATACACCATCATTCTCATCGCAAATTCTACCAATGAACTCCATACCGTTTTCATAAAATCTAACCTTGTTTGAAAATCCCATAAATAAATTCCTTTCCGAGATTAATAATCTCTAGCTCTTAGAGCTTGCATCAATTTAGTTTTCATAATTCCTTCAATCTTTGAAACATTAGCTTGTGACATATGCATATAGTCGGCAATTTCAGCTTGTGTCTTTATAGGCACATCACCTAGACCATAACGGCAATATGCAATGAACTTTTGCTCCAAAGTTAAGTCATTTAAAGCATCATACAAGATTTCCTTATCTTGATTTAATCTGAACTCTTCTTCGGGAGTTAGATGTGGATCGACTTGGTAATCAAGTAATGTCTTAATGCTACCACCATCATCAGCAATTGGAGTTTCCATAGAAATCTCTTGTGTTCTTGCTTTATTATATTTACTCTTGTGTTGAGTAGACATTAGGTTATAGATAACTTGGGTAGTATAAGTAGAAAACTTAAAACCTTTTGTGATGTCGTAAGTTGGAATTGCCTTAGAGTAAAATGCCAGTACGCATTCTTGGGCAAGGTCGTCGTTAGATGTTTTACCATCGTCCTTGGCAGAGAACTTTTTGACTACATAGAAAACTAGACCTTTGTTTTTTTCAAACAATCTATTTCTTACTTCCTCTTTAAGTTTGCCAGAAGTGTTTTCGTCATTATAAACAGCCATCAAGACTTCATTTAAAAGTTGGCTTTTATCACTATGATAAGATTCAGCCAGTTTTTCGTCGCTCATCTTATTGATATCAGCTAAAACAGAATCGACCTTTTCGTTCTTTCCTTTAAGAGCATTATAAACTCTTCTCATTTCAGCCACGATAAGCTTATCAAAACGTTCTGCTTCGCCAGCTTGTCTTGCTTCGCCTAATTCTGAAATTTGATTAGCTTTAAGTGTTTTTATTTCTGCCATTTGTTCAGGAGTAAATGGCTCACCCTTTTTTGCGGTTTCTAAAAGTGCTTCAAACATATTTGACCTCCTAATTAATTGATTATAATTAAGTATTTTCTAGTTTTTGACTAGTAGTAACTGACCTTTTTGTTGACCTTTTAGATACGATTTTCTTCTACTTTTTTCGCCTCTGCGAACCCTTTTGTATCTCTTGGTGGTATTATTATACCCCTTAAGAAAAGAGAGTCAAGGGGATAAATAAAATTATTTTTTCTGTCCGATTTTTTGGACACTGGTATAAAAAAAGTACACCCTACAGTGCACTTTTAATGTCGTCAACAAACAATTTACGATAGTATTTATCGTTCCATTTGCTAATGGTTGGATATCCCATTACTAGGATGTCGTCACCTTCACATAGACCTAATCTATTAAAACGTTCAGCGGCGTTAAACCATATGGTTTGAACCTTTTCGCCACCTTCTACTAGGTCAAATGCTACATGCTTAGGATCATCTCCCATTGGAAGGTATCTAATTCCATACAAACGTCCAGAATAGACGATTTTAGGTTTTTCAAATCCCTCACCAAACGGAGCAAGCTCAATGAAACGAGTAATGTTTTCGTCAAACAAGTTGCTCGCTGAACAAACGTAATCAATTAAGATTTCTGGAACTTTTTCAAGAACACCAGATTCTTCAACTAACTTATTCATTCTTTCTTTGAAAGCGGGTAGATTTTCCTCTTTTAAAGCAACACCAGCAGCACCAGCGTGACCGCCGTAGGAAACCAATAGGTCTTGACATTGATCTAATGCATTTTTCAAATGGAAAGAATCATAGGTTCTAGCGGAACCTTTTAACAAATCTCCATTTTTGCATAAACAAATACAAGGTCTATTGTAGTTTTCTACAACATGAGAAGCAACTAAGCCCGCAATACCAGGATGATACTCACCTGCCAGTACGATACAGGCATCTTCTTCGTTGATTTCATTCTTCGCTAAGTTAAAATCTTCTTCGGTTAATGCCTTACGCTCCTCATTGATGTTGGCAGCCTCAATAATCATGTTATAAGCTTCCATTGAATTAGTTTTAGTAGTTAAGATTTCTACCATTTCATTTGGAGAACCATTAACTCTTGACATGGCATTCATCATAGGTCCAATTTTAAAACCAAGAGTATCCTCATCAATTTCGTCTAATTCAAGGATTTCCTTAATTAACTGGATTACCTTAATAGATTGTTTTGGCTGGTTAAGTAATTTTAAACATTCCTTAACGATATATCTATTAGCCGCTGTAAACTTAACAACATCGCACACTGTTGAAATTCCAGATAGAGCAATCAATTCATGGATATAATCAGTACCCATATCCAACTTTTTATACAAAGCTAGCATTACTCTACGAGCAATTTCAGCACCACAACATTGTTCTCTAAGTTCTTCAGATTCATCTAATCTCCACTCATCTACTGTTGGAACGATAATGTCGTCTTTTTGTAAATGATGGTCAGTACAAACAACCTCAATTCCCTTAGATAAAGCAAGTTCAATACCTTCCTTAGCAGCAATACCGTTATCGCAAGTAATAATGAAATTAGTTTCTGGATATTGTTCTAATAAACGATTAATACCCTTTGAGTTCATTCCATACCCTTCTTTAAAACGATCGTTAATGAAGTAATTTGCATCGACTCCAATGTTTCTTAAAGCTAAGATTATGATTGAAGTAGCTGTGATACCATCGCAGTCATAGTCGCCATATACTAATATATGTTTGTCATTTTCAATTGCCTGTACGATCGCATCTACCACCTTATCGAGATCTTTATAGGAAGTTCTTAGTTGATCTTCTCTAAAATTTAGATATTTTTCGCAATCTTCAAAATCTCCTAGACCATTTTTTTCTAAGAAGTTTTGAATCGGATCTCCTACTTGGAAAATCCATTTTGTTTCTTTTATTTCCATTTTATTTTTCCTTTCTTTTAAATAAGTAAGAAATTATACTTTCCTGCCTTAATAAAACAATCGGAAAGAAAAAAGATAAAACTTATTTCTGTTTTCTTTTAGTCATTAATGCTAGTATCTCCTTTGGATCTTTTAGCTGACGTCCTGGAAGTACCTGTTTTGGAGTACGATCACGATCGGCTTCATCGATTGCTTTGATAAAACGTTTTACACTTTTCGGATTAGATATAACAAAATTATGGGTAATACTTGATGTTGGCATAATTTAATCTCCTTTAATTAATAGTACTTAATAAAAAAGAGGATTATTAATCCCCCTTTAAAGCTTCTAACAATGACTTATTTTGGTTTATAAGTTTTTCTAGCTCTTCTTCTGAAAGAGTTTTAAACTTATTTAATAGATTATTCAATTCTAAAATTGAATATTTGTCATAACCATTTAAACTACAATTAGGCAAATTTAAATCACCAACCATAAAGTAATAACTGCAACATTCTAATTTGTAGTTAGTATTTTCTAAATTAATTCCTAAATTTTCACATTCAGCGATTAATTCGTTCTCCTGTACTGGCATATGCAACCAGCTAGTAAAAGTACTGTTAACCAATACTTGAATTTCAGCCTTAACTTCCATTTTTTCCTTCTTTCTTTGATTAGAAGATTTTACTTATTTTCATCCAAACCAAAAGCGATAAAAAAAGAGGATTTACTCCTCTTCTAAATTTTTAACGAATCGAAACTTATCACGATGACCAGCTTCAATAACATCATCAGCACCCTTACCGTACTGTTCGTCCCAGACCATAAAGCCAGTAGGAACTTCAAAAGATTCGAGCAACTTTTGAAGTTTTTTTGCCGCCTTTTTAACATTAGGATTATGTTTCATATCAGCATCATAAGCGATAATGAATCTTCTAATGTTATGCTTAGCAAGCAAGGCAGGAATTTCTTCCTTTAAAGGTTCAATGTTATTAACTCCCTGAACTGAAATAGCTGACACGCCAAATTCTTCATGAAGCTTCATTGCCTTGAAATGTCCTTCTGTTACGAAGTAAGTTCCTTCGTAATTTGGATTAATGATATCCACAGCACTTCCACTAGAACAACCGAGGTTCTTTTTAGAAGAAGAAAAGAAAATATATCTTGCTCCTTTTTCACCAACCTCATCCTTTCGGATTTGAATAGCAGTAATTAACCCATTAGCATTATGCATAGGAATTGCGATGCCTTCAATTTCACGAGAAGCAATTTTATTGCCCTCTACATAGAAGCCAGGAATGCCAATAAGTTTATCCTTGTCAAAGTGAAACACTTGCTTCATAGTGTTAAAGAAAGCCTCATCGCCCTTTCTTAAAGAAAAGTAATTACTAAGATTTTCTTCCTTGACACCTCTACTAAGAAGATATTCCTTATGTTTTTCACTAAGACCATAATACTCTCTCATTGCTTCATATACGCAATTTAAGTTAAGAGATCCTTGTTTCTTAGCCTCAACAACATCTTTAACCTTTGTAATATTAAGTTTTTCATACTTAACACCTTCTGGGCTTTTAGATAGTTGTTTATAGGTTCTTTCATCTATGACATCAAATCTTAAAGCGATTCTTAAAATTGCTTCGTTAAAATCAACTCCGTCATGTTTCATAACAAAGTCAATTTTATCGCCAGATTGACCACAGACGAAGCAAGTATAGATTCCACCATTTTTAGTGTTATTTTTATACTTAAAAGAACCTGCGTTTGTGTCTTGATGAAAACAACAAATGCCATCTAGGGTATCTGGTTCCCACGCTTCTAGAACATCGGAGACAGGGATACTTTTGATACGTCTTTTAATTTCTTTAACATTCATACTTTTATCCTTTCTTTTAAATCTATATAGATATTACTCAAAATAATCAAATTAACTTAGATTAATGAATTTCAAAAAAATAATTTTAGGTATCAACAAAATTCTGGTATGTCATTAATACTGTACAGGCACCACCGATAACGAATGCCAGTATCAAGGAAATGAAAAATCTTTTTGTAAGATTTTTGATATTCGTTCATCCTAAAACGAATTATACTTCGCCAGTAAATAAAAAATAGAAGAACTATCGTTCCTCTATCGCATACTGAATTAATAACCTGTATAAAACCTCAATTTCAGCTTTTTTATAAAACTCCTCTGGAATATTATCGTTTAACTGGGCATGAAATGGTGGTAATGATTTTATTAAAAAACCAATGTCCCCTTCTTTAATTACTGTTATTAAACTACTAATTAGAGTTTCTTTATCTCCTCTTAAATTTTGTGGCATATTCTTTTTGTTTTGGAAATAATCCAAAATCGAATAATAATAATTTGCTAGCATTTCTTCATTCATTATAGTTTTCCTCTCTTAAATAACTAATAGATTTTACACTTTCACCAAAAGAATAGTTATCAAACAAAAAAAGAGACCGAAGTCTCTAATTTAATAATTCACCAGTTTCCTCATCGATAACCGGTTCTTTCTTAATTTCGTCCATGACTTTTTGTCTAGTGTCAGGGTCTTTTAACCAAGCCTTAACAGCTTCAATTCCTTGTCCGATCTTTTCTCCCTTATAAGAGAACCAAGAACCACTCTTATCAATAATTCCTTTATTAACAGCAACGGTAGCAATTTCACCTTCTGAATCAAATCCCTTACCGTAGATTAAGTCAATTTCGCAAGCTTTAAATGGTGGTGCCACTTTATTTTTTGCAATTTTAACTTTAACCTTATTTCCAATTACTTCTGAACCCTTTTTAATAGGCTCCCCCTTTCTCATTTCAATCCTTACTGAACTATAGAACTTTAAAGCTCTTCCCAATAGTTATTAACTGTAAGCTTTTTGTCTTACACTCTGGAAGTTTCCCTCATTTTCATCGGTAGGTCTTTTCCTACCCAGTTTAGCATATCTTTTCACGACTTTTTTATGTGCTTCGTGTTGCGGTCTCTTGGAGATATTATTTCAATCTCTATGCGTTGCCCCTGACTATTTTAAACAGCCTTCGGTTCGGATTAGCAGTTAAGCTTCCCCGCTTTATACCGCAATAATAATTCAAGAACTTTCGCACTCTTATTCTTGAACGGCAGAATATTTACCAGTAGTTACCTCGGGATTTCCGTACATAACACCAATCTTCTCTCTTAATTGGTTAATAAATACGATTGTACAATTGTTTTGATTAGCTGGTGCTGCCAGCTTTCTCATTGCTTTACTCATTCGTTTAACCATTATTTTTCAATAACGCCTGACTATCTCTTCATCCGTTCTGGATGCCTTGCACTTGGGTAATTATCTTTTAAGATAACTATGTGGTCTTGTCGCCACTCCTACATCGCTACACTCATCACGATTAGTCGATACACTATTTTCATAGCACGGTATTACCTGCTATCCTTTTTAGGACCGTAGGTTCTCTTACGAAGCGTATTCATTTATTTAACTTCTACCGTTAGCCCTCTTTTTGAGGACACCTTATATCTATAAGTTCACAAGGTTATTTTTTGCTTATTCCTAAGCAAATGCCCAATGATTGTTTAGGCGGGCAAGTAAGCCAATGTTTTGATCCCCCATTTCACCATCAATTTCGGCTTGTGGGGTTAAAGCAGCAACTGAATCAATAACAATTAAGTTAAAGCCACCTGATTTCGCAAATGTTTCTGCAATTTCTAGTGCTTGTTCTCCACAATCGGGTTGCGAGAATACTAAATTATCTACATCAACACCTAAATATCTGGCATATTCGGGGTTCATTGAATGTTCTGAATCTATATAGGCAACATTACCACCCATTTTTTGGCATTCTCTTGCGAGTTGCAGACACAAGGTTGTCTTACCGGCTGATTCAACGCCATAGATTTCTACAATTCTTCCCATTGGAATACCACCAATTCCCAAACACTCATCAACTAACATTGAACCTGTTGAGATTGCACTAACATTTACACTAGGCGCTTCGCCTAACTTCATTGCTGCACCAGCTCCATACATTTTGGTTACCTGTTTCAAGGCATCTTCAAACGCCTTATTCTTATCTTTTGCTTCCATTAAAGCTCCTTTCTTAGGTACAAGATACTACTTTCGAATAAGGTTAATAAAACTTAAAAAACATGAAAATTTTTATTATCTTTTTCAATGAAAAAAGTATCATTTTGTATGAATGGATTTACACATGGAGTAGGTGGAGCGTGTTCAGGAATCGTTGTTGCTTCACTATTAAATATAGATAGACCTGAAATGTTTGCTACGGTGGTTGTATCGTCTATTGTCGCCTCGTATGCCGTTGATTTAGATGAACCACAATCAAAAGCTGGACAAAAAATAAAGCCCGTTTCATGGGGCTTAAAAAAGCTTTTAGGGCATAGAGGAATACTTCATACACCCTTTTTTGCATTGTTGGTAACAGGACTTTTATACTATTTTTTAAACGAAAAATATGCCAGTACGATGTTTATTTGTCTTGGTAATTTATCAGGTGCTTTTTCTCACTTAATATTAGATTCATTAACTCCACAAGGAATTATGTGGCTATTCCCCTTTTCTCGATCTTATATTACTTTTATGGGATGGAAAGGGAAAAATAGAGATGTTATTTGTACCTCAATCTTATTATTAAGTACTACCTTGTTCCTATTAATTAAATATAATATATTAACAATTAATCTCTCAATGTAAAATGCCAGTATCGTTAAGAATATTGGCATTTTTTGTATAATCTTTTATTCATGAAAGGAAGGAATAAAAAAATGACAAACGATTTTGGAGAAAAAATTGGTGGTTCGAAAAAACAACTTTTAACCATCAATATAAAAAAGAAAGCAGTTTTCAATAAAAGCACTTATTGGAAACGACCAGATTATAATAAGTTAGTGGAAGACGGGCTGCCAAATTACATAGCGTACTGGCAAATGAAAATGAGAAATGCCGTCCCACCTTATACTGAACAAGTTAGCTGTTCTAAGTACAAAACTTTAACAGAAGAATTAAGAAACAGTGTAGAAGCTGTCGATACTGATGAAAAACTTTTAAATTTTTATGAAAGTTTCTTTTATGGTAATGGATGGGTAATAAGAGAAGACGGTAAGATACTTGTTGAGTCAAAAGCTAGTAAATATCTCTCAACTAAATTGTTTAGAGCTGGACAGGTTTCTAACATAAAAAATCTCAAAAACGAGATGAACTCTAAAAACTTCTTAAATAAAAAAGAAGTTAATGGAGATGAAACATTAACAGGAACTACACCGGAAGACATTCTTTCTAAAAATATTAAAGGATGTCAATTTGGAGCATCTATGCCAGAAAAAGAAAAAATATTCCATCTTAATAATGCCAATAAGGCGTTAGAAGATTTGGCAGATGTTTTAGGTATATCAAAAGATTGTGTTGGTCTTGGTAATTCTTTATGTTTTGGGGCAAGAGGCAAAGCTTATGTAAAAGCACACTTCGAACAAGAAAAGTTTATTATTAACCTTTCTAGAAAAAGTGGAGCTGGTAGCTTCGCTCATGAGTGGGCTCATAGTTTAGATAATTACATTGCTAATTATTTTAATCTAACAGGCATGGCTTCTACTTATGCATACGAGACGGGAGATAATTTGATAAAAACAAATCTTCCAAAATTCACAAAATTCATTAATGAACTTTATTTTAATGAAGAAGAATATTCTGTGACAAGATATCATGATATGCTTTTTCTGAGCAAACTTGATTGTCAGTACTTATCAAAGCCGACGGAAATGTTTGCAAGAATGTTCGCCTGTTATATTAAAGACAAGCTTGCTGAAAATGGAATTACAAACAAATACCTTTGTGGAGCTTGTGAAGATAGAGAGTTCACCTATCCAACAGGAGAGGAAAGAAAACATTTTGCTGAATGTTTTGAAGAGGCGTTAGTCGAATTAAAATACTGGAACATATTAAAAGAGGAGAAAAAAATAATCTCCTCTTTTTTAACATGGTTCGCCATGTTCAAGAATGTAATCGCAGCAACTTTGCAAGAACTCTCCAAATTTCCTTGTGTCCGTAGGAGAAAGTTCGAAAATATACGAAACGCCATTTTCTTTTCTCATTAAGAACTCGAAGTTATGATAAATTTCAGGTTCTTTTAAAAATTCTTTATTTTTGTTCCAATGGTTATATCTTTCGACTCTTTCGATCTTCCAATCTATCCCATCCCCAGGACAAAAGAATTGACCTAAATATTTAAAAGTGCGTTCTTCCCCGTTATAGATGGTCTTAGTTTCGGTAAAGATATTGTCAGAAATTTTGCTACAAATATAGGCAATTTCATTAATAATAGAGCACTCATCACAATCTGAATTCCAGATTTGTTCTGAACTTTCAAATTTTCCATCATCTAAATATTGGCAAATAATTGCGTAGTTAAAATAAACCTTATAAATATCTTCATAGGTCTTTGGTGGTTCTTCATCAAAGCTATGACAATGCGACAAACGAGGATAGAATCTAAATACGATACGATAAAATTCATCCTCATACAACACGAAATCCATTTTTCTTTTTCTCATACTTATTTTTCTTTCTTTAAATGATATAAGATTTTACTTCAATAAATAGAAAAAAGAGAAGTCCTCTCTTTTTAACTATTTTCAGTGATGTCGTCTGGCACATCTTCGTCGAAATAATCTTCAGGATAGTACTCCGTCATAAATTAACCCCCTTTCGCTAATAATCATACTTAGTAGCGTCAATCTTTTTCTTAATTGCGTTTATTTTTTCTTGTGTTGCATCATAAGCGTATTTTAAACGACTTACATTAAGTTGAAGATCGTATTCATCTTTCTTTTGTTCTAGCATTTGTTGTTGAGCTAACGCAGAGAAATAGCCTACTGGCAGTTTTTCGGTGCTTTCAGATTTCAATTTATGTGCCAGTAAGGTTTCATTGGTGTTGTTTTGAAACTTTTCTAATGCATAAGCTCTTTGTGCTCTTGCGTAAAGTTCTCCGTATATGTATAAAATGTCTGTTAATTTAATTACATTCTCACTTAATTCGTATGGAGTATCTACTTCTTCATCACAAGAATTTAATAAGCTTTCGATTTGTTCTACCAGTGTTTCTTCTGACACTGTGTTTATATTAAAAGGTGTGTACATCATGTTAAATAATACAAACATTTATAAAAAAAATAACGACGCTTTTAGCAAATTTCTATAATTAATTCGCCGTTAATCAAAGCATCGTTTAGAACTCTTTCTTTTAACAAATTTTCACTTAATTCATTTCTCATTAATGAAACATATTCGTTGTTGGAAATGATTGTTATCATTTTATTTGCCTGTATGTTAAAGAAAGATAATCGCTCTAATAATGTTTCCATTTTTAATCTCCTTTACAAAATAAAAAGTCCCTTTTGAGACTTAATATTTTACTTTAATGATGAATTATTATCACTATTTTTAGTCATTGCCAGCTTGAAGATTGGCTTCTTTTTCTAATTTAGTAAACAATTTTTCGTAGATTTCGCCTAGTTCAAGTTTTTGTTTATCGCTGATTGCTGGTAAATTTCCATTAACAATTACATGATCGTTTGTTGTTCCCGTATGGCTTCCAACAATCTTACCTTCATTTAAGAATAATGCAAATGGCACAAATACCTTACCGTCAACTTCACCATTAACTTTTTCTAGTAATTTAACATAGCTTGGATTATCTTCTGAACGCTCTTCCTTCTTTAAATCAACATAATATAATGGTGCTTTATGAATCTTAAATTCATCTAGCATAACAGGCAAAGCATCATAGCACCATGGACACGATTCAAAGGAATAGAATAGTACACCCGTCTTATCTAAAAATTCGATTGACTCATCTAACGACAGTACAGGCACCATATCTTGAATTAAATCCTTCGTGCTTCCTCTCTCTACTCTTTCACACTCCATATCACAAGCATTTTGTTTATTATCAACCGTTGGTGCTTCTGTTTGAACATTACAACCAACAAGCATAAGCATAATTAATGTAGCTGTTAAATATTTCTTCATAAAAATCCCTTCTATAATTTAAATCCAATCATTTGAGCAATCATTCCGATACACATAAACATCAGCATACCAATTACTAAAATTCTTTTTACTAAAACTTTCTTTTCTTTACTCACATTCATCCTCCAACCATTTTAAAAATTTAAGCATAAATTCATTGTCATCACATTTATTTTCCATTAAACATTTGATGTCATAAATTGCTTCACATAATTTACTATCTTCTGAAATAGAGATGAGCTCTTCTTTGTATTTTTCAAAATTTGTCATAAAATAATCTCCATTAAAACCCTACTAAAAAAGAGGCTAAATTATAACCTCGTTTTTTAAAAAATTAAGCATATCGGTAAAAAATAGGATCACTGGCATTATTTAAATATACTGTGCCAATTTTAGCAGCACCACCCCAGTTTCCTTGAAATGCTAATCCATTACCTAAATAAACCCCATAATGTGTTGTTCCAAGACCACCATCAGAATAATAAATTAAATCGCCTTCTTGTGGTTCGGATACTTGGTAAGAACCGTTTGAAGTATATCCAGAACCAAAATATTCATTTAATAATTGAATAGCTAATTGGAAACAATCACCCGCTCTACCAACATAACTTTCAGCCAATGAATATAAACCACCACTAGCAACTTTTTCAGAAATCTCTCCTTGCATTGCTTGAACAGCTCTTAATCTTGCTTGTTTTTTAGCTTCTTGTTTTTGTCTGTTTTCTTCGGCTATTCTTTTCTTTAGTTCTTCTTGTGCTAGTTTTTCTTCTTCATAGTCAGAGATAGCTTGATTTAAATTACTTTCAACTCTATCAAAATCAGATACTTTTATAGTTGTTGTTTGATTTGAGATAGGATTTACATCTGGTAATATAGTTGAGCTTGTTTCTATGGTTGTTGTGTTATATTCAAGAGCATAGGTTTTTAAACATAAGGAACTTATAAAGATAATTCCAATAATACAAAATAATATTTTTTTCATGTTAAGATAATACTCAAAATAGGTTTTTGTATTAAAAAAGAGGCTTTATGTTAGCCTCATTCATTTTCTTTTGCCTGTACGTCCTCTGTTTTCCAGCTCTTTGATATAATATTCCAACACCTCGGGAGAGGAATACAAATTTGGCTTAATCCCTAGTTTTTCAGAATATTTAATAATCTGTTTAAATTCTTCGTTTATCTTGTGATAATCTATTAGACCAATTTCATCATACATGCTATAAAGATTTTTTCTGCATTTTTCCACATAAATACGATTGTCGTAGCATCTATTGATTTCAAAAACATTAAAACATCGTTCCCCTTTTGAGTCTCTTAGGTTTAACATATCTAAAATTACTTCGCTATCTTCACTGTCATCGTCATAATGTCCAGTATTAAGATTAATACGATTAAAAATATTGGGAATTTCTTGAATGTTATTCAATTCAATTTCAAGAAAATATTTTGTATATTCTCTTAATTCTTCTAAACATTCTTCGTAATCGCAAAACTTTTCGTCCGTTCTTTCTACTTTTACCCCATTAAAAACTTCATCGTAGATAGCCAATCCTTTTGGAGCTATGACTTTCTCTAAATTAGGGCATTCATAAAAAGCAAACGGACAAATATATTCAACTGTTGTTGGAATATAAATTTCTTTTAATTTTTTGCAATTATTAAAAGCCTCATCAACAATTTTTTCGTTATAGATACAGCCAGCCATGTATCCATACTTTTGACCATTTTCTTTTAATTGAAGTTCATTCCAAGATAATTTAGTTTCAGAACCGTCATCATTAATAAATATTGCATATCCGTTCATTTTTCTTCCTTCTTTCTATTTGTAAAAGATTTTACTTTAATAAAGTAAAGAGCTATTAAGAACAAAAAAAAGAGACCTATTTAGGACTCCGATTTCTTAATTTTCATTTGCAAAATTGCATCTTCTATATCAACCGTTTCATCAAAAACTGTAAATTCACCAAAAGCAAAACCTTTTGCTTGTTTGATAAATCCCATTGATACAGGAAAAAGTGGATGAGGTTTTGATGGTTTAGTTCTTGTTACATATACTGTTAGGTTTTTGATTTTTGTCCCATCTAAATTACTCACAACAACTACGTAGTTTGATGATCCCTCATATGCCTTTACCTGCTCAGTGAAACTTTTTTTCTCATAATCAGAATAAGTTTCATTATAAAGAGTCTTGTATTTAACAAGTTCTTTTCTTAAATATTGCTGACAATCTTCCAATGTCTCAATCTTACTTAAAGCTTCTTTTGTTATCATACGAGATTATAATTAATGATTTTGAAATAATAACCTTAAAAATAAGAAAAAGACATAGCTTTTTTGCTATGCCTTATTTTGTGCTAGTATTAGTAACTCTTCTTTGACAAGTTCCATCAGTTGCCCAGAAATAATCAGGACCTTTGCTAGTACAGCTATCCTTTACAGGAGTTGTAGGTTTTTCTGGTTTCTTATACTTATTTGTAAAGATTATTTCATTAGCGTCTTTTCCATCCTTTGTATAAGTTACTGTACTCTTCAATTCTAAGCCTTTTCTTTTTACCTTAACCTTAGCAATATATTCAGAATTATCATAAGTTACGCCTGTTTCATTTAAATTCTTTTCAAGAATCTTGTATTCGTACTCACCTTCACCTAGAACTTTATAGTAGTCAATCTTAATAGGTCCTTTTTTAGCCTTAATTGTTTGAATTAATTCATTATTAGAAGTGAATGAGAAAGTTAGATAATCACTAGATTCTCCTTCTAGAACTTTTGTTACCGGCATTTTAACCTTGATAGCACTTAATATAATTTCATTAGTGAATGTAATTTCTGTTTTATCTTTGTTAATTATTTGGGTATTAAATTTAAATTCACCATTGCCTTTATATTTTGGTTCTACCGTAATTGTATATACAGTTTCATCGTATTTAATCTTTGAGTTATTTAATTTATTTTCTTTAACAGTATAAACTTTTTTATTTAAATTATTAAATGTTAATTCAGGAGAGTTCGCACTTCCATTGCCTGTAATAGAACTAATACCTACTACATTTTCACTTTCTTTAACTTCAAATGTTGAAATTAAGTTTTTGACATCTTCATCAGCCACCTTTTCGTTCTTATAAACATATTGTTTATTAATCTCGAAAGTTGTAGTTGGAATAATTAATTCATTTTCAAAGTCTAATGAAATTTGGTTTTGAACTTGAACATTATTCACGAACAACTTAACGTTCATCTCGTTATCGACAACTATTTTAATTTTTTGAGGTTGTGTGTTCATTTTCCAAACGTTCTTAATATTATCGGCTAATTCTTCTTTTATTGTATATTCGTAAGTACCAGCCTTTTTAAAAGTCATTACAGTTGGATACGTACCAGCACCTTTTATTGAGAAAGCTTTATTATTAGCATCGCTTGTGTTTGCTTCGTTAGCAATAACGAAATTAAATTTATCTAATGTTTCATTTATATTCTTTAATTTTTTATTAATCTTAATATTAACTTCTGCCTCATGATAATTTTTTACTGGAACAGTTTCGGTTTTGTTAGTTTTGCTTAATTCTACTTCGTATGTCTTATTGTTTTTGATATATCCAGTTGGAGCTTTTGTTTCTTTAATTTGATATTTACCATAAGTTAAATTTTCCCATGTAATTTCACCTTTGACATTTGTTTCTGCCTTGCCTAGTGAAACACCATCTTTAATTAGTTCAAATTCTGCATTAGCTAATTTCAAATCATTGTTCTTAGCATCTGATTTAATTAAGTTAATAGAACCAAATGAATATTCATTTATGAAAGTAATGTTATTGATTTCTTTATTATTGATTAAAGTTTTTACTTTCATATCATCGCTTACAATAAACTTAACAATATACTCATTGCTGTCCATTGTCCATTTACCATTATTTACTTCACAATTATTTTGACCTTCTTTGTAATAACAGTTATTTTCCTTTACTTTGAACTCGTATGTGCCAGCCTTTTTAAATGTGAATGAATAATTTTTAGTATCATTTACCTTAATCTTTTGATTCTTAGAAAGAATTTCATCAACGGTAAATCCAGCATCATCACCACTTATCTTTTCAATACTATATTCAAAAGCGTCTGTTGTGCTATCAATTTCCTTAATTTCTTTTTTAATTGAAATAGTTGCAGGATCTGAAACTAATACTGGTGGTACTGGCTTCTCATATTTATTTACGAATGTAATTTCATCTACATTTTGTCCATCTTTTGTATAAACAACAGAAGTATTAAATGTTGTTCCTACTCTTTCAATCTTCACCTTAACAACATATTCAGAACTATCATAAGTAACATCAGCTTCACCTAAGTTCTTTTCAGTGATTTTATATTCATATTCACCTTCCCCTAATGTTTTAACAAAATTAACTGTTTCAACAGGGTTCTTTTTAGCTTTAACTGTTTTTTCTTCACCATTAATCAAGAAAGTGAAAGTTAAATCATTTTCAGATTCACCGATAAGTTTCTTGTTAATAGGAACATTAATTTCAACATTGGCAATTTCAACCTTATTATTAAAGGTAACTTCATTAGCAACAACATTGTCTACTTTCTTAACGATTTCAAATTTGCCATTACCTTTGTAATCTACGCTGACAGATAGATTATGAATGCTATCGTCTTTCTTTACATTTGGATAGTTCATATCCTTTTCTTGAATAGTGTAGTTTTTTGTACCTAATTCAGAGAATATTAATTTAGGTGTTTTAGCTGTTCCGTTGCCTGTAATGCTACTAGTTCCAACTACTGTTTCACCTTCCTTAACTTCAAATGTTGCTGTTAGATTTTTTACATCATCATTTGGTAGTTCTTGTGAATTGTATAAATATTTTTTATTAATAGTAAAAGTGGTACTTGGAATAATTAATTCATTTTCAAAATCTAATACTAGGTTATTTACTTTTTTATTGTTTACATATAAGGTTGTATTCATTTCGTTATCAACAACAATCTTAATCTTTTGAGGAGCTGTTTTAACTTTCCAAACATTTTTGATATTTTCAGCTAACTTTTCCTCAACTGTATATTCATAAGTTCCCGCCTTAGAAAAACTAAGTTTTTGTGTAGAAGAATTTCCACCAGAAACAGAAATTGTTGTATTATTCTTATCGTTATTGTCATTTAAGTTTGTTACGGTGAAATCAAATACATCGGTAGTACTTGCTACATTTGAAAGAATTTTATTAATCTTAACATTAACTTCTGCCTCGTGATAGTTTTCTACATTGAACTCATCGTTTGGTTTTGCTTCATTAATTGTTCTTGTGAAAATTTCATCCGTCTTAATATATCCATCTTTTGTAGAAGTTTCCTTAATTTGATAAGTTCCATAAGTTAAATCGTTCCAAATAATCTTTCCTTCTGCGTTAGTTTTTGCCTTACCTAATGAAACTCCATCTTTAATCAATTCAAATTCAACATCAGATAATTTTTTATCAGGTTTTCTAGCTTCACTCTTGGTTAGAGTAATAGAACCTAATGAGTACTTGTTAGTAAATGTAATATTGTTTACTTCATCACCATTGATTGTTGTGGTTGTTTGCATATCATTACTTACAACTAGCTTAATATTATATTCAGTTTTATCCATTTCCCATTTGCCTGTATTGGCAGTTGAGATTGTTTCATTTTGTTTATAATATTCATTATTTTCTTTTACCTTAAATTCATAAGTTCCAGGCTTCTTAAATGTTAATGAATAAGTATCAGTAGCGTTAGCAAGAATTTTTCTAGTTCCCTCTACTGTTTCTGTTTTAGCATTTACTGAACTTGTATATCCAGTTTCGTCTCCACTAACTTTTGTTATAGTATAGCTAAAAGCATCAGTTGTGTTTGGAGTATTTGTAATTACTTTCTTAATAGTAAATGTTTGATTAGCTTCTTTTAGATTAGCTACTGTAATAGGCGTTGTAGTTGCATTAACAATTACAGTCTTTGCTTCTTCGTTTAAAACATATCCATTAGGAGCAACAGTTTCATTTAAAGTGTAAGTTCCATAAGGAATGTTTTCAAAAGTACAAGAACCATCATCACCTGTTGTGCAACTCTTGATGTCTCTACCATCAGATAGATTAAAAGTAGCACCACTTAATTTTTCATTTGTCTTTTTATCTACTTTAATAACTTTTACGTTATTGGTTTTATAAATTTCATTTACTACATTTATATTAAATTGATACCCATCAACGGTTGCCTTTTCCAAAGTATTTAATGTAATTTCAGTTCCATAAGAATCTGTTCCATCTACACTAATTTTTGTTTTCTCATTACCAGCATTTAATTCTCTTAAAAAATAGTTTTGATCAGCTGGCAAGAAATATCCGTTATCAACTAGTTTTAATTGACCACTACTGTCAGTTTTTCCGTAAGCCACCATAGAGTTAGCAGGAATTGCATCCTTACCAGCAACTTTTATCTCCTTAGTTGTAAATAAACCAAATTCATAATCCTTTAATTTATTTCCATCTTGGTCTGACTTTGTTACGTTTACGGTAAATGTTTTTGCTTTATCTTCTAATTCAGGAAGATTTTTGGTAATTACACCATTTGCATCAATTTTATCCTTATCTTTTTCAAAATTTAATTGAATACAATTTATCTCTCCCCAATTTTCATCTGTATATTGTTCAACTCCTCTTACTGAAAACAACTCGTATCCAGCAGGAGCTTTTACTTCACAAACATTAACCAAAGGCAATTGTCCGTTCTGTAATTTGTTAAGATTAAAAGTAATACTAGTATCTCCTATTCTTGAAGTTGTGTACAAAGTATTGCTTATTGGTTTCATCTTTCCATCATCTTTTTCTTCAAGTACTCCGAAATAAGCACCGCCTAATTTTTGAGTTTCTGATGAAAGAATATATCTTTCGTTTCCATTAATAGTTTCTTTTGTATAGTCGGAAATTTTTGTTCCTCTTTTTTTAATGGTAAAACTTCCTCTTGTTTCAGTTGGTTCTGGTTCGATTTCTGTCTGAGGGATGGCTTTTTTTGTAAATTTAATTGAATACTCTTTATTCTCGCTTGCGATACGAGGGCTCATCATTCTTTGTCCAAAACCAAATCTGCCACTTGCAAAATCCCATGTCATAATGCTTAAGTATTCATAATTAGCATTAATTTTTACATTAAATTCGCCGGCGTTGTTATCAGCAGGAACTAAAACATAAAAAGTATTGTTCCTTCCCTTCCCCCCTAATGTTAAGGACGTTTCTTTCTTTTCTAAAAAATTTTCTAAACTTTCTGTAACATAAGCACCATCATCGACACTAACATTAAAACTAAGTTTTCCTGCGGTGCCATACGTAGTTAAGCTTATCTCCTTTGAACGGTAGTACCATTCTCCATTTAAATAAAAAAGGCTGTATTTTCCATCATTTAAAGCGTAGCTATTTGTTGGATTTTCATTATTGTATTTAAAGTTTAATCCATGTTCAAACACTGTATGATCGTTATAAAGTGTTGTTGCTAATCTTTGAATTTTATCAGCTAAAAGACTTTGCTCGGTAGTTAAATTTTGTCTTTTAACAAGTCTTGATGGGTCGTAATTTTTAATTCTTCCCCATACAGCTAATTGTGCAGCATAATAACTTGCTTCACTACTTCCTAGTTCTGTTCTTCCGTAATTCAGTTCAAAATTCATAATCAACTGAGCTACGCTATCATTTGCTGAATAAAATTTTCCGTCATAAACATCTCCATTGTGTGTTAAAACATCAGGCTCAATACAAAAGGCAGCAGATGTTCGCCCATTCGGATCTGTCATGTTTAAGAAACCTACATGATACGGCGAAAGCGGAGTTATGTCGAATAAATCATAAAAGTATTTGTTTTCCGTTAAAGTGTAACCACTTTCGGCTTCTACATTTTTAATATTCCCACAGGTGAAACAAGTAAGAATAATTAATAAAATGCTTGTTATTTTTTTGAAAATATTTTTCATATTATTCACCTCTTGAAATAATACTTTATAAATATAAAAAAATTTTTTTATTAAAAAAACAAAAAAAGTTGCAGTAATTGCAACTTTCCTTCTAATATTGAAATTCGTGTTCAATTCTATCCTGTTCAGAAATATTTACTTTTAATTTTTCTTGCTCTTCTTCTAATTCTTTTTTGTATTCATCGAGCTTTTCTGAAGCTTGTTCAAAGGTTGTGTTTTCTGCTGACATAGTAATTGTCACTGTTTTTTCTTCGCCTGTCTCGGTTTTTCCTGTGATAGTTGTTGAGTAATCAATTGTGTCATTTTCTTTGTTTTCAGTTACTGTTATTTCTGGAGCTTCATTTGTTTTCTCTTCTTTTGAGTTATTGTCTTGTTCTATCTCAGGTGTTGGCATTTTATTTTGTTTTTGTAAATTTTCTTCTGTTAAATTTTTTAATTTCTCTTCCTCTTCATTTGATGTACTGACTTCGATTATCGTTGTTCCTTTATTAATTTCGTTTACTATTTGTTCTGCCTGTTTTTCAACCGTATCAGTCCCAATTACAACATGTTCATTAGTTTCTGCTGTTTTTTTATAACTATCAATTACCATGTTTTGTTCTATATCTTCTCCTATATTTCTTTTTAAAGTTCCATCTGCGTCATTTATTTGCGCCTGTTCTATATAATTGTCAGGCTTTGTTAATGTAGCTCTTGCAGAAGTTTTTTGTTCATCTTCGTTTTTATAAGCACACATCGCTCTTGTTTCCATCTCTGATCTACCTGTAACGGTACGACCATCATCGCATTCCATTGTGTATCCGTAAGAAGGATAATTAGGTTCATCTATTTTGGTTGTTAAAGCTGATAAAAGAAGTACAGCACCAACACCAGCAATTGTTTTTTTAGCAAAACTCTTCGCATCGCCTTGTTCGAACCAATTCTTTATGTTTTCTTGAGCTTCTCTTATTGTAAGTTGTGCTTTCGCAATATTTGCCTGTACTCCGTTAACTGTATGGATCCAGAATGTTGAAATTTTATCTTTAAAATCATCTTTTGTTTCTTTAAGATTTTCTAAGAAACTGTGACGTTCTTTTTGGTTGTTTGTTAATTCTTCAATTTCTTTTCTAATTAATTCTTGTTCTTCTTCGGTTTGAGCTTCTTCTTGTTGTCTTTTTAATTCTTCTAATCTTTCGTTATCTTCTTGAATTTTCTTTTTGGTGTTTTGTTCATCTTTTGTAAGAGCATCGTTAACTTCTTCTAATTGACTTAACACTTCGGCTGTTTGTTCTATATCACCTCTTTGGGTTCTAAAATAATCGTTATAATATTCAAGTAATTCTTCTTGTTGTTTTCCTAAACGAGGAATATCAAATTCGTAATTAACATCTTTAGCATCCTTAAAAGCGTTTTCTGTTACTCTTGTTAAATTAAGCGAAAATTCGTTGTCTTTATTTTTGAACCATTTTAATTGACGAGAAGTTTCAAGTGCTACTTCTTTTAAGATGTAAGTAGCTTCAATAGCTGTACATTCTTCTCTTACAGGCTCAGTTTTATCATCCCCATCTTGAATAAAGAAGAAAGGTTTTTCTGGATTATTGTAATCAAATGAGAAGCCAATTTCTCTTGTGTCTGGTGTTACGATAGAAAATTTTGTTTTTGTATCTGTGTTAGTTTCAACAAGTTCAATGCCCCAATCTTTTAAAATCATCTTAGTGGTATCTTTGAACTTTTCAAATTCTTCATTTCTTTGTCTTAACAAAAATTCTTTTTGATTAGCATCATCATTAGCTTTTGTTAATAGTTCTTTGTATTCTTCTTGATAACCAGTTTCTCTTTTTTCTTTTCTTTTTTGGTAATCATCAAGTTTCTCTTCAAGCGGTTGATATAACTGGTCTTTTTGTTCATCAAGTTTTTTAAGTTTGTCTTGAAGTTCTTTTATTTGTTCTTCAATACTTTTTCTATCATTTTCATATTGTTTGGTTAAATTACTTTTATAGCTTTCTTCTAATTCACTTGAATGAGACATTTTTTTGTTATACTGTTCTTCTGCTTCATCCATTTCTTGCTTCATAACTTCGTCTATGTTTTCTTTTATAAAATCGTTAATATTTTTCATATTATTCACCTCTTGCAAGATGATACTTACAAAGAGGTAGTTTTCAATAAAAAGAAAAAAGAAGAGCTAGTCTTCTTTCAAGTTATAGAATAAGATCTCATCACCAACATCTAATCTATTAATCTCTTTAATTAATGGATATTGTTGTAATAGACTATTAAGCATGTTTTCATTAGATTTTTTAACAATAAAACTTTCGATTTCTTTATTGATTAATTTGTCAAGATTTTCTTCAAAATAGTTAACATTAATATAATTTGGTTTTTTAAAATAAATTATGTTTTCTTTAAAAATATCTGAAATATCTTGCGAAAAACTTGTTGTATGGTTATAAAGAAAAGCTGTTTCCCAGGTTTCAGCAAAAAGCTCAAAGTTATTACTACAAGCATAAGCTGAAACAAGATTGCGAGAATCTTTATTAGCATTGATTTTTAATAAATTGCCAATCTTCCAAGTCTTTGCACCAATAACATGTCCTAATTCGTGATGTAAGGTTCTGCTAATATTGTCATTATTGGTAGTAAGTACCACCGCATCGTTAAGAAAAGAGTAGAAACCATTAACATCTTGTCCTCCATGTTTAAAACTATTTAATATATAAATTTTGTTTGGTTTTTTGCCTGAATATAAAGATAAAACTTTTTGTATTTTAGACAGTATTTTAATTGCTTCACCTTCTGAAATATGATAATCTTCTAAATATTCAATATCAACCGGTTCTTTTACTTCTTCATTAAAGTAAACACTAACACCGTTTTTATTGTAAATTTCTTGTTGAAGTTGTCCTGTTGTTGAATTAATATCGAAAGAAGGTCTTGAAGAAGGTCTAAAATATAAAAATGTTAAACCAATAACAATAATTAATAAAAATATAAAACAGAAATCTTTTAATTTTTCTTTAAAAAACAAGACGTTCAATAAATGAGTAAAACAATAACAAATCATTGCTAAGTAAACTAATTTAATTCTTAAATCTCCATTACCACAAAAAATTCCAATAACAATAAACGATAATAGAGAAGAAATTTGCAATATATTTAAAATCTTTTTCATAAAAACCTTTCATAACTATTTTCATTATATCTTAATTAGGAATGAAAGTTTTTACAACCTAAAAGTTTCACAAATTAAATTTTTTGTTATAATTTTCTTCACAATTGTAAGGTGCCGGTATCCAAATTGTCTTTTTTTTTTAACATACCATTAAAGCAAATCGCGGATGAAGAGGTTAGATTTTAAGCCTCTTTTTTACTACTTATTATCATTTTCAGCAATTTAATCGTTACTTGATATAAATCATTTTCTATATTCTTCTCGTTTTCTATAAAGATAAACAAATTAATATAGTCTTGAAGTATATCTTTTTTGAATCCTCTATGTTTGGCAAGAAAATGTTTTAATTGTCCACATAGATTATCAATTGGTTCCAAATTTTTATAAGCTTCTTCAGTATTTGATTTATATGTTATTCTTTTAAGATTCAATTGATTAGCTGCGTATACTAGCGAATTATCTATATCACTTATATATTTGTTTTTGGTTGATTTTATCTTTTCATCCGCGATTTGCTTTAATGGTATGTTTTTTTAAAATTCGAACGGAAACAGAATTTTTTGCTCCTCCATACTTCCAACTCGAATGGAAATAGAAACAAAAATAGGGGTGTCATTTGACACCCGATATAAATAATATTTTTAAATCATTCTAGGAACTTGTTTTAAACTTTGTCTTTGTTTAAACGTCTCCAACTTTTCTTTTTTCTGAAAATTTGGACAAAATGCATCTGTTAAAAGTATCCCAAATCAAGGACGCTCTCTTCGATTAAATCTTCGTTTTTCATTTGAGAAAAAATATGATCGATAAAACGGCTAAATATATCTACGGAATATGGATTATTCGTTAAGTATTCTATATACCGTGCCCGATTAGCTTGGCGCCCTGCAAACGTACTGAATTCTTTTCGAACATTTGAGCTGATTCGTTTTGCTTTTCTTACAATCAGTATTTCATCAATATCTGTTGTTGCTGTACTGATTGGCGTCATATCAAGAAAGTCACAGAGCAGATAATATTTCGCTCCTGTTACAGCTAACTTTATGTCATGTGCGGTGGCAGAAGCTTCTTGATACATGGTTTTATCAAGATTAGTTTTAAGTTCGGCCATTACATAACCTAGGTGCGTTGTTACAGTTACTGTCTTTTCCACATCAAATGTTGGGGTATAGGACGATCTCAAGTAGAGTTTCCTGCTCATTGAGAAATCTTGATTCTTTGTTTTAATGCTGAGACCTCCGCCGACCGTCAGAGAACTAAGGCTGGAAGCGAAAAAGGCAGAAGAAAATGTCGCAGTCTGTGAGTCTATGTCTACATTGCAATCTCCAAACTCTTTAATAATACACTTACGCACAAAGATAGGGAGAAATTCTTCTATCACAGTATTGTCCAGTTTCAGTTGGCCTTTCTGTCGATACAAAAAATCTTCGGAACTATCAAAAATCAAATCGACATCTATATAAAACTTATATAAATTGAGAAGATTAACCATTTTTTTTATTAGTTCGTCAACTGTTAATGCATCAGCATCGTTTAACGCCCTAACCCATTCATCGTATTTTTGTAAAGCGGCTTCTAATCTTGGTTTGTCACTGTTGGGAAGTTTAATGCTTTCCAGTGCTGCAACTATTTTTTCGCCATGTGTTCCTCTTGACATAATTTACGCCTCCGATTTATTTATTCTATCTGATTTTTCTATTGCTTCAATAACGAATCCAACATTCTTACTATCTGGGTACAGTTGCACTTTTTCAAAAAGCATTTTTACAGCAATGCTACGAGCGGCAGATGTAATTTTCTCGTCACTGGGATATTCTCCAGTTTTGAAGTTTTTAAAATGTAGAATATCCTCGTAAATCAACCGCCCAAATCTGTTCTTGAACACTCTCTCTTGTCTGAGTAGAAATGGAAGTTCAAAAATCTGAGTTGCTATTTCAAAAATCAATCTGCTATTGCAAAAAGAATATCCTAATACATTGGATTCTCTACCAACGATATAAATCATGCGAGATTCATCTTTGCAAACACGTATAGCCTCCTTAAAAGACAACGCCATATCGATACAATATTGAACGACTGTCAGCAAACGATTCCCCCTATTTTTTCTATTAGAACCAAATTCATTTTTAGCTATTGTCAAGACATCATAGCCTAATGCTTCAACGGAACGACGATACTTTTGGTGATAGTTAAAAACATTGATATAAGGAGGAGATGTTATCAGTAAGGTTGCTGTATCATCTTCACAATTCAGAAAACGGGAATCTCCCATTTCAACATTTATGGTGGCTGGTGAGAAAGGAATATCGAGCACAATTTTTTTAAGCCCCTCCCACTTTTTTCGAAGCAAAGAAACAGACTGTTCATTGTTGAATAAGTCCATTAGTATGATTAGTGTGCTTAGTAAATTTTCTAAATCAGTATTTTTATTTCTCTGAATAACAGAAGTGATTGTCGGAAGGATTTCACCTGTATCTGATATGATGGCTAGAATATGCTCAATAGTGAGAATTAATGATTGCCGCTCTGGGATCGTTCTATTGATTAACTCGTATGTTGTTGCCATGTAATATGCTGAGGCATTTAGTTCCATTCCGTATGCGGAAAGACCCTTACGTCCTGCCTCGCATAATGTCGTGCCAGATCCTGCGAAAGGATCAAGGACAATATCTTCATCATGCGCATAGTTGTTTAATAATGTTTCTATAAATTGTGGAGAAAACTGTCCATTCCACGCAAATAGATTAGAACGTGTTTTGTTTTCTATATTAAGGTCGCATTGGGGTATCGAAAGCTTATCTATAGGAATTGTTTCAAATGATGTTACTGTACTAATCATTCGCATCCTCCGTAGTCCCTTTAATAAATTCTAAAATGTTGCCATGATATACACCGTCCATATTATTTGCAAGCACAGAGTCGTTATTATTGTGTAGAATACAATAATTGTCAAAAAAAACCATTTGGACAACATGCTCTATTGTATATTGTTTTTTTATAATCATACTATTACATCCTTTCAGTTGTAATTATATCATTTTTGTTTAAAATGACCTTCACTCCTCTTTTTTATCAGCTTCTTATTTCGGATATTTTTTCTTCTACTTTCTTTTGAGTTAAAAATTGACATAAATGAATGTTTCTTAGCTTTTTAGATAATTCTACAATCTTGTTTGTTCAGTTTGGACAATCAACTTTGATATTGCAAAAGAAAAGCAGATAACCGAAGTTATCTGCCATAGATTTTTAACAGTTTACTCTGCAATGGGTATGAGTTTTAGGTCTTCATTCCGACTGTTATTTTTTATCTTTGATATAAGAATGTTTTTAGACATACATATTATACGCAACACTTACAAAAAAATATTTTTTAGTATCAAAAAAACGCTCGACAGTGTCAAGTGAATTGAATTTGTTTTCTTTTTAGTACAAAAAAAGCTACACACTGTGTAGCGAATTGAGGTTATCTCTTATGGATTTTTAGAAACAATCGTAATCACAACATTACTATCGGTTGGATATGAATTACTTCCAGTATGATTATTTCCATTTATATTAATTGAAGAAATTGAATATAAAGGTTTTGTACTTGTTTCTTCTTGAATTGAAATGTTTGTAAAGCCTGAACTATTAAAGTAATTAACTACCTTATTTTTAGTTTCATCAAAAGTATCGCCTTTGTAATTTTGAGTAATAAAACTTAAAGATAACACATCAGCATTTTTTACAGGTTCTTTTCCTTTTGAGATTACTGCTGAAATAGTTGAACCCTTGTCCATATTACCAGAGGAAGGGTTTTGAGATATTAATGTGCCTGTACTAACATCATTGGAGTATTGTTCCGAAAAGCTATAATTAATTCCATTGCTATTACACCAATTTTTAAATTCATCGGAATTTTTTCCTACATAGCTGACAACACTTATTTGATTAGCACTACCACCTGTATACAAATTACAAGTGATAGTACTTGAAGAATATGAACAGCCATATGTTTTTCCTGTATTAGATGTATTCACCTCTCCGTCTTTGAATACAATTTTTAGATTGCCTCTATCGGCATTTCTGTTTTTATATGAATTTGCTTTATTTGTTGCGTCATCTTTACTAATTCCATTAAGTTCATTTGCATTGAAACTGTATTTACCAGCAGATAAACGATAATTAATAGTCTTGCTTAAATCGAACGTTCCATCTTCATATTCCCAAATACATCCTTCTTTAATAGTTTCAGAAAAATAAGCAGGTTCTGTTTTTGCTAAACTAGTAAATCCTAACGCTTTAACTTTTGATAAAAAATCATTCTCAGAAAGTTTTAAATAATTAGCCGGAATAGTTGCTTTCTTACCGGCATTTGTTCCCGTATAAACCTTACATGTTATTGTGTTTTTATTTAAACTACAATCATAAGCCTTTCCTGCTTTATCGCTGTTGTTATCTCCATTTACAAACGAAACAGAAATTAAATCTCCATCAACTTTGGCATTCCTCTTTTTAAGATTATTTACCTTTGTAGAAACTTCATCTTTTGAAAGTCCATTAAAGTCATCTGATTTGAAGATGTATTTGCCACTAGATAAAGCATAGTTAATTTCACTATTAATATCTAAACTTCCATCATCATAAGAGTACAACGAACCTTCTGACAAATTGGAAAAATATCTTATTTCATTTTTCTTAAACTTTGTAAAACCTAATTTTTGACAAGCTTCCTTAAAAGATTCTTCGCTTTTTCCTAAAAACCTACCATCTGTTGGAATTGTTTGTTTATTAGAATTTCCTACATAAGTCTTACAACTTATTTTATTTGAAGAAATACTACATTCATATGTTGTTCCTGCTTTTGCTTCGTTTTTCTCTCCACTTACAAAATTAAGAGATAACTGTTTTCCGTTAATTTTCGCATTACGTCCATTGTAATTAGATACAATTCTTTCTACATCAGCAATTTTCTTTCCTTCGTATTCGCTCGCATTAAAGATATACTTGCCCTCGCATAAGGCATAATTAATAGTTCTATCCGTTTTAAAAGTTCCATCATCATATGAATAAATTTTACCCCTTTCAATACTATCAGCGAAGTATGTTGTATTGGACTTATTTAAAAGCACAAAACCTAATGTTTTAAGTTTTGATTTAAAATCTTCTTCACTTAATCCTAATAAGTTATCAGGAATAGTTACTTCCTTTGTTTCAGTTGGTTTTTCTTGTGGCTTTTCTTCTACCGGTTTAACCTCAATAACAGGTTCTTTTCCTTTTGAATAGATAAATGTTAAAGAATCTTTTACGACACCATCTGCCTTTACGGACTGATATACAACCTTGTCTTTTTCAACCTTATCATCATATTGATAGGTATAGCTATAAATTCCGTTTACCTCATTTTCTTTTACCCACTGTTCTACCTCAGCTTTACTCATGCCACTAAAATCCTTAGCGATAATTTCGTGCGAAAACGGATTTCCAAATAAAACGATCGCTAAGGTGGCACATGTTGCTAAAACCACAACAAGAGTAATGGATAAAATTACATTTAGTTTATTACTAAAAAAGCTTTTCATATAAATTCCTTTCAACTAATTTTTAACAATAATCGATCTCGAACTGTGTCTGTAATAAACCGATATTCAACACCATCAATTGTCTGTACAGGCAAGTCTAGTCCGCTTAAATTGTTCAATTCAACATAATCAATATAGTCATCAACCTCTATTTTCATAACCATTAAATAGGTTCCTTTTTCTAATTCTTTTAGATTTGAATTAGCTTTAAAAGAGATGTAATCTAACGAATAAGAAGAGTTTAAAACACTAGTGAAATCTATTGAAGATTTATAACTTTCACAATCTATTGTTTTGTAATTATCCTTACTGTTGATTAAATAAATAGTTCTCTTAATATTTTCTGGCTTATCGTAATTAGTATAGTAGATCATTGATTGTCCTTCTATACCAAAATCTAAATTTTCATTTAATGTTAAAGTATCAAACGAGAATAAAGAATTTCTTATAGAATCATAAGGTTTCTTAATTGTGTTATAGTCAATTTCATCTGGGATATTTTCTACATTTAGTTCATAGCGATAATTGTAATAACTATTAATTCCTAAACGGTAAGTTTGGGTATCTATCCTGTGTATATAATTACTTAAACTAGACTCTAATGATGTTAATGGTCCACTTAATGTTTTATCTTCATTGCTAACTTCAATTTTTAGATAATAATTGCCTGTACCTAACTCACTTAACGGGATTGAAATTTCAAAACCGACGTACTTATAAGTATGAGAATCGTTAAAACTGATACCAGCATATTCTTTTGTTTTGGCAACAAAAGTTTTGATTGTGTTATCAACAATGTTTACTATATTAATTTTTTGAGTAATCTTTTCAGCCGTACTGGCACTCATTCCTTTTATAAATGCCACTCCGTCAATTTTTAAATTTCCATCTTCAATAGACATATTTTCAACCATATGCATTAAGCTTAAATCTTGGTCTGGTACATCTAAATTAGTTTCATTCTTTTTGTTGATTACTTCTAAATGTTTTGTTTCGATATAAGCAACACTTTTATCGTAATCGTATTCACCATAGCTTATTGGATTTAATGTTCCTGTTGTAATTGGCGTTCTATGAGTCTTGATATTTCCATTGCTATCAATCGGATTAGTTGATTGAATTTTTGTAAATTCTCCCTGTGTTCCTAAATCGATCACAATAAAATCTTTTTGATAATGTTCTCCATATTCGGTTGTATATAAAGTTTTTGAATTGTTGTTTGGTTCTTGTTTTACACTAACACTAAAGTCTTTAATTAAAGATAATGAATAATTATTAAAATCGCTTAATTCTCCGTTTTTATCTTTTGATAGTTTATCTATTTGATAAGCAATAGAAGCAATTTCTATTCCCCAGTATGGATCACTAGCATACTTAACATTTAATCCAGAACCCTTATTTCCTAATGAAGAAGAGAAAAATCTTCCGTCTGTTATATCAATAAAGCCTCTTAAATTTACACCTGCTTGTTCGTTAATACATGTTGCGATGCTACTAAAAGCAGTTGCTTGTCCGGGGTCAGCATCAACTGCATTCCAACCAAATAAATTATTACGTTTCTTAGCGTAGCCACTAGTTCCACCACCAGATTCATGGGAAGCCATAGAAAACAACAACAAAGCATTAATACCATATTTATTTTGTGCGTCAATAAAAACCTGACCACTGTCTTTCATTGCAGAGTCTCTGTAATTTGAAATGTATTTATTAAAAATTTCTGCTGAAATATTTGTTTTAGATCTTAAAGGTAAATATTGATAATAGTTATAGTACTTAAAACAAAATTCTTTAAAATCAGCATCAGTATAAAAGTTTATACCATCATTTGAATAATATTTTATTCCTTCTTTCATTCCGCTTGGAGCAGGACCTATCGCAATTGATGAATGTACTGGTTCTTGTCCTGATGAAGGGAAACCTCTATAAATATGAAATATCATTTCATTATAATTGCCTGTACGTTTAACTTCATAGTAGGTTTGTCTTGGAATAAATGTGAACACTCCTTCGTTGGTATAAGGGTTGTTTCCACCTAATGTAATAGCAATATTGTTTCTTAAAAATTTGCTTGGAACTAAATCAACATATTCCAAGTCGGTATATCCATGAAATCCGTTTACATTAACTTCAATCATCCCTCTTCCATCACCTAGATATCTTTCGGTATCCAAATAATTCAATTCAAAGTGTCTTGCTACATAAGTCTGCTTGTAATGAATAGAACGAATAGAAACATCTTGATAGATATTTAATGTCGCACTGTTTCTGGGATATGAATAAGCGATACCAGAATTCATAGCAATTATTTTTGTATAAGAATTAGATTTATCATGTCTTATAACAGTATCGCCGCCTAGTTCTTTCATTCTATTTTTTGCCGAATTAAAATCACCATGACAGCTTTCCGTAGTGAAACTTCCATCATCGTTAATATAAGCGACTTGATAACCACAACTAGCGAGTTCATCTGCCTGTACTGGAATAAAATCACTTGTTATTAATATCAAAAATGTTAGTAGTGCTAATCTTATTTTTTTCATTAAAATATTAGGCAAGGAAACTCGCTAGTTGATTGGCGAGAAGAATTGCCTACTCCTTTCTTCT
>OIZO01000327.1_pt1 | contig 34646 bp, 33 predicted proteins | sample 1588551 | NCBI WGS metagenome assembly OIZO01 (sample SAMN03283271) | human gut metagenome | biome: human-associated habitat; material: feces | host: Homo sapiens | place: Peru | collected 2012 | reverse complement strand
CATCGTACAGAAGAGAGGAGAATTCTATGAGAAAAACCAGGAAAAGTGTATCAACCAAGAAAGAAATATCACAATGCAAAACATTGAAAGAGAAGCAGGAAGACTTTATCATGCTTCCAACGGTAGATTTCTGTTTCAAGGAATTGATGCAGAATGACAACATTCGCAAGAACATCATTGCAGCGTTATTAAATGTTCCGCCCAGTGAGGTAGAGAACACAGAACTCATGCCAACCATTCTCAGAAAAGAATCGAAAGATGATAAGTATGGAATCTTAGATGTCCGGGTGAAACTGAAGGACGGAGAACAGATCGATTTTGAGATGCAGGTAGAAGCCTTTGATTGCTGGGCAAACCGTTCTGTTTATTATCTGAGTAAGATGTATGCAGGTGAGATCAAAGAAGGTGAGGGATACGATTGTTTGAAGAAGTGTATCCATGTAAGTATTCTTGCATATGATCATTTCCGAGATGATAAGGAGTGCTATCGAAGAATTGCATTTTGTGATACGAAGACAGGAAAAGAGTATACAGATCTTATGGAGATGCATATCTTAGAATTGTCGAAACTTCCGCCGGAAGAGAAGAACGAGACAAGCCTGTTGCAGTGGATGCGCTTTCTTGGAGGAAAAACCAGAAAGGATTTTGAAGAAATGGCAAAGAAAAATTCTGAATTGGAAGAAGCATATGATGTATTGGATAAATTAAGCGCAGATGAAAAGAAGAGATTAGAATACGAGACAAGACAAAGAGCAATCAGAGATTACAATATGGGGATGTTAACAGCAGAAAGACGGGGGATTGAAGCTGGCCGTAAGATTGGAATAGAAGAAGGAAAAGTAGAAGGAAGAGCAGAAGGACGAGAAGAGGGACGAGCCGAAGGAGAAAACAGAATTAACCAGTTAAATATTGAATTGTCAAAGCTTGGGCGTACAGAAGATATATTGAAAGCGGCAGTTGACAAGGAATATCAGAGAAAATTATTGGAAGAGTTCGGTTTATATTAAACGATTCTTCACAAGCCTATTATTTACTATTCATTGCTATGGCATTGCATTCTATAAAAAGCGTTGCCTGGTAAAGAAAAAATAATAAGATAAACAAAAAACAGGAGTCGCTGCGACATGGGTAACGCAAACCGACTCCTGTTTCATTTTTTCACTTAATCACCAATATCAGTATGTCCCTGTTCGAACTCCCACTGGAGACCGTATTTGTCAATAAAGTAGAAATACCGCACTTCACTGAGGATTTTAGCTGTCTGCTGTTTCCTTTCATCCATTTCTTTCATATCCTGATCGAAGAAATGGACTTCATCCGGATAGGTCTCGCTGATCTGGAATACTTGATAATCGTCAGTCTCATTGATCAGTCGTGTATCCGGCATGGATTTAATATGTAGAAATGCTTCGTCGATGTTCGTGATTTTCAGTGCTACATGACGTGCACCGCTGACATCGTTGGCAGCGAAGAAGACAGGTTCTTTTCGTCCTTCCGGTGAATGGTACTGCATAAGTTCCAGTGTCAGTTTTGTGCCCGGTACATTTACAAAAGCGATAGAGACATCGCCGTCGGCAGCTTCTTTGACAAATCCGCCGGCTTTAAAGAAACCTTCGTTTCTCCAGTGGGACAGGTAATGATCCGGTACAACGCCCAACAGTTTCTGGTAATAGTCAACCGCCTCCATCATATCATCCACGAAAATACATACATGGGATAATCCGGCGAATTTTGGCATAGCAGCCTGTACATTTGAGTTCATCATTTAAATCAGATCCTTTCTTCATAAATTTGGGTCACAATGATTAACGATCCAAAGAATGTTTTATTATGTGTAAGTATAAAAGAAAAATGCAGAAAAAACGCGTTCCTTTCGTGAAACCGTGTTTTTTCTGCGTGAAATAGTGATCTGATTTTCTACCAAGATCAGCAGTTAAGGATGATGCATGCTGTCAGAATACCGTCTTCCATCTGATAACGGATATTTCCATCGTATTTATCAATAGCCATCAGGATACTTTCTATCCCGGTTCCTTTTGGCTTGATGATATCATTTTCGATCACAAGGTCCGTTTTACAAGGGTTACTGCACACGATCACAAGTTTTCCCTTTTTCATACGGAGATTTACTGTGATCTTATCCCGGGAACCGCATTCGATACATCCGTTTACTGCATTTTCCAGAAGATTTGAAAGGATCGCAACAAAATCCATATCTGCAATTGTTATATGCTCCGGTGTGTCGGCAGTTATAGAGATCGCAATTCCTTCTTTCTGTGCTTGATTATAAAAGTTGTTTAAAATGGCGTTGGCTGTAATATGTGGGCAAAAATCAATCTGACTTGCCACATCCAGGCTTTGGATAAATTCTTCTATATAATGTATCGCTTCTTGTTGCCTCTGTTGTTTCAGAAGCAGGTCAATATTTTGCATGTGATGTCGAAAATCATGACGCATGGCTTTGGCGGTTGATGCATGTTCTTTGGCCATGGCAAGCTGTCCTTGCAGGTATTGTACATTTTGAGTGATCAGTTCCATCTTCACTTCGGCATTCATGTGTTGGATCGTGCCAAATACAATCCACAGTACTGCACAATAAATCATCATGGTTGTGATAAACAGGATCATCTGTTCGACGGTATGACCATCACGCATGAGGAAATTGATAAGTGTTGCAAACACGGTTAAAAACAGAAAGGACACGAGGGAAATAGAGTACCAGGTCCGTTTTCTGTCTCCGGGCACTGTACGCATATAAGGACGCGCAAACCACAGATACAGCAGGACTGCAGGAACATTCAACAGTATTCGTACCAAGCTTCGTATATACATCTGTTTTACAATGGATAAATCCGGAAATAATCCATCACAGATTAAAATAGAAAGGCAAATGATGATGCAGAACAAATTTGCATAAGTAACGATCAAAAATATTTTTTTGCTGAAACTATCAGATGAAGTATATAGGAAAAGTAGAATTGCTGGCAGGATGGTTCCGACAAATGAAAATGGAATCACATACGGAGAGTCTTTGCCAAGCAGGGAATATGCAAGTATGGACCATACAGTGAAGAATATAGCGTAAAGTCCATAGAGCAGAACCGTTTTTTTGATCGGATATTTTCGTTCTGTCATAGAAGCAAACCAGATGATATGTGCTACAACAGTGAGCATTGAGGTAACAGCCAGATGATTCATTGTATCATTACATCTCCTTCAGAGTGATCGAACTGCTGCTGAGTTCGGAATTGATAATTTGAGTATACCGTATCGTTAAGGGGATGTCCACTTTATTATTTTTCTAAAAATGATTGGAAGAGTCAGATTTATAGTGTATGATAAGAATGCAGGGTTAAGCTGTCAGAATTCACAACAGGAGGTTTACATCATGGGAAAAGCAAGGGTATATTATACTGATTTCCGGGCGAAGCTTGGCGAAGGTCTTCCAACGAAGCTGAAACGTCTGATGAAGAAAGCAGGAATCAGTGAGATTGACATGGAAAATAAATTTGTGGCGATCAAGATGCATTTTGGAGAGATGGGGAATATCAGTTATCTCCGTCCGAATTATGCCAAGGCGGTTGTTGATGTCGTGAAGGAGCTTGGAGGAAAGCCATTTCTTACAGATTGTAATACACTATATCCGGGCAGTAGAAAGAACGCACTGGAGCATCTTTACTGTGCATGGGAGAATGGATTTACACCGTTGAGTGTCGGATGTCCGGTGATTATCGGAGATGGCCTGAAGGGAACGGATGATATTGAAGTTCCGGTACAGGGAGGAGAGTACATAGAGAAAGCGAAGATCGGACGTGCCGTGATGGATGCGGATGTATTTATCAGTCTGACGCATTTCAAAGGACATGAGACGACAGGTTTCGGCGGTACGATCAAGAATATCGGAATGGGATGTGGTTCCAGAGCCGGTAAGAAGGATCAGCATTCTGTCGGTAAGCCGACGATCGATCAGGAAGCCTGCAGAGGATGTAAGAGCTGTCTGAGAGAGTGTGCGAATGACGGTCTGATTTATGATGCTGATGCAAGAAAGATGTCTATTGATCTTGAACATTGTGTTGGTTGTGGAAGATGTATCGGAGCATGTAACTTTGATGCAATTTCTTTTATGGACAGTGCGGCAACAAAGGTATTGAACTGTAAGATGGCAGAGTATACAAAAGCGGTTGTGGATGGAAGACCGAACTTCCATATTTCACTGATCGTTGACGTATCACCGAACTGTGACTGTCATCCGGAGAATGATGCACCGATCCTGCCGAATATCGGTATGTTTGCATCTTTTGATCCGCTGGCACTGGATCAGGCATGTGCAGATGTCTGTCTTAGCGCGACACCGTTGCCGCACAGCCAGCTTGCAGATCGTATGGAAGAAGAGAATTTCTGCGATCATCATGATCATTTTGAGAATACAACACCGAATTCAGAGTACAAGACTTGTCTGGCACATGCAGAGAAGATTGGTCTTGGAACAAGAGAGTATGAATTGATCTATATGAAATAAATGTCAGATAAAAGAAGTATTGTAGCAAATAAGCTTTACAATAAAAATGTTTTAGGAGGAATTGAAGATGAGTGAATTAAGAGTTGAGAGAAAAGAAAACATGGCTGGTGGAAAGGGACACGTTATCATCAAGCACATTCTGGAAGAGAAGGAACTGAACGGAAAGTGCAAGATGTATGCAGAAGTCACACTGGAGCCGGGATGTTCTCTTGGATATCATGAGCATCACAACGAGAGTGAGACATATTATATCCTTCGCGGGGAAGGAAATTATGATGACAATGGACGTATCCGCCCGGTGAAAGCAGGAGATGTGACATTTACACCGGATGGAATGGGACACGGACTGACGAATACAGGGGATACAGATCTTGTATTTATGGCGCTGATCATTTTGGATTAATGCATGGCATTTTTTGAGACTGACCTGTAAATTTTAAAAGTGCACCTGGCAATGAAATCAATTACGATTTCATTGCCGGGTGCACTTTTTGTAAAGGGAATATTGTGTTCTAATTGGAACTTTTGTATTTCCTGATCAGGCAGGAGATGACTCCGGCGGCACATAGTCCAAATAATACATTGTGGAGGGAACCGTATACATCAAGAGCTCCTTTTACTCCGTAGACCACTTCCGGTGAATCAGGGAGCAACGGACTGAAGAGGAACGCAGCATAGGAAACCGCAAATACAAGGATAAAAGACCACAGGCCTCTTCCGGTATCTTCTCTCCAGCTGGAGACTCCGTCACGTACGCGGACGCGTGTCATCGACCAGAGAAGGGAGATGAATTCGAAGAACAGGAAGAGTGCAGCTACACATAAGTAAGCGGCCAGAGTCTGAGAAATCTTCTGTGTCTGGATGGCTTCCTGAATGTCTCCGTACGGTGTGCTTGCACGGTAAAAGTTGTAGAGTACAAATGCTGTTGTGACCAGGATCAATACGATAGAAAGCTGCTGAATCAGTGTGCTTGTGAGCCTTGATAATGCCTTTCCGCCTTTTTTGATCGGTGTGGCAAGTTTTACTCCGCCACCGGAACGTTTCCTGCCGGAGGAGCGTCTGTCGTAGTCACGATCATTATATGGATTATTATAAGGATCGTTGCGATTTGATCTTCTGTTGGAAGTGTTATAATCGTCCTCATAATAATCATCCTCGTAATCTGCATCATCATCTTCATAATCATCGTCATATTCAGGAAGTACTTCTTCGAACTGGCTGTCATCGGAATCATTAAGAGCGTCTCTGTAATCGTCTGCGTTCATAACGATTGTCTCCGTGTTAGAATCAGGTCTGTTTCTTTGTTCTGTATCTTCAGAAGTATGAAAATTGATTTCCGGATCTTCTTCATATGTAACTTCAAAATCGTCATCGAAAATGTCTGAGAAATCATTCTTCGGGCTCATATCATTTACCTCACTTTCAATTTAAAACCATGTCATTGCATGTATCTCATTATGTTATAACGTTTTCTGTGTTTTCTCAACCCTTTCAAATATGAATTTAAAAATTTTTAAGATTTTCAGTGTCTGAAATATCTGTTATACTGGAATGGCGATGTGATTGATAAAAATGCATGAAAAAACAGAAAGCAGGGAAAAGAATGAACTTAATTAATATAGAACATATTTCTAAAATATATGGAGAGAAAGTGATTTTTGATGATGCGTCTTTCGGTGTTCAGCAGGGAGATAAGATCGGGATCGTTGGAATTAACGGAACAGGAAAATCAACTCTTTTGAAGGTGGTTGCAGGGGAAGAAGTACCGGATGAAGGTCAGGTTGTTCGTCAGAATGGCTTGAAGATTGCTTTTGTTCCGCAGAATCCGACATTTCCGGAGGGGATGGATATCCGTTCTTATGCACTTCAGGATGCAGATGCGGAGAGCTGGCAGGTGGAGAGTAATCTGACGGAGCTTGGGATCACGCAGTGGGATCAGAAGATCGACACTTTATCCGGGGGACAGAAGAGACGTGTGGTTCTTGCGAAGATCCTGGCAGGAGATTTTGACGTACTTCTTCTGGATGAGCCGACGAACCATCTGGATCAGGAGATGATTTCCTGGCTGGAAGATTATCTGAGATCTTACCGTGGAACTGTTCTTATGGTAACACATGACCGCTATTTCCTTGATCGTGTGACGAACCGCATCCTGGAGCTGAGTCATGGAAAGATGTATGGTTATGATGCGGATTATTCCGGATTCCTTGAATTGAAGGCGCAGAGGGAAGAGATGGAGCTTGCAAGTCAGCGAAAGCGTCAGAGTATCCTTCGGATGGAACTGGAATGGGCGAAGCGTGGATGCCGTGCGAGAACGACAAAGCAGAAGGCAAGACTGGAACGTCTGGAAGCGTTGAAAGCAGGAAAAGCACCTGTGACGGATCAGACGGTGGAGCTTGATTCTGTAGAGACGAGAATGGGAAAGAAGACGATTGAACTTCATCATGTCAGCAAGCGTTTTGGTGAGAAGAAGATTCTGGATGATTTCAGTTATATTGTGCTTCGAAATCAGCGGCTTGGAATTATCGGGCCGAATGGTTGTGGAAAATCTACGATTCTTAAGATGATCGCAGGTGTGCTCAAGCCGGATGCAGGAGAGATTGAGATTGGCGAGACGATCAAAATCGGATATTTCGCACAGGAAGAACAGCATATGGATGATTCTCAGCGTGTGATCGATTATGTGAAGGATATTGCGGAGTATGTGACGACAAAGGACGGACAGATCAGTGCAAGCCAGCTTCTGGAGCGGTTCTTATTTACACCGGATATGCAGTATGCACCGATTGGTAAGCTTTCCGGAGGGGAGAAGAGAAGGCTTTATCTTCTTGGTGTTCTTGCGGAGAATGCGAATGTTCTGTTGTTTGACGAGGCCGGAAATAATCTGGATATCCCGACACTTACGATCCTTGAGGACTATCTGAATTCATTTACAGGAATCGTGATCACCGTATCACATGACAGATATTTTCTGGACAATGTAGTTGACCGTATCTTTGAACTGGACGGAAACGGCGGGATCCGACAGTTTGAGGGAGGATACACGGATTATGTAGAGGCGAAGAAACGCAGATTCGGAGAGGAAAGCAAAGCTATCACAGGAAAGTCTGAAATGAAGCCGGCAGAGAAGTCCACAGAAGAAGAGACGCAGGAGAAGAAGACGGGAAAGAACTGGAAGGACGGACAGCGTCAGAAGGTGAAGTTTTCGTTCAAGGAGCAGCGAGAGTATGAGACGATCGATGAGGAGATCGCAAAGCTGGAAGAAAAGATAGCCTCTCTCGACCGTCAGATTGCCGCAAATGCAACGAATTCAGTGAAACTGCGTGAGCTGATGGAAGAGCAGGAGAAGGTAAGAGAGCAGCTCGAAGAGAAGGAAGAGCGCTGGATGTATTTGAATGAACTGGCAGAGGAATTTGGTCTGTGATGAAAAATCTCAAAAAAGAGGGTTGACAAAGCCGGTTCTAGTTGTTAATATTAAGTAAGTAAAAAACAGAACGCACTCTGTTTTATACAAATCATGGAAGGAGCGAACCAGTCATCTTAGTCAGTCATAATATTTTCGCTTCCTGAAGTGAGAAAGAGAGGATACATATGAGAAGTCAGGTATTTTCACTGCTCGTAGATAACAATTCAGGTGTTTTGAGCAGAATTTCAGGACTCTTCAGCCGTCGTGGATACAGCATTGACAGTATTACGGCAGGTATGACAGCAGATCCTAGATTTACAAGGATTACAATTGTTTCATCCGGTGATGAGCAGATCCTATCACAGATTGAGAAACAGCTCCGTAAGCTGGAGGATGTTGTGGATATCAAGGCTTTGAAAGCAGAAGAATCCGTTTGCAGAGAGTTGATCATGGTGAAGCTTCGTGCGAATGCCGCACAGCGTGGTGAGATCATCTCGGTTGCAGATATTTTCAGAGCGAAGATCGTAGATGTGGAAGAAGATTGTCTGATCATTGAATTGACAGGTACACAGAATAAGCTGGAAGCTTTCCTGAATCTTCTGAAGGATTACGAGATACTCGAACTGGCAAGAACCGGAATTACCGGACTTTCCAGAGGCAGCAAGGATGTTGCATTTTTCTGATTCATTAAGAGTCAGAGAACCGCGGAAAAACCGGTGGAACAGATAAAGCTAGTAAAGGACAAGACCTTTCACTATATAGGATACCCCCGCAGAGATCGGGAGCATTCTACTCTATATTTTAAATTCATTTAGGAGGAATGCAAAATGGCAGCAAAAATTTATTATCAGGAAGATTGTAACCTTTCTCTTCTCGAAGGACAGAAGATCGCTATCATTGGATACGGAAGCCAGGGACATGCACATGCACTGAACTTAAGAGAGTCAGGATGTGATGTTATCATCGGTCTGTACGAGGGAAGCCGTTCTTGGAAGAAAGCAGAAGAGCAGGGATTCAAAGTATATACAGCAGCAGAAGCTGCAAAGCAGGCTGACATCATCATGATTCTGATCAACGATGAGAAACAGGCTAAACTTTACAAAGAAGACATCGAGCCAAACCTTGAAGAGGGTAACATGCTTATGTTCGCTCACGGATTCAACATCCATTTCGGAACAATCGTACCGCCAAAGAATGTTGATGTTACAATGATCGCACCTAAGGCACCAGGACATACAGTAAGAAGCGAGTATCAGGCTGGAAAAGGAACACCTTGTCTGGTAGCTGTAGAGCAGGATTACACAGGAAAGGCTCTTGACAGAGCACTTGCTTATGGTCTTGGAATCGGTGGAGCAAGAGCCGGAGTTCTTGAGACAACATTCAGAACAGAGACAGAGACAGACCTCTTCGGAGAGCAGGCTGTACTTTGTGGTGGTGTATGTGCACTTATGCAGGCTGGATTCGAGACTCTTTGTGAGGCTGGATATGATCCGAGAAATGCATACTTTGAGTGTATCCATGAGATGAAGCTGATCGTTGACCTGATTTACCAGTCAGGATTCGCTGGAATGAGATATTCTATCTCTAACACAGCTGAGTACGGTGATTATATCACAGGACCTAAGATCGTTACAGCTGAGACAAAGAAAGCTATGAAGAAAATTCTTTCCGATATCCAGGATGGTACATTTGCAAAAGACTTCCTGCTTGATATGTCTGATGCAGGTGGACAGGTTCACTTCAAGGCTATGAGAAAACTTGCTGCTGAGCACCAGTCAGAGAAGGTTGGAGCTGAGATCAGAAAGCTTTACAGCTGGAGTGATGAGGACAAACTGATCAACAACTAATCAGTTGTCTGAGATTATAGAATAAGATAATAGAAGACCGGTACTTTTCGAGTCGAGGCATTAAGCTGGCTTGAGAGGTAGCGGTCTTTTTTCTGAGGTATTGTGTAGCAGCCTGGCTCTGAACGTATTATAAAGAATGTGCCTTGGCACATTCTTGCGCCTGCGGCGTTGCTGAGCGCCAGTGACGCTCGTCCAGCAACGACCGAAGTGAAACGTAGACGCTTGCGACATCTACATTGTACGCCGCAGTGCGCATCCTGAGCGGAGCGTTTGTTATATATCAGGAAAGAATTTTCCTGATATATAACAAAAGTCGCATCTGCCATGACGGTAGCAGATGCGACTGAAAATTCTATTCTCTATTTATAATTAAGCGATAGAGTCAACAGCTTTGGAAAGACGAGCGATCTTTCTAGAAACTGTTTTCTTGTGATAAACACCCTTGCTTCCAGCTTTGGAAATCTCAACGATTGCTGTGTGAAGAGCAGCCTTAGCAGCCTCTACATTCTTCTCAGCTACAGCTGTCTCTACTTTCTTTACAGCTGTTTTAACCTTAGATTTGATTGCTTTGTTTCTAGCAGCTTTTGTCTCTGTTACTAAAATTCTTTTCTTTGCAGATTTAATATTAGCCAATGTGTGCACCTCCAAAATATTCTATCATATGATTTTCAAATGTGATTCATGTGTTCAATAGACTCGGACACGGACGTTCTATTGAAACATACTCATTTATTCTAGTCCAACAAACGTGTTCTGTCAATACATATTTTACAAAAAAATGCTAAAAATAGGCTGTAATAAGACGAATTATGGTTACAGTATACAAGAATCTATAACCTGACACGGAGAAAAGGGAGGCTATGATGAAAAATTACAGTGTGCGTACGGATCTTGCACTTGAGGAGAAGGAACGTTTTGCATCTGACAATGTAGAAGTACAGGGAGTTGTTCTGGAGGAAGAGTATGACGAGGAGAATGAGATCCGGCTGACCCGTGTGGTGATCGAGACGGAGAATGGAGCAAAGATCATGGGAAAGCCGACAGGTATTTATCTGACGCTGGAATCTCCGGATCTGGCATTGGATGTGGAGGAAAATAGCCGGGTATTGCAGGAGCGGATCTGTGATTGCATCCGGGAATTGATTTTTCATAAAATCTCCTGCGAAGATGGAAAAGAATTAAAGATTCTTTTTGTCGGACTCGGCAACAGGGCGGTAACACCGGATGCGCTTGGCCCTTATGTTGCAGATCATCTGGAGGTAAACCGCCATATGGTAAAAGAATATGGAAAATATGCAATGCCTGCAGAACAATTGATCGTTCTTAGTGCAATTGTTCCCGGCGTGATGGGACAGACGGGGATGGAAACGGCGGAGATTGTCCGTGGAATTGTCCATGAGACGAAGCCGGATCTGATCCTTGCAGTGGATGCACTTGCTGCGCGGAACAGCAGACGATTGAACCGGACGATCCAGATTGCCGACACAGGAATTCATCCGGGCTCTGGTGTTGGAAATTACAGGAATGCAATGACGGAAGAATCTCTGGGGGTTCCAGTGATCGGAATCGGAGTGCCTACGGTTGTTGATGCGGCAACGATCGTCAATGATACGATGGAAAATTTCATCACTGCATTGGAACAGTCGCAGGCATTAAGGAGTACAGGAGAGATTTTGCGCTCTTATAGTGCGGCGGAAAAATATGAGTTTGTAAAAGAATTGATCTCCCCGCATTTAAATGGAATGTTTGTGACACCAAAGGATGTGGATGAAATGGTCCATCAGATCAGTCATACGATAGCAGCGTCCTTGAATCTTCTTTTTTCTGATATAAATGCAGGAGAAAGCGAATAGAATGATAGAAATGAGCGGAAGGACTCTGCAATGCGTGTGTATAAGAAAAAAACGATCCGACGTATGAAATGGTATGGGGTGATTCTGGTTCTGGCAGGTATTCCGTTAGGAATTGGGATGGGCCGGTCATTGGAAGAGGGGAGAACATTTTTATTAGAAGAAAGTCAGATTTATGCGCAGAAATTGTACCTTCCGCTTTTTTCTTATCAGAAAGAACAAGGATCAGAAAGGGAAGAAATTCTTAGAACTCCACTCCATATGTGGATGCCGTTGGCAGGATATCTGGAGGATCAGACAGAAAAAAGGGGAAAGGAAGAACAGGCGGAGATATTGGAAGATGAGGAGACGATCGCATGGATTCTTCAGTGTCAGGCAAATGATGAACATGCGGTAGATGAAGAGGGAAAACTGGTCGGAGCAGAGCCGGAAACGCAGGAAAGTGCTGTAGAACAGCCGGTTCCGGGAATGGATCTTTCTATTGAGCGGCTGCGTGATTTTGAATATCTGACAAGCAATCTTTATACGATAGACAGTTCTACAATGATCGGACCGGAGCAGCTTAATGTGGATGATCTTTTAAACCGGAGCATGAAGATAGATCAAAGTACAGGAGGTCCGAAAATTTTGATCTTTCATACGCATTCACAGGAAGAATTTGCCGACTCCATACCAGGAGATCCATCTACAAGCATCGTCGGGATTGGGGAATATCTGACGCAGTTATTAAATGCGGATGGGATTGAGACGCTTCATGACAGCGGAGTGTATGATATTATCAATGGAAAACTTGACCGCAGCAGGGCATATGAGAATGCAGAAAGTGCAGTACGGCCGGTTCTGGAAGCGAATCCGACGATTGAAGTTGCAATCGATCTTCACAGAGACGGTGTAAATGCGGACACACATCTGGTAACAGAAGTGAATGGAAAACCGACTGCGAAGATCATGTATTTTAATGGATTGAGCAGGACACGGACAAATGGCGATATTGCCTATCTGTATAATCCATATATCCAGGATAATCTGGCGTTCTCCTTGCAGATGCAGATTGCATCGGAACAGTATTACCCGGGATTTGCAAGGCATATTTATCTGAAAGCTTACCGTTATAATCTTCATCTGCTGCCAAAGTCTCTGTTGATCGAAGCAGGGGCGCAGACAAATACGGTGGAAGAGATGAAGAATGCAATGGAGGTACTGGAACGGACATTGAAGCGGGTAGTGACAGAATAAACGGCTGTCAGACGGTTACAGTCATCTCCTGTCAGAAGAAGGCCGACAGAACATATGAGCGAAAAAGAGTTGAAAATCAGATGGTTAAATGATATCATATTTGTTGATTGACTGTATAGAACAGTTTGAGTTCGAGAAAGAAGGAGAAAGAGTAATGGCGGGAAATAATACATACGATGCAGGGAGTATCGCGGTATTGGAAGGTCTTGAGGCAGTACGGAAACGCCCGGGAATGTACATAGGAAGTGTTTCTACAAAGGGACTGAATCACCTGATCTATGAGATCGTGGACAATGCAGTAGATGAGCACCTGGCAGGATTCTGCAGTGAGATCCAGGTGACATTGGAAAAAGACGGATCTGCAACCGTTTCAGATAATGGTCGTGGAGTTCCGGTTGATATGCATCAGAAGGGTGTATCTGCGGCTCGTCTGGTTTATACGACACTCCATGCAGGTGGTAAGTTTGATGATTCTGCATATAAGACAAGTGGTGGACTTCACGGAGTAGGTTCCTCTGTTGTAAATGCTCTTTCTACTTATATGGATGTGAAGATCAGCAGGGATGGATTTGTTCATCATGACCGGTACGAGAGAGGAATTCCGGTGATCGAACTGGAAGATGGACTTCTTCCTAAGATCGGGAAGACAAGAAAGACAGGAACGACGGTAAACTTCCTGCCGGATGATACGATCTTTGAGAAGACGAAGTTCAAAGCGGAAGAGGTTAAGAGCCGTCTGCATGAGACAGCTTATCTGAATCCGAATCTGACGATCGTATTTGATGATAAGAGAGATGGAAGTGTTGAGCACATTGTATATCATGAGCCGGAAGGAATCATTGGATTTATCCAGGATCTGAACCGTAAGAAAGAAGTGCTTCATGATCCGGTTTATTTCAAAGGGGAAGCAGACGGAATTGAAGTAGAGGTTACTTTGCAGTATGTGAATGAGTTTCATGAGAATGTACTTGGATTCTGTAATAATATTTATAACGCAGAGGGCGGAACACATCTGACAGGATTCAAGACAACCTTTACAACTGTCATGAACCAGTATGCAAGAGAGATTGGGATACTGAAAGAAAAGGATGCAAACTTTACCGGTGCGGATATCCGTAACGGAATGACAGCAATTGTATCCATTAAGCACCCGGATCCGAGATTTGAGGGACAGACGAAGACGAAGCTGGATAATCCGGATGCAGCGAAGGCAGTAAGCAAGGTGACAGGAGAAGAGATCGTTCGCTTCTTTGACCGTAATTTGGATACACTTAAGACGGTTCTCTCCAGTGCAGAGAAAGCGGCTAAGATCCGTAAGACAGAAGAGAAGGCAAAGACAAATCTTCTGACAAAGCAGAAGTATTCTTTTGACAGCAACGGAAAACTGGCAAACTGTGAGAGTCGCGATCCTAAGAAATGTGAGATCTTCATTGTCGAGGGAGATTCCGCCGGTGGTTCTGCGAAGACAGCGAGAAACAGAAACTATCAGGCAATCCTTCCAATCCGTGGTAAGATCTTGAATGTGGAGAAAGCAAGTATTGATAAGGTGCTTGCCAATGCAGAGATCAAGACAATGATCAATGCATTTGGCTGCGGATTCTCTGAAGGATATGGAAATGACTTTGATATTACAAAGTTGAGATATGATAAGATCATCATCATGGCCGATGCCGATGTCGATGGTGCACATATTTCTACCTTATTGCTCACCTTATTCTATCGCTTTATGCCGGAGCTTATTTTTGAAGGACATGTATATATTGCGATGCCGCCACTTTATAAGGCAATGCCAAAGAGTGGAGAAGAAGAGTATCTGTATGATGATAAGGCACTGGAACGTTATAGAAAGACACATACAGGTCCGTTCACACTTCAGCGCTACAAAGGTCTTGGAGAGATGGATGCGGAGCAGCTCTGGGAGACAACACTGGATCCGGAGAGACGTATGTTGAAACGAGTAGAGATTGAGGATGCCCGAATGGCTTCGAGTGTAACGGAGATGCTGATGGGAACTGAAGTACCGCCGCGTCGTAATTTTATCTATGAAAATGCGACAGAGGCAGAACTGGATATCTAAGGAGAAGAAGAATGAGTAATGAATCACAGATCATAAGGACAGAATATTCTGACCTTATGAAGAAATCTTATATTGATTATGCGATGAGTGTTATTATCGCCAGAGCACTTCCGGATGTCCGTGATGGTCTCAAGCCGGTTCAGCGTCGTACACTTTATGATATGTACGAGCTTGGTATCCGTTATGATAAGCCTTATCGTAAGAGTGCACGTATCGTCGGAGATACGATGGGTAAATATCATCCGCATGGAGACAGTTCCATCTACGATTCTCTTGTAGTGATGGCGCAGGAGTTTAAGAAGGGACAGGTTCTTGTGGACGGACACGGTAACTTTGGATCCATTGAGGGAGACGGAGCTGCTGCGATGCGTTATACAGAGGCACGTCTTACAAAGTTCACGCAGGAAGTATGTCTGGCTGACCTTGATAAGAATGTCATTGATTTTGGCCCGAACTTTGATGAGACGGAGAAAGAACCGCTTGTGCTTCCGATGCGTGTGCCGAATCTTCTGATCAATGGTGCGGAAGGAATCGCAGTCGGTATGGCGACAAGTATCCCGACACATAATCTCTGCGAAGTGATCGATGCAGTCAAAGCTTACATGAAGAATGATAAGATCACGACAAAGCAGCTGATGAAATATATCAAAGGACCGGATTTCCCAACCGGAGGAATCGTGGTCAATAAGGACGATCTTCCGGCAATCTATGAGAGCGGACAGGGAAAGATCAAGCTGCGTGGAAAAGTGGAAGTGGAAGAACTCAAAGGCGGCAAGAAGCAGCTTGTGATCACAGAGATCCCGTACACGATGATCGGAGCCGGGATCGGAAAGTTCTTAAACGATGTCTGCAATCTTGTGGAATCCAAGAAGACGACAGATATCGTTGATATTTCAAACCAGTCTTCAAAAGAAGGAATCCGTATCGTGATCGAATTGAAGCGTGGTGCAGATGTTGAGAATCTGAAGAACATGCTTTATAAGAAGACACGTCTGGAAGATACATTTGGCGTAAATATGCTGGCGGTTGCGAATGGCAGACCGGAGACTTTAAGTCTGAAACAGATCATAGAACATCATGTGGATTTCCAGTTTGAGCTTGCAACGAGGAAATATACAACTCTGCTTGGCAAAGAGCGGGAGAAGAGTGAAGTTCAGGAAGGTCTGATCAAAGCATGTGATGTGATCGACCTGATCATTGAAATCTTAAGAGGAAGTAAATCTGTAAAAGATGCGCGTGCCTGCCTGGTAAACGGTGAGACGGAAAACATTAAGTTCAAGTCTGCGATTTCCAAAAAGATGGCGGCAATGCTCCGTTTTACAGAACGTCAGGCAACGGCAATTCTGGAGATGCGTCTTTATCGTCTGATCGGTCTGGAGATTGAAGCACTTCAGAAAGAACATGAGAAGACATTAGAAAATATTGCCCGTTATGAAGATATTTTAAATAACTATGATTCCATGGCAGGTGTGATCATGGAAGAGCTTGACGGCTACAAGAAAGAATTCGGAAGAAAGCGCCGTACCGTTGTGGAGAATGCAGAAGAAGCTGTTTTTGAAGAGAAGAAGATTGAAGAGCAGCAGGTAGTCTTTCTGATGGATCGCTTTGGTTACGCGAAGACAGTGGATACCGGAGTCTATGAGAGGAATAAAGAAGCTGCAGACAAAGAGAATAAATACATTGTGCATTGTATGAACATTGGAAAACTCTGTCTGTTTACAGATGAAGGCAAAATGCATCAGGTGAAGGTACTTGACCTTCCGCATGGAAAGTTCAGAGACAAAGGGATTCCGATTGATAATGTAAGTAATTATTCGAGCAGTGACGAACAGGTTGTTATGATCTGTGAAGAAGAGCAGATGCGTTATTCAAAATTATTGTTTGCAACAGCACAGGGAATGATCAAGCGTGTGGATGGAAGTGAATTCCAGGTATCCAAGCGTACGATCGCGGCAACAAAGCTGCAGGAAGAAGACAAGCTTGTCGCAGTGAAGGTAGTGACGGAGCAGCAGAATGTTGTTCTTCAGACGAAGAATGGATACTTCCTGAGATTTTTGTCTGCAGATGTTCCGGAGAAGAAAAAAGCAGCTGTCGGTGTCAGAGGAATTAAGCTTCAGAAGAAGGATGAGCTGGAAGAAGTTTACCTTTTTGAAGAAGGAACAGAGACGAAGATTACTTATGGAGAAAAGACGGTTTCACTGAACCGCCTGAAACTGGCGAAGCGGGATGGAACAGGGACAAAAAGCCGTTAGAAGTCTTACCGGAAGCAGAGGAGTAAAGAGTAAAAAAGTCATGGGATTTTTTGAGGCATTGTAAGAAAATGTGCAAAAACCCCTTGATTTCCTCATAGAAAAGTGCTAGAGTAAATATAGTTACATAAGGAATTGGCAGAAGAGTGGACGAAAGTTCACTCTTCTTTGGTGATATGGAAAATTCTTTATGAATCAGATCACAAACTATATTATAGAAGAAAAGGAGTTTGACGCAGCGTGTCCAGAAGAGAAGATTATGAACAGCAGACAGAAGCACTTCTCGAGCCTATCATAGAGGAACTCGGGTTTGAGCTGGTAGATGTAGAATATGTGAAAGAAGGAGGTACCTGGTACCTTCGCGCGTATATTGACAAACCAGGCGGAATTGCCGTGGATGACTGTGAGGCAGTCAGCAGGAGATTCTCCGATATCCTTGATGAGAAGGATTATATTGAAGACTCCTATATCTTTGAAGTAAGTTCTCCGGGACTTGGAAGACCACTTAAGAAAGAGAAGGATTTCAAGAGAAATCTTGGAGAAGAAGTAGAGATCCGCACATACCGTGCGATCGACCGACAGAAAGAGTTCGTCGGAATTTTAAAGAGTTATGATGAGAATACAGTGACCATCACATACGAAGATGAGACAGAGCAGACATTTGACAGAAAAGAAATCGCTTTGATCCGTCAGGCTTTGGATTTTTAATTTAGGAGGAAAGAAAAATGAACACAGAATTACTCGAAGCATTGGATATTCTTGAAAAAGAGAAGAACATCAGCAAGGATGTCATGATGGAGGCCATTGAGAATTCACTTTTAAGTGCATGTAAGAACCATTTCGGAACATCTGATAACATCAAAATCATTATGGATCGCAATACATGTGACTACTCTGTATATGCAGAGAGAGAAGTTGTAGAAGAAGTATTTGATCCTGCGATCGAGATCAGCCTTGAGGATGCAGAGAAGATCAATCCGGCACTTCATATCGGAGATATCGCGCAGGTTGAGCTTCATTCCAAGGAGTTCGGACGTATTGCAACACAGAATGCAAAGAACCTGATCCTTCAGAAGATCAGAGAAGAAGAGCGCAAGGCAGTATTTGATCAGTATTTCGAGAAAGAGAAGGATATCGTAACAGGTATCGTACAGCGTTATATTGGCAAGAATATCAGTGTGAATCTTGGAAAAGCGGATGCAATCCTTACAGAGAACGAGCAGGTGAAAGGAGAGCATTTCGAGCCGACAGAGCGTATTAAGCTTTATATCGTAGAAGTTAAGAACACACCAAAGGGACCAAAGATCCTTGTATCCCGTACACATCCGGAACTTGTAAAACGTCTGTTTGAATCAGAGGTTGCAGAGGTGAAGGACGGAACAGTTGAGATCAAGAGCATTGCCCGTGAGGCTGGTTCCCGTACAAAGATGGCTGTATGGTCTAATGATCCGAATGTTGATCCGGTCGGAGCCTGTGTTGGTATGAACGGTGCAAGAGTAAATGCAGTCGTAAAAGAGCTTCGTGGTGAGAAGATTGATATCATCAACTGGGATGAGAACCCGGCACTTCTGATCGAGAATGCACTCAGCCCGGCGAAGGTTATTTCTGTTATGGCTGATCCGGATGAGAAGGTTGCAGGAGTTATCGTTCCTGATTATCAGCTTTCTCTTGCAATCGGTAAAGAAGGACAGAATGCAAGACTTGCAGCGCGCCTGACAGGATACAAGATCGATATCAAGAGTGAGACACAGGCAATCGAGTGTGGAGATCTTCCGGAGAACTACATGGAGCAGATGGGTATGGTCGGAGAAGAAGGCTATACAGTCGGTGAAGAGGAAGAAGAGTACGATGGCGTTCCGGCAGATGCAGCTGACGAAGACGGAGCAGATGAGATTGAATTCGTTGAGACAGACGAAGAGTAAGATCTGAGGGAGTGAATTGTTTGGCAGTAAAGAAGAAAGTACCTATGCGTAAATGTGTAGGCTGCGGCGAGATGAAACCAAAGAAGGAACTGATTCGGATCCTCAGAACAGAGGAAGAAGAATTTGTTGTTGACACAACCGGAAAGAAAAACGGACGTGGAGCGTATCTCTGTCCGCAGAAGGCATGTTTTGAGCAGGCTGTGAAGAACAGAGGACTGGAGCGTTCCTTTAAGCAGGCAATACCGCAGGAAGTATATGAACGGCTGGAAAAGGAGATGGATGAGATTGGCTAGAGATAAAGTACTGTCTCTGATCAGTCTGGCAACGAAAGCAGGGCGCTGCGCAAGCGGTGAATTTATGACAGAAGGACAGACAAAGTCCGGAAGAGCAAGCCTTGTAGTTGTTGCAGAAGACGCTTCAGATAATACAAAGAAAAAATTCCGTGATATGTGTGAATTTTATAAAGTTCCGATGATAGTTTACGGAGATAAAGATACCTTAGGGCATGCGATGGGAAAACAATTCCGTGCATCTCTGGCGATATTAGACGAAGGATTTGCAAAAGGAATATTAAAAGAACTGAAATCCCGTACCTGATGAATGGGAGTAGAAGACAAAGGTTCCCCGTTGATTGCTTGAAGGAGGTAGATTTATATGGCAGATGAGAAGATGCAGAGTGAAAATAAAAAGAGTTTAAACACCAGGGAGGATAACGTGGCAGAAGATATTAGAAGAGAAGCAGCAGGCAAAGATGCTGAGATGGCTGCAGATAAAACAACAGAAAAAGAGGGCGCTCCGAAGAAGAAAAATCTTGCATTTGTAGTTCGCCCACAGAATTCAAAGAACAGCAGCAGACTGCAGGGAAAACGTCCGGCACCGGGACAGGGACGTCAGGGACAGAACCAGGGTCGTCCAAACGGTGAGGGCAAACGTCCGGCAGCAGGACAGAGCCGTCCGAACGGTGAAGGAAAACCGGCTCGTACAGAGAAACCGGCAGCAAGAAGCGAAAGACCGGTTCGTGCAGCAGAGGACAGACCGGCACGTCCGGCACAGAACGGAACACGTTCTGAGAGACCGCAGGGACCAAGAACAGAAAGAACAGGCCGTCCGAGTGGTGAGGGAAGACCGGTACGTTCTGACAGACCGGGACAGAAACCATTTGGAGACAGACGTTCCAATGGCGAAAACAGAGGACCACGTCAGGACAGAGATGGACGCGGACAGCGTTCTGACAGAGGTGGACGTGACGGATTCCAGGGACGCGACAACCGTGATGGAAGAGAGAACCGTGACGGAAGAGACGGACGTGGACAGGGACAGCGCTCTGACAGAAGAAATGACAATCGCAGAAACGACAGAAGTGATGCTGCACCGATCGTAGAACAGCAGAAGACACAGAGAAACAAAGCGAAAGACAAAGAAAGAGACAATAAGAAAAAAGAATACAGAGATGAAGCTTTCGAAGGAAAAGGAAGAAAAGGCAAGAAGCAGAAACCGGCAGTGGAAGTGAAGAAGCCACAGGTGAAGGAAGAGAAGCAGGAAGAGCAGATCAAACAGATCGTGATTCCGGAAGTTCTTACAATCAAAGAGCTTGCTGATAAGATGAAGATCGTTCCTTCTGTTATTGTTAAGAAGCTTTTCATGCAGGGCAAGATCGTAACTGTAAACCAGGAAGTTGATTACGAGACAGCAGAAGAGATCGCAATGGAATTCGATGTTCTCTGTGAGAAAGAAGAAGTTGTAGATGTGATCGAAGAACTTCTGAAAGAGGATGAAGAAGACGAAAGCCTTATGGTAAAACGTCCTCCGGTTGTATGTGTTATGGGTCATGTTGACCATGGTAAGACATCTCTTCTGGATGCGATCCGTAACAGTAATGTGACAGGCCGTGAGGCTGGTGGTATCACACAGCACATCGGTGCATCTGTTGTTGAGATCAACGGAGAAAAGATCACATTCCTCGATACACCGGGACATGAGGCATTTACTGCAATGCGTATGCGAGGAGCAAACTCTACAGATATCGCAATCCTTGTAGTTGCTGCGGATGACGGTGTTATGCCACAGACAATTGAGGCGATCAACCATGCGAAAGCAGCAGGAATTGAGATTATTGTTGCAATCAACAAGATTGATAAACCAAGTGCGAATGTTGAACGTGTAAAACAGGAATTGACAGAATACGAACTGATCCCGGAAGACTGGGGCGGAAGCACAATCTTTGTTCCGGTATCAGCGCATACACATGAAGGAATCCAGGATCTTCTTGAGATGATCCTTCTGACAGCAGAGGTTATGGAACTGAAAGCGAACCCGAACCGTGCGGCACGTGGTCTTGTGATCGAGGCTGAGCTTGATAAAGGTAAGGGATCTGTTGCAACAGTTCTTGTACAGAAAGGTACACTCCATGTAGGAGATGCGATCGCAGCAGGAAGCGCTCATGGTCGTGTAAGAGCGATGATGGATGACAAGGGAAGACGTGTGAAAGAAGCAGGTCCGTCCCAGCCGGTTGAGATCCTTGGTCTGAATGATGTTCCGAATGCAGGAGAAGTATTCGTAGGATGTGATTCTGATAAAGAAGCAAGAGCATTTGCAGAGACATTTATTTCCCAGAACAAGGTAAAACTTCTGGAAGAGACGAAGTCCAAGATGTCTCTGGATGATCTGTTCAACCAGATCCAGGAAGGTAACCTGAAAGAACTTGACATTGTTGTTAAGGCTGATGTTCAGGGATCTGTAGAGGCAATCAAGCAGAGCCTTCTGAAGCTGAGTAACGATGAAGTTGTTGTTAAGATCATCCACGGCGGTGTTGGTGCAATCAACGAATCTGACGTTATCCTTGCATCTGCATCAAATGCGATCATCATCGGATTTAACGTTCGTCCGGATGCAACAGCGAAAGAAATCGCTGAGCGCGAGGGTGTTGATTTAAGACTTTACAGAGTTATCTACAATGCGATCGAGGATGTAGAGGCAGCCATGAAGGGTATGCTGGATCCTGTCTTCGAGGAGAAGGTTCTCGGTCATGCGGAAGTACGTCAGACATTCAAGGCATCAGGAGTTGGAACAATTGCCGGTGCATATGTGCTTGACGGTATCTTCGAGAGAAACTGTTCTGTACGTCTGATCCGTGACGGAATCGTTGTATTCGACGGACCGCTGGCATCTCTGAAGCGTTTCAAAGATGACGTGAAGGAAGTCAGAACAGGATATGAGTGTGGTTTCGTATTCGAGAACTACAATGACATTAAAGAAGGCGATCAGGTTGAAGCCTACAAGATGGTAGAGACAGAACGCAAGTAAGAATAAAAGATGCTGACATTTGCAGAGTGTTGTGATCGTCAGCAGGTGACAGAATTGTTACTCGTGCAGGGGTCATACATTGCAGGAGTAACTTTTCTGTATAAAAAAGGAGTTAGAACATGAGAAAGAACAGTATTAAGAATACAAGAGTCAACGCAGAAGTACAGCGTGAGCTGAGCAACATTCTGCGTGGCGGGATCAAAGATCCACGTGTTGCACCGCTGACATCTGTTGTTGCTGTTGAAGTAGCACCGGATCTCAAGACATGCAAGGCATATATCAGTGTTCTCGGAGACAAGAAAGCACAGGAAGATACGATCAAAGGTCTTCAGAGTGCCGAAGGATATATCCGCAGAGAACTTGCACGTACAGTGAATATGCGCAACACACCACAGATTACATTTATCGTAGACCAGTCCATTGAATATGGAGTAAATATCAGCAAGAAAATTGACGAAGTGACAAGAGATTTGAAGGATGGAGCTGAGGAATAGATGATCGTATTAAACGATATATTAAAAGGGAAACACAGTGTAGCCATTGGCGGACACATTCGTCCGGATGGGGACTGCGTTGGTTCTACACTTGGATTATATCTTTATCTGACCACTTATTATCCGGAGATTGAGACAGACCTGTATCTGGAGGAAATCCCGGAAGCATTTCAGATGATGGGACACAGAGATGTGCCGAAACATGAGATCGTAGAAGGCAAAGTTTATGATCTTTTCATCAGCCTGGATTGTGGGGACGCAAGACGTCTTGGTTTTTCTGAGCCGGTGTTCCAGAATGCAAAGGAAACTTTATGTGTGGATCACCATATCAGTAACGAGTCTTTTGCGGACACGAATTATATCGTGCCGGATGCAAGTTCTACTTCTGAACTTGTTTTCCGTCTGCTGGATGAGGAAAAGATTACGAAAGAGATCGCATCTTTCCTTTATATGGGAATTGTGCATGATACCGGAGTATTCCAGTATTCCTGTACTTCACCGGAGACAATGGAAGTCGGTGCTGCACTTTTGAGAAAAGGGATCAACGGAAGCGCGATCATTGACGGAACGTATTTTGAAAAGTCCTATGTTCAGAATCAGATGCTTGGAAAGGCACTTCTTGAGAGCATGATGATCCTGAACAAGAAAGCGGTTGTCTCAGTGATACGTTTGAAAGAAATGGAGTTCTTCCAGGCGAAACCGTCTGATCTGGATGGAATTGTCAGCGTATTGCGTCAGACAAGAGGTGTGGAGGTTGCAATCCTTCTCTACGAGCTGGAACCACAGACATTTAAAGTAAGCCTCAGATCAAAAGAAATCGTTGATGTGAGTGCGGCAGCGAAATATTACGGTGGCGGCGGCCATGTGAGAGCAGCCGGTGTTACGATGAAAGGTTCCCCGCATGATGTGATCAACAATCTGACACTTTTAATCGAAAGACAGCTTAGAGCGGCAGAAGAGAAAAACGAGGAAAAATGATAAACGGAATAGTTAATATTTACAAAGAAAAAGGATACACTTCCCATGATGTGGTTGCAGTTCTTCGAAAAGTTGTCGGACAGAAGAAGATCGGCCATACAGGTACGCTTGATCCGGATGCAACGGGAGTCCTTCCGGTGTGTCTTGGAAGAGCAACAAAGGTTTGTGAGCTTCTGACAGATCATGATAAGACCTATGAGGCTCTGTTGCTTTTGGGAAAGACGACAGATACGCAGGATATATCCGGAGAGGTTCTGGAAGAGAAGGATTCGGCTCATCTGACGGAAGAGGAAGTGCGTTCCTGTATCGAATCATTTATCGGAGAATATGATCAGGTTCCGCCGATGTACTCTGCATTGAAAGTGAATGGAAAGAAGCTTTATGAGCTTGCCCGTGAAGGAAAGACCGTGGAGCGTAAGAGCAGAAGAGTCCAGATCCATGGAATCCGCATTCAGGAGATGAATCTTCCACATGTACGCATGGAAGTGGACTGTTCTAAGGGAACATATATCCGTACCTTGTGCCATGATATCGGAGAGAAGCTTCAGGTGGGCGGCTGTATGGAAGAACTCGAGCGTACGAAAGTCGGCCGTTTCCTGAAAAAAGATGCAGTAACACTGGATGAGGTGCGTCAGAAGATGGAGCAGGGAGAAGGTGCAGAACTTTTTACTCCGCTGGATCAGATCTTTGCGGAACTGCCGGCCGTTACTGTGACGGATGCGAAGGCATGGATGTCTTATAACGGAAATGATCTTCCGGAACGCTTCCTGTTAGAAAAAGAAGAGTGGACAGATGGACAGGAAGTCAGAGTATATGATTCCAGAAAGAACTTTATCGGCCTTTATCAGTATCGTGCACCGAAGAAGCTGTTCCATATTAAGAAAATGTTTCTGGATCCTGAAGCAGAGAAAATTGAGAAATAAAGGACGAATAAGACAGACATGCAATATATAAAAGGATTAGATGCCTTTGACGGAAGAAATCACACAGCGGTAACGCTTGGAAAGTTTGATGGATTGCACAGAGGACATCAGAAGCTGCTTAACAGAATAATGAAATATGCGAAGAAGGAAGACTGCGACAGTGTCGTTTGTGCATTTGATATGGACAGAGATTGTCTGATGACAAATGAAGAGCGAAGGGCATTTCTTGAGGACAAGGTAGATTATCTGATCGAGATTCCATTTACGAGAGAAATGATGGAGATGGAAGCAGAGAAATTTATCGATGAAATCCTGCATAAGAAGCTGCACGCATCACACATTGTTGTCGGAACCGATTTTAACTTTGGTCATGAAAAAAGAGGCAATCATCAGATGCTGGAGAAGTATGCGGCAAAGTATGGCTACACAGTTGATGTGGTCGAGAAAGCATATTATAAAGACAGGGAGATCAGCAGCACTTATATCAGGGAACTTCTTCTTGATGGAAATGTTCCTCTTGCAAATGAGCTTCTGGGGTATCCGTATGAGATCACCAGCGTTGTGGAACATGGACAGCAGCTTGGAAGAACACTTGGATTTCCGACAATGAATCTTGCACCGCAGGGAAAGAAGATCCTGCCAAAGTACGGTGTCTATGCCTGCCGCGTCCTTGTGGATGGTGTATGGTATGGCGGTGTTGGAAATGCCGGGGTGAAACCGACCGTTGCGCAAGAGAAAAGACGGTTGTTTGAAGTTTATGTTTACGGATATGAAGGCGATGCTTACGGGAAGACAGCTACGGTGCAGATCCTGGAGTTCGAACGTCCGGAAACGAAATTCCATTCGGTTGAAGAACTCAAAGACCGTGTGATGAAAGATATGCAGTATGGTGGGGAATATCTGAAAAATCATCCATTGGATGAAAGATAAAAGATTTTAAATTTGTGCTTTACAAGCAGATATCTCTGTGCTATACTATCCGAGGTATCAAATCAGCCGGTGTTCGGTAATCGGATCACTCCGACCATTGCTTAATGCCAGGCGGTTTAACTAAGAATTTTAAGGAGGATATTACAATGATCGCAAAAGAGAAGAAACAGGCTATCATCAAAGAATTTGGAAGAACAGAGGGAGATACAGGATCACCGGAAGTACAGGTTGCTATCCTTACAGCAAGAATCAACGAGCTGACAGATCACTTCAAAGCTAACCCGAAGGATCACCACTCAAGAAGAGGACTTCTTAAGATGGTTGGACAGAGAAGAGGACTTCTTGCATACCTCAAGAAAGTAGATATCGAGAGATACCGTGCTCTGATCGAGAAACTTGGTCTGAGAAAATAATAAGATTTTCCAAAAAAGAAGATCAATTGACAGATCAGAAGCTGCATCTGATGATGTGGTTTCTGGTCTGTTTCTTTTTGTCTGAATTTTTGGTACTTTTTGGTCTTTTTTTGGAAAACTATTTACTTCTTATTATAGAATATGATATAATTTAAAAGCTTATGGGTAGAGAAGAACCGAGACCACTGAAAAGTGTATTATCCAACAACTACAGTGGGTTTCAATTGCTATAGAATAGTACATTTTTCAGTAGTTTCGGAGCAAATTGTTCTGCTCATATAAAACGAAGATAAGATAAAAAGGAGAAAACCATGTATAAAAAGTTTGAAATGGAACTGGCCGGCAGAACACTGCGTGTGGATGTTGACCGTGTGGCAAAACAGGCGAATGGTGCAGTGCTGATGCATTATGGTGACACAACTGTACTGTGTACAGCAACAGCTTCTGACAAGCCGAGAGAAGGAATTGATTTCTTCCCACTCAGCGTAGAGTACAATGAGAGAATGTACGCTGTAGGAAAGATCCCGGGAGGATTTAATAAGAGAGAGGGTAAAGCATCTGAGAATGCGATCCTGACAGACCGTGTCATCGACCGTCCGATGCGTCCTCTGTTCCCGAAGGATTATAGAAATGACGTAACACTTGAGAACCTTGTCCTTTCTGTAGATCAGGATTGCAGCCCGGAGCTTACAGCTATGCTCGGTGCAGCACTTGCAACAAGTATTTCTGATATCCCGTTTGACGGACCGATCTCTACAACACAGGTTGGACTTGTTGACGGAGAATTCGTATTCAACCCGACAGCAGCGCAGAAGGAAGTATCTGATCTTGCACTGACAGTTGCTTCTACAAAGGAAAAGGTTATCATGATCGAGGCCGGTGCGAAGGAAGTTCCGGAAGCGAAGATGATCGAAGCAATCTTTGCAGCACATGACCTGAACCAGAAAGTGATCGCTTTCTTTGACACGATCGTTGCAGAGTGTGGAAAGCCGAAACATGAGTATCAGAGCTTTGCTGTTCCGCAGGAACTCTTTGATGCGATCCAGGAGATCGTTCCGGCTGCTGAGATGGAAGAGGCTGTATTTACAGACGACAAACAGACAAGAGAAGAGAATATCCGTGTGATCACAGAGAGACTTGAGGAAGCATTTGCAGACAACGAAGAGTATCTTGCGAAGCTTGGTGAGGCTGTTTACCAGTATCAGAAGAAGACTGTAAGAAAGATGATCCTCAAAGATCACAAGCGTCCGGATGGCCGTGCGATCGATCAGATCAGACCGCTTGCAGCAGAAGTGGACCTGATTCCGAGAGTTCATGGTTCTGCTATGTTCACAAGAGGACAGACACAGATCTGTACAATGACAACACTTGCTCCGCTTTCTGAAGCACAGAAGCTTGACGGCCTTGATGAAGCAGAGAAGACAAAGAGATATATGCACCACTACAACTTCCCGTCCTACTCTGTAGGAGAGACAAGACCTTCCAGAGGTCCGGGACGTCGTGAGATCGGACATGGAGCACTGGCTGAGAGAGCACTTCTTCCGGTACTTCCAAGTGAGTCTGAGTTCCCATATGCGATCCGTACAGTATCTGAGACATTTGAGTCTAACGGATCTACATCACAGGCAAGTGTCTGCGCATCCAGTATGTCACTGATGGCAGCAGGTGTGCCGATCAAGTCTGCTGTAGCAGGTATCTCTGCAGGACTTGTAACAGGTGAGACAGATGATGATTACCTTGTACTGACAGATATCCAGGGACTCGAGGACTTCTTCGGAGACATGGACTTCAAGGTAGCAGGTACTCACGAAGGTATCACAGCAATTCAGATGGATATCAAGATCCACGGACTGACAAGACCGATCATCGAAGAAGCGATCGCTGCTACAAAGAAAGCAAGAACTTACATCATGGATGAAGTTATGAATAAAGCAATCGCTGAGCCAAGAAAAGAAGTTGGAGAGTTTGCACCGAAGATCATTCAGATGCAGATCGATCCACAGAAGATCGGTGATGTTGTCGGACAGCGTGGAAAGACGATCAATGCGATCATCGACGAGACAGGTGTTAAGATTGATATCGATGATGAAGGAAACGTATCTATCTGTGGTACAGAGAAAGAGAACATGGAGAAAGCTGCGAAGTATATCCAGACAATCGTTACAGATTATGAAGCAGGACAGCTTTTTGAAGGAAAGGTTATCAGCATCAAAGAATTCGGAGCATTCGTTGAGTTTGCACCGGGTAAAGAAGGTATGGTACACATTTCCAAGCTTTCTAAACAGAGAGTTGACAAGGTAGAAGACGTTGTAAGCATCGGTGATGTTGTGAAGGTTGTATGCCTTGGTAAAGATAAGATGGGAAGATTCAGCTTCAGCATGAAAGATGTTGCAGAATAAGAATCAGAAAGAATAAGAAAGAATAAGAAAAGAGGAACAGAATTCAGAAAACTGGGTTTTGTTCCTCTTTTCTTGTATGCGCAAGGAATACTTTAAGAATCTTATCCATATATTGTGTAGAGAGGAGGGGCGCGGACAACAACGGGAGAGGTGGACAAGATGGAAATGGAAAGACAGAAAAAGAGGATGCAGGTCTGGAATCTGCTGGCAGAAAAAATCCGTAAGCTTGTAGAAGAATCCGTCAGTAATCCGGAGGAACTGCAGGAGATCAGGATACGTACAGGTCAGCCGCTGCTGATTCAGATGAAAGGGCAGGAGCGGGTTCTTCCGGACCCGGTACATCCGTATCTGGTTACGAAAGAAGACATTGGTGAGACAATGGGATATATTTGTCATTATTCGCTCTATGCATATGAGAATGAGTTGAAACAGGGATTTATTACAGTGGAAGGAGGTCACAGGGTCGGAGTGGCAGGAAAAGTAATTATAGAAAATGAAAAAGTAAAAAATATACAGTATATTTCTTCGCTAAATGTAAGAATTTCTCACGAGGTACTCGGGTGTGCTGACGCATTGATTCCATATATTACGGAAAATAAACAGATTTGTCATACGTTGATCATTTCTCCTCCGTGTTGTGGAAAGACTACTCTGATCCGTGATCTGATCCGTCAGATATCGGATGGAAATGAATACATAAAAGGGTGTTCTGTTGGTGTGGTAGATGAAAGATCGGAGCTTGGAGGGTGTTACCTTGGAATCGCACAGAATCATCTGGGTACAAGGACTGATATTTTAGACTGTTGTCCGAAAGCGGAGGGGATGATCATGTTGATCCGTTCTATGGCGCCGCGTGTGATCGCAGTGGATGAGATCGGCACAAGTGAAGATATCCATGCCATTGAATATGCCATGCAGTGTGGCTGCCGGCTGATCGCGAGTGTACACAGTCTTGACATGGATGAGGCTTCTAAAAAGCCGATCCTGGGAGATCTGATTCGCAGAAGAATGTTTCAGCGTTATGTTGTGCTTGGGCAGGATCACGGCCCTGGAAAGATCCGGGAAATCTATGATGAGCGGGGAAGTGTGCTGTGCAGAAATTAGTCGGATGTTTTCTGATCCTGCTGGCGACGACCGGAGCAGGATGGATGTATGGAAAAGAACTTCGGAATTATCTGGAAGAATTGATTCATTTCCGAAGAATTATAGAACAAATAAAGGGCGAATTACTGTATGCAGGAATTCCGCTTTCGGAAATTTTTTATAAAATCGCATCAAGAGAGAAGGAGCCTTATGAAAACTGGCTGATGGATCTGGCATTTCAATGTCAGGGCACACAGGAAAAGCGGTTTGCTGACTTGTGGACAGATACGATAGGAAAAGATCTTCCGGAACTGAAATGGAGAGGAAAAATGAATCCTCTGATCTGCGAACCAGGGGAACTGCTTGAAATAGGAGACAGAGAAGGTGTAGTTCGTCTGCTGGAGTATCATTTGAAAAGGCTGGATATGGAAATTGAAAAGAGAACTGCGGAAACGTCTGAGAAGAAAAAGATCGGTAGCTGGCTGGGGGCAGCAGGCGGGATTTTTCTTGTGATCCTTCTGCTTTAAAAGGGCGGGAACAAAAGGGAGAGGAGGGAGAGTATGAGTATCAATCTGATATTTAAAATTGCGGCAGTGGGAATTCTTGTATCCATTCTGAGTCAGGTTTTGAAGCACAGCGGCAGAGAGGAACAGGCATTCCTGACAAGTCTTGCAGGGCTGATTCTTGTATTATCCTGGGTTCTCCCGGCGATTTATGACTTATTTTCTTCGATCCGGCAATTGTTTTCTCTTTAAGGAGGGCGGAACAGAATTGAACAGTATACAAATCGCACTTTTTGGTGTCGTTGGAACATTACTTGCTTTGCAGTTTAAAAGTGGGAAAAGTGAATATGGCATTTATGTGAGTCTTGCAGTCAGCCTGTTTTTATTTCTTTGTATGCTTTCACGACTTGAAATCTTTGTGCGGACAGTAAAGAAAATTGCAGATTATATAAAACTGGATGCCGGACAGATGAGTATTCTGTTGAAAATGGCCGGTGTGACTTATGTGGCTGAATTTGCATCCGGAATCTGTAAAGATGCAGGGTATCAGAATATTGCTGTACAGATTGAGATTTTTACAAAGCTGACGATCCTTGCGATAGGAATGCCGGTACTTCTTGCGTTGCTGGAACTGATCGGAGATTTTCTGATATGAAAAGGGAAAAACATTTTTGGAAAAAGCTCTTCTGTTTTGTGTTTTTATTTACGATTGTGGCAGGATGCGGCAGCGTGTATGCAGCAGAGCATGATACAGCGGAGAAAAAGACAACAGAAGATCGTTCCGGGGTGTTGGAGGATGAGCTGGAACAAATGGAAGAAAGTCTGCTGGATGAATTTGATTTCAGACAGATTGATCAGTTATCAGGAGAGACAGAACTGGGAGAAAACGTACGGTTTCGTGATCTTACAGAGATGCTGATCAGCGGAAATACGCAGGAATTGGGAGAAAGATTTCTTGAGTTTCTTTCAGGACAGGTGTTTTCTGTTTTTCAGAAAGGAAGGAAGAATCTGGCGCGCTTGCTGCTGATTACAGTGGCAGCTGCATTTTTCTCGAATTTTACAAGTATCTTTCAAAACAGACAGACAGCGGAAGCTGGTTTTTATATTTTGTATCTTGTTGTGATCGCAATCTGTCTGGAAGCATATCGATCGATGAATTTATATGCCGAAGAAAAAACAGGAGAGCTTGTCCAATTGATGCAGGTATTTTGCCCGAGTTTCTTTCTGGCGGTTGCATTTACAGGAAAGAGCAGTTCGGCGTTGATGTTTTATAATATAATACTGTTCCTGATCTATCTGGTGGAACTGCTTGTACTTCATTTTCTTTTACCGGCGGTGAAGATTTATGGGATGGTGAGGATCTTATCCTGCCTGACCGGAGAAGACCTTTTCTCAGAATTTGCAGAACTTCTGGAAAAATGTATCCAATGGAGTCTGAAAAGTATGATTGCCGCTGTGAGTGGGATCAGTCTGATTCAGGGATTTTTGAATCCGGCGATTGATTCTTTGAAAATGACTGCTGCGGGACGAACACTGGAGGCGGTTCCGTGGATCGGAGATATTGCCGGAGGTACAATGGATGTCGCATTAGGAGTTGCAGTACTGCTTAAGAATGGAATCGGTGTGGCAGGAATGATTTTTATAGCTGTCCTGGCGCTTGTTCCACTGGTGGAATTTCTGATATTGGCATTTTTGTACCAACTTGTGGCAGCATTAGTCCAACCGGTTTCTGACCGGAGAATTACAACGTGCATATCCGGAGTTAGTTCTGGCTATCAGCTTATGGTGAAGGTGATAGCATCCACAACACTGCTGTTTGTCTTAAGTATTGCAATCGTGGTAGCTGTAACATCTTAAGGTTTCAGAGGAGAGAGGAGGAATCTGTCAGATGCTTACACAATGGATACAAAAAATTATTTCAATGCTTCTCATTATGAGTGCTGTTCTGCAGGTGATTCCGGGAAAGGATTATGAAAAATATATTCGTTTTTTCTGTGGACTTGTCCTGATCTTACTTGTGCTATCCCCGGTTGCAGCGTTGAAAGGACTGAAAACAGAGCGGTTTTATCAGAAAGAAGTGTATCAGCAATATGAGAAAGAAATAGAGCGTATGTCGGATTCTATAAAACGGGAGGAAATCGGAATTGGGCGATAATTGGCTGGAATGGAAGGAAAGGATCGTGGGATACACAAGGAAGATAAAAGAGGCGGATCGCGGTCAGAAAAGAACAAGATTAGTCATTTTATTTTTGTGTGGACTGCTGCTTCTTGTAGTTGCGGTTCCGGTTCCGAAGACAGGGGAGGTGGATAAGGATACAAGGATTGACGGGGAATCCGGGAAAGGCGAGGCGTATGAGACAGATTCCATGGCAGATTATGAAAAATATCTGGAACAAAAGACAGCGCAGACACTTGGCGTCGTAGATGGGGCTGGAAAGGTGACGGTGATGATCACATTAAAGTCTACAGGACAGAAAGTGGTTGAAAAAGATCAGCAAAGTACACATCAGACGACGAAGGAAGCAGACAGTCAGGGAGAGACAAGAGAAAGTGAAGAGAAATCTCTGGATAAAACGACCGTGTACAGTCAGGGGACAGACGGAACACAGATCCCATATGTAAGTAAAGAAAGTGCACCGGAAGTAGAGGGCGTTCTTGTAATAGCAGATGGAGGTGGAAATGCAGTTGTCGCGAAGAATCTGACAGAAGCGGTGCAGGCATTATTTGGTGTAGAAGCGCATAAGATAAAAATAATGAAACGTGCGTCTACATAAAAGGAGGTTCATCTTAATGAAAGGGAAAGTGAAGAAAAACCAGTTGATCATTGTGGCACTTGCAGTCATGATCGCGGCAGCAGGATATCTGAACTATACGGGACGTCTGTTTGGAGAAAATGCGAAAGGAACAAAAGAAGCTAATGCAGATCTTACAAATCAGGAACTTTTAGATATTTCACAGGAAGATACAGAAACAGGAAGCGAAGAAATTAAAAGTAATGATTCTGAAACAGAAGGAACACCGGGAGAGGCGGTTCTCACAAATGGTTCAGCCCAGACTACGGTAGCCCAGGCAAAAGTCACAAGAGAACAGGTGCGTGCCCAGAATAAAGAGACGCTGCAGTCGATTATAGACAATACAGAGCTCAGTGAAGAGGAAAAGTCAGATGCAGTTGCACAGATGGTGGAGCTTACAAAACAATCAGAGACGGAGATGGAAATTGAGACATTGATGGCAACAAAAGGATTTTCAGAGGCAGTGGTAAGTCTGGGAGAGGACAGTGCGGACGTTGTTGTAAATGCAGAGGAACTTACGGATGCAAACCGTGCCCAGATTGAGGATATTGTGACAAGAAAGTCAGATGTGAAGCCGGAGAAGATTGTAATCACACCAATTCATGAATAGAAAGTCTATTTTTGGAAAAACTTTTTTATAAAAGATTTGCTGTCAGAGAGGACTTGTGATACACTATTTACTGGTTTATTATGTAACTGTCTACGGGATGCCTGCGGACAGTTATCTATTGCGTGAAAATGATAGGAGATTAGAAATGTCAGAAATTACGAATGAGATAAAGAAAAGAAGAACATTTGCCATTATATCCCATCCGGATGCCGGTAAGACAACATTGACAGAGAAATTCCTTCTGTACGGAGGAGCCATCAATCAGGCAGGATCTGTTAAGGGAAAAGCAACTGCGAAGCATGCGGTTTCCGACTGGATGGAGATTGAGAAGGAGAGAGGTATTTCCGTAACTTCTTCTGTACTTCAGTTCAGTTATGGCGGATACTGTATTAATATTCTGGATACACCGGGACATCAGGACTTCTCAGAGGATACATACCGTACTTTGATGGCAGCGGATTCCGCAGTCATGGTCATTGATGCTTCCAAAGGTGTTGAGGCACAGACGAGAAAGCTGTTTAAAGTCTGTGTGATGCGTCATATTCCGATCTTTACATTTATCAATAAGCTCGACCGTGAGGCGAAGGATACCTTTGAATTATTAGATGATATTGAGAAAGAACTTGGAATCGCAACTTGTCCGATTAACTGGCCGATTGGTTCCGGTAAGGAATTCAAAGGAGTTTATGACAGAGCAAAGCGTGAAGTTGAGTTGTTCTCAGATACAAAAAAAGGTACTGCGATGGGTGAAGTGAAGATGATACCGATCGATGCACCAGAGACAGAAGAACTGATCGGAGCAGAGGCAAAAGACATTCTTGCGGATGAGATCGAACTTCTGGACGGAGCAGCCGCTGAATTTGATCAGGAACTGGTTGATAAAGGACAGCTTTCACCGGTATTTTTCGGATCTGCCCTTACCAACTTTGGTGTAGAGACTTTCCTGAAGCATTTCCTGAAGATGACAACTTCTCCGCTTCCGAGAAAATCAGATCATGGTGAGATTGATCCAATGACTGAGAAAGATTTCTCAGCATTTGTATTTAAAATCCAGGCGAATATGAACAAAGCCCACAGAGACAGAATTGCATTCATGAGAATCTGTTCCGGAG
>OIZO01000326.1_pt1 | contig 34674 bp, 20 predicted proteins | sample 1588551 | NCBI WGS metagenome assembly OIZO01 (sample SAMN03283271) | human gut metagenome | biome: human-associated habitat; material: feces | host: Homo sapiens | place: Peru | collected 2012 | reverse complement strand
CGAAAAGAAACTGCAAGATGTCCAGCAAGCCATCAAGGTTGTGGCTCATCTCGATGTTGCCACAACAGAAAAGCAGAAGAATGAGGAACGCATCCAGTTCTTGGGCAAGAGAAACGCAGAGATAGATGAAGCGCTGGGCAAGTTGACCATCGAGGCGCTGACCCAAGAGACCCAGACGCTAAGAAATGCCTATACCCTGATGGTAAGTGAAAAATGGGAGATTCATCGTGCCAACCTGACCGAGGGCAAGCCTTGTCCGCTTTGCGGCAGCACGACCCATCCTTATCATACTGACAACAGGCAGTTTGAAGAAGCCACTACGGAACTCTCACAACTTCTGAAAGCAAAAGAGGATCTGTTGAAACTGCAGCAGAAACAGGAGAAGCATCTTTCCGGCGAAAGAAAACAGAACGACGGCGAAGTACAGACGCTCCAAAAACAACAGGAAAAACTTTCGGGTGAAATCGCAACTTACGAAGAGGAATGGAAGGCGCTCATCGCCCAGTATCCAAAGATTCCAAAGGCAGAGGCAGAACTGAAAGCGCTCTTGCCTATCTATGAAGACAAAGCGAAAGAAGCAACCGGCAAACTGAGCCTGTTTAACAAGATTCAGAAAGAGATAGAACGGCTGACCCAACTCAAGGATAAGGCTGTAAAGGATGAAGCTGCGTATGAAAGCAAGGCTTCAGTGATACTGAATAACGCTCAAGAAAGCACTTCTACCTGCGCCACGCAACTGGCTGAACACAAAGCACTTACAACAAATCTCATTTCACAAGAAAAGAACAAGAAAAAAGCTTACGAGAAAGCTCTTCAAGCGTGGAATAACACCAAGAAAGAAATGGAGGAATGGCAGGCGCAATACCAGCAGATTCTGAATGGTGAAGAGCCTGATGCTGCTGAACAAAGACTGACAGCAGCAAAGGATGAGGCTACGAAAGCAGCAGATGACAAGAACGAGAATATCAACAAACTGAAGGCAGAACTCGCCAACAGTAAAGGTTCGCATCAAACCATGCTGTCTCAGAACAAGACGATGAAAGAGAATCTGCAAGCGAAGGAAAAGGAACTCGACCTTTGGATTGAGGAATATAACAAGCAGCTTGCAGAAAAGAGTATCGAACCAAGCCTTATCGACCGAAATACTATCCGGGAGATGCTTCATTCTGCCGAAGACTGGAATGCCATCCGTCGGGAAAAGGACGAAAAGGAGAAAGCCGTGGCTTCAACTACCGCCCTTTACCAGAGCGCAGAAAAGGCGTATCAGCAGCACTTGGAACATCAGCCTGCCCAAACCCGGGATGCTCTCTTAGCCATTCAGCAGGAGTATCAGGAGAGAAGCCAGCGCAACGAACTGATTGCTGCCAACGCCAGGATGCAGAACCATCAGGAAGCCGTGAAGCAGTTGGGTGACAAGGCTGAGGCTCTGAAGCTCGTAACGCAGGAAAAGGACGACTGGACAGCCATTACGGATGCCATCGGAGCAGACGGAAAGACGCTGCGCAAGATAGCCCAATGCTATACGCTCAGTTTCCTGATAGCTCATGCCAACCAGGAAATCAGAAAGTTCAACAGCCGTTACGAACTGCAGCAGGTAAAACATTCCTTGGGCATCCGAGTCATCGACCACGACCGTGCCGACGATATCCGAGACACCACCTCCCTATCAGGTGGCGAAACCTTCATCGTGAGTCTCGGTCTCGCCCTGGGTCTGTCAGCATTATCCTCCCGCAACATCTCCTTCGAGAATCTGTTCATCGACGAAGGCTTTGGAACCCTTGACCCCGATACCCTCGCCACCGTCATCGATTCCCTCGCCATGCTGCAAAGTTCGCAAGGCAAGAAGGTGGGCGTCATCAGTCATACCGACACGATGAGCGAGCGCATCACCACCCAGATAAGAATTATCAAGAATGGAAACTCCGGCAGCAGTCATATCGAGATCTATCCGTAACAGAACGAAATATCTGACGATAGCAAGTTATGCTCTGAATAACTCCAAACCATTCGAGTTACTTTAGAAAGCACTTGCTATCGTACAGAAATATAGGTATATTATAATACGTTTTACACGTCATTATTCAATACTACCCAATAACCATTCTTGCGACCTCCTTCACGTTTCAAGACCTGAAATTCTTCCTGTAAAGACTTTAGTTCCTGAGAAATCTTTCTTGCAGATATGCCCATCTTTCTTGCTAATTCTGGTATTGTTAACTTAGCATTTTCAGACAACGCACCCATGATAAGCATCTGTAATTCAGTCAGTTCTTTCTTGCATTCTTTCTTGCATTCTTTCTTGCATTCTTTCTTGCATTCTTTACCAATAGGCACACCGATATAGTCTAAATTACATGGTATATCAATCAAGAAATATGTACGTTCCTCATCAGTCTCAATTGTTGCACGAGGCGAACCATTTTCCTGCAATTTCTGTTGAATAGTCGGAATACCAGTTGCTCTACCCTCAGTCAAATCCAATTCCTTTAAGAACTCTCCTAATCGTCGGTTTGTGTATCGACGAGAACGAAGCATACGAGCTTCTTTTATAGCCTGCATAGATATTGTGTGATTAGGTCCTCCAAAATTGAGAATACTAATCTTATCTGGTTCGATAGTTATCTCAACTGGTTCTCTTTCGATATAACTGCGATGATAAAGGCTGTTTACGACAGCTTCTTCCAAAGCTTGATAAGGATAATTATATGTAACAACAGAACGTTCTGTATCCTCTGGCTTATGAATTGTCTTCTGAATAATATTTGTCTTTAGATAATTCATCGTATCACGAATCATCTTAGGTACACAACCCCTTATCGGTGCAACCTCTATCATATTATCAGGATCTTGTAATCTCCCCTTAGGGAATATCACGATTTCAACCTGGGTCATTTTGAAGAATTTCTCGGGATGCTCACAGAACATCATTGCAGCAACATTCTTGACCTTGAAGCCTTCTGGTGTAGTTTCCAACAAGTCCATTTGATCAAGAACTATTTTCAAGTTGTCACCAGTTAAATCTTGGTCAGCCAAGTCGCTACCTACTTCCACTAGAAAATCTCTCAGTAAAGTTGTCGAAATATCTCTTAGACTTATTAGGTCGTTGCCACGGTCATCAAATGGCGTACGATTCGCCAAGTTTATCAACTCGCGTTCATACTCATCTTTCGGCACGATGCTACTACTATTATAGCGGATATAATAGTTGAAATCCTTCTGTTTTGCTGTAATACGATCAGGCACCTTATATGGACGGCGTTCTCCTGCCGTTACTTTGATTACAAGAATAGTCTTGCCATCAACCTCTTCTATGAAAAGACGAGGTTGATAGTATGGACGGATAAGATTATTGTAACCAACCATATCCTTCTCTATCTGTTCTATCAAATTAGGATTAACACCTAAAACAGGTCGAACAGCATGACCGTGTTCTTCCTTTACACCAACTATGATATACCCACCACCAGTGTCCTCAAAATCATTGGCAAAGGCACAGATGCTACGATATATTGTATCTGGATTCCAACCTTCCTTATATTCAAGTTGGTTGCTTTCTACTGCACTTCCACTAAGAAGGCTTTCTATATTTATTGGTAATGCCATAATTTATTAATTTTAATGTTGCACAAAAAGTACAATCAACATAACGATAAACATGAATAATTATTTGCTTATAACCTATTCAATGTCATTTTATATAACCATTTAATAATATCCGCTTTAAAGTCTAGAAAAACTATCAAATCAGATTTGGTCATCGTATGTTCTGAATTTACCATTTTGTCCAATAGTTCGTTTAATATATGATGACCATCCTTTAGCTTATTTATGAACGTTTCTTGCTCTTTGTCTGATTTAAAATCGAACAAGTCAATCTTATTACGTATAAAAGATTCTATATAAGTTGCGGCTTTAACCATAGACAAAGGAATGCCACCATGATATTCATCTGCATTGCTAAAAAACACATTTTCAAGAACAGAATCAAAGCGTCTTACTTCTTCAACTCGAAGTTGAAAGACCAACATTTGCTTTTGGTGTTCTATGTCTCTCTGATGCCGAAGTTCTTGCTCTTTATCTTTAGCTTTTTCTACAGCTAGCCGATTATTTTCTATAGACTTCGTTAAATCTATGAAAACTATGATATTAAACAATGCTAACAATGGTGTTAATAGACCACAAAAATAATCAGCAAAATTACCCCAATCAGATGGAGACTGGGATAACCCATTATGGAATTGGTAGAAGTATGCAATTAATACTCCTACCAAAACCATTAAGGTTAAAATATAAACATGTTTTTTACTCGTCATATTAATTTACGAAAGAATACAATAGACTTAATCCTCATTCTTAAAGCGTTCTTCAAAATATGCCCATGCTCGGCGATAGTCGGCTATGCGGTCACAACGAGTGTAAGGAGCATAATATGTTACTTGCTCCCCACCATAAAGTTCGCTCTTCTTTAGATCGATGGTATGTACATAAGTAGAATCAACTCCGGCAAAGGTATTTTCATCAAGTTGTTCGCCACGAATGGTATTCCACTCCTTGCGGTCGCAACCTACACCAGTTAATCCTTTTGAGCATGTGAACACGATGTTTCCTTTTTGATCATACCATGTGTCGTTCTCATTCTGCTGAAGAACAGGGAACTGAATGGTGTAAATCAATTCCAGATCTTTTAATGACAACCCAAGAGCCATCGCTGCAAGGACATCTATTTCAACTAATGCTTGACGTCGTTCAAAATGATTTCGCAATGGAGTATTCCATGACCATGTTTGTGACAAATCTACAAACGGTTTAAGGCGTGTGTCACTAATGCTCCAATGTTCGTAATTATACTCATCATTCCAACAGCTACTCCAAAACTCAGAGTAGTTGTTGGTTAAACAATTCAATAATAATGTTCTTGAATAAAGGGCTGACTTATACTTTACTGGTACTCCTATAGGAAATGTCATAAGCCTACTATATCTTAAATTCTGTGCAGCTATAGTTTTTATATAAAAATCGATGACAATAGATGCACAAAGTGCAGCCATATCCACGGCATCATATCTATTGAGGAACGAAATAGATATGATGCCGTGGATATGTGCTGTCCTGCGGGGCAGGACAGCACATATCAACGAGCGTTCACCAGCCTGACTGATCATTGCTCGTATACCCAACTTGTAATAATCAAAATAGTTATCATAAGATACTTCACCTTGTACTTTATTAGAAATAAAGCCTCTTACTTGTTGATTATATTCCGGCAAAGGTATATTAGGTATATAGTTCGTCCTTTGAATATAATTATCAGGTATTTTTCCTAATTCCACATTGTCATAATCCGAATTCAATATACACGTCTCTCTTGGGGTTTTATATATCGGATTCGCTACATAAAAATGTGGACCACTATATATCATTTCATATTTAGACAACTCTGGAACACATGTATGACGCTTAATTAATCCAGCCTTTGGAGCATTTGTTTCATCAAAACACATTGATGTTATATTTTTAACATCATCTAAGTGTTTGGGAAAATCTGAAATTTTCTTTAATACACCGATAATCTCCTTAGAATGAATACTAACCAACTTGGCACAATCCCCCGTAGTACCATCTTCAAACGTGTCAGACAGTACCTGTAATTCCTTATCAGTAAAAGTAACAATCCTATCACGATGAGGTCTGGTATTCCAATTGCCATTCTCATCTTTGATACCTCCACACATGCCATGTCCATCATGCGCAAAGCAGCCATCCACAGTACTTGGATGGAAAAGATTGCTGAGCGAAGCGAAGCGCGGTGATGAACTTCGGCATGGACCGAGAAGTTGATCACCATACACCGTATGGTGATGAACTTCGGCAAAAAGCCGAAGTTCATTTTGATATTGGAAATGGTAGCGCAAACGTTTATATAGTTCACGACGCAATGGTTGACCATTTGGATCGTCATAGATGCTCTCTGGAGTTAGTAATCCAATATACCCATTAGTAGGCGAAGCCAAATCCATAGTATTCTCCAATACGCATTTGTAAAGATTTGTCTGTTGCCCAATAAGTAGCGGATAATTACAATACGCATTTAAGAAAGCTGTACTACATACCTGCTCAGCCATCTCGCCTTTATACAATTTTTCCATCATCTGGTCATTCATAAATTGCTTTATCATCTGTCTGACAACTGGTGCACTCACTTTACGAATAACAACCTCCGGATATTTCTCAGAAACAATATTGGCCTCGTTAAACTCTAATTTAATCCATGGCGGGTTACCACAGATAATATCAAAACCATCTCTTAGCCAGAACACCTCCAAGAACTCCAACATTGGGTGGAAGAAATGATAGCGCTTGGCCAACTCCTTGACAATATCAAAGCGACGCTCACTATAAGCCCCCTCCAATTGCAGTTTGTTGGTTTGCTTGTTACCCATTTCTGCCAAGTAATACTCCAAACTCTGAACCTTCGCTGCACTATCTTCCTCCTCTGCATCAAAGTCGATTCGTCCCTGTTTAGGCAAGAACAAATCTTCCTCTCCAGTTTTGCCTGCATTAGAGAAACGAACTTTAGGAGAAGCCTCTTTCATGTCCACATCCAAGACACGCTCAATATCATCCCAATAATCCTGTCGGGTAGGAAGGTCTGCAAGGTCTTTGTACTCCCAGAAGAAAAGAGCACACCAATAGTCCATCACCGCCTTGAGTTTCATGTATGCCGAATCCTTTCGATAACGCTGGTCATCGAACTTTTCACGCTGCGCATTGGTCTCAAAAGGAAAAGTGCGTTTACCTACATATTTCCAAACAGCATATCCATTGTTGGCATATTCTGCCACCCCCATCTGAAACTCTACATACTTTTTCAAAAGTACATCAATCTTACGGCTGATGCGCTCCAGCTGCTTGTATTCCTCTCCAGTGATACCCTTGAGCCATGACTTACGAATGTTAGCCATGACTTTTTTCTTCTCCTTTAACTTTTGTTCCTCTTCTTTACTGAATGTAGGCAATTTGGCATTGAGTATGCCCAGCATATCTTGCACAGGAAGAAGAAAATGATAAACCTCTGTATAGTGACGTTCCAGACGAGAATCGGAGAAGTGAATACGGTGCGTAGGAGCCTCCCACCACTTCTTGTCGTAAGCACGTTGTCCTACGGTAGTTCTCACAACATCGCTTTTCTTATACACTTTCAGCCATGCACCAATCACCGCATTACCCTCGGCAAGACGGTTGGAGAAAAAAGGAACTTCCATATCCTTGTGCATCACATTGAGCCACAAGGATAGCTTGCCAAGCTCAATAGCAGTTGCATTGAGATCGACACCATACACATTGCTGGTGGCAATGAATGCCTTCACCTTCTGCAGCTCATTAGGATATTGCAAAGGGTCGATGGTTTCACCCACTTCTTGCTTGCGGAACTGTAAGTAAAGCACCGCCAACTGGTTGATTACCTCGTTTTGGAAAGCGGCTGCACCCATGGCAGGCTCCAAAATCTTCATCTGCAACAAGTCGGAAGCCTTAATCTCACCACGCTCCAACTTCTCTACGATTGGTTTCAAAGTATATTTCACTGTACTCTTGGTCAGCACCTCTGGAGTATAGAAAGAGGCAGACTTCTTGCGATCACGGCCATTCAGACGGTAGATAAACTTGCCCTTAGGATGAATGATGTCATGACCTTCCTCATCTTTCAATATCTCATCTTCCTCAAACACGTCACGACGAGAACGAGGTTGCAGATACGTTTCCACCAAATCACCCTTAGGATGCACCTCGATATAATCTTCATCAGCATAGAAGCCACGATAAGCCAAAAGATTCTCATACACACTACCCAACTGGTTGATGCCCAAATTGGCATACGAGATACGTCCACGCGGCTTACCCTTTTGTTTCTGCGACAAAGACAACTGGCAAACAATGCTCTGCCATACAACATTACGGAACTTGACACCTACGAGCACTTTTAACTTAGTATCAGAGAACAAAGGCGAGTCGATATGGCGCACACGGAAAGAGGCCGTCATGGATGAAGCATCCACACGGTCTTCGTTATAACCTCGCAAGATAAGCACAAAGAGTCGCTTAATGCTATGGTCAAAGAAATAGCCATTCAGTTCCTCAGCCGTAATAAGGTTTACCTGTTCCAAATCACGCAACATCTCCAAGGAATAACCTCGCTGATAAGTTTGGTCGTTGATTGGCAAGATATCGAGGTCGGGACGACTCTCCGCATAAAAAATGAACAACAAACGATAGATGAAAACCAAACAGTCATCACGCATCATGGTCTCAAAGTTATCATCGGTCTCATCCTGGTCATGGAATTTATTATCCGGCGTATGCTTGATATACCAGATAGCCTCGTTAGCCAAAGCCTCCACAGCTGCCACCACACCACGCTTCAAGTCTTGCGTCACGGCATAGGCATTCTTATAGCTCTCCTCTTCCAATTGCTGCATCAGTGGCGTATCGCCAATGGCAGCAAGAGCCTCACGAGAAACCAAAAGATAAAACAGAGCGAAATAGTTGCGCATGGCACTCTGCGTGGTCTCCACCAACAGACGTTCTATATCAAAGCGGAGATAAGCACCACGCTCCCACTTGTCGGCATCCATAAAAAATACCATATTGCCAGACGACATCAAAATATAACGAGGATGTTCTTGCTCTGGAAGAGAGAATATATGAGTGACAAGACGATCCAGTCCCAATTCTGCAAAACCAGTCTCTGCATCCGTATCATCAGATGCAGAGACAAGAGTAGGAATATCCATCACATAAAGCTGAGGAGAGCCATCCGTCCGATTACAGACAATACGTACAGGAACATCCTGCTGCGCCCCATTCTCACCTATCGGAAGAGACAGAATAGCTGCAGGCTGTTCTTTTACAGTTGCCTTATAATAACCTAAGCACTCTAATAGTTTGGAATTGAAATCAAAAGTTTCACGCTCTTTGTCTTTTTCACGAGCATATCGTGACGTAACCGCTTGCTTGTAACGGTTATATTGCTGACGAAGCGCAGAAAAGCGAGTACAAAGTTCCTTGATACCTTCCTGCGAATAGCCAGACTTGTCAAAGACTTTCTTTTGGAAATCCTCCGTAAAGTAACCAGTCGAAAAAAAATCGTTAATATTATCTATGAAACTATATGCTGCCATATCTTTGTTCTAAAATTTAAAAGTTATAGAAAGCCGCGATCACTTTGATGAATGGTTCACCTTGGAGCGATTGCAAATCCTTCAGATACTGACCTCTATCCTGCGAAAGAGATTCCACCTTTTTCTTGCGCTTGTCCATGCGAACCCCAGCAAAACCACTTGGCATCAATTCATCAGCCTCGAAAAGGCTTAGCTGCTTTTGCTCACCATAAATCCAGTCGTTCAATTTCTTGCTATAATTGGTTACCACGCTGTTCATGGCAGCCATCTTGGTAGCTTGTTGCTCACTCATAATAGTCTTGGCATTATCTATCGCCTCAGGGAGCAAGTCATGAAGACGGTTCAAATCTTCCTCTGCAATCGTGTCAGTATAAAGCGTATTTTTCAGATGATTGGTGGTTATAAACTCACCTAAGGACATCGGCTTGAAAATGCCATTTCCATCCTTGTTGACCGGGCACACCAAGAAGTCGCTAATCACACTGTTGCCAAGTTGGTTACTCACTTGTCCATTGATGACAAAATAAGCCATATCCTTCGGCAGGAAACTCAGTTTTGCAACAGGGGCGTCATTTTTAGGCACAGATGCAGAGAGCTTGGTCAACATATAACGTACCACTGGGTGCAAGTCGTAAAGTATCTGGGTGTCCGCCCAGCGTATGCCATCGGCATTACTTTGGTTATTATCTACCACTCGGGCTTTTTCTATTGCCTTCAGCACATCCTCCTTATTCGTAGATAGATGATAGCGCATGCCACGTCGAGGCTTAGCTTCCGCAGGTACATCAAAGAGCACCGTATCGAGTTCGTCGGTGTTGGTAACATTCACCAAATCATCATCAATAGTCACATTGCCAGGCTTGATAAGATGGTCGCTCTCCAACTGTTGGAAGAGAGCAGAATAGAAATCCATATCCTTTTTGTAGATGGATATTCCTTCATCAATCTTCACCTCCACCTCGCTATCATCAGTCTTGCCTATCGTTACTATATCGTTAGGCTTTTCATCAGGAATCTTCTCTTCGGCATTGGTCTGGGAATCCTCTGCATCACTACCCATTCCCAAAGTAGCCAACTTTGCCCAAATATCCTCATCATCATTGATGATGGCCTTTTCTATCACTTTCTCCTCTTGGTGTACATCATAAAGATGGAACACCTCCGCTGCATCTCCCAAGGTACGATTCACCTCGTCCTCTTTTTCCTTCAAACGGTCGAGGATGCGGAAGTCGGTACTGATGTTAGGATTGTCACTACGGAGCACCAGATAATGAATGTATGGCACACGAGGCTGCTTGTAACGGTCAATGCGACCATTGCGTTGTTCAAGTGTAATCAAACTCCAAGGGATGTCGTAATTGAACATTCTGTTACAATAATAGTGAAGGTTGACACCTTGCGCACCTGCATCACTACAGATAAGCATACGTATCGGTGAATCCTTTTTACCAAAGTTCTCTATCATGGCATCCTGTTCTGTATCAAGCATACCACCCTGGAATACAGCTATTCGAGGATATTCCCCATCACCGCTACGGATAGGTTTATCCTTAATTTTAAAGTCTTTCTCCAAATTGGCTTTGAGATAATTGATAGTCTCTATTCGCTCGGTAAACACCACGATACGATCATCCTGCTCACGTCCAGCCCAATTGAGCGAGCGAAGAATCTCGCAAAACTTATTATATTTGGTATCCTGATGGGTAGCAATAATCTTATTGACGATGTCAAGTTGCTCTCGCAACTCCTCATCATCTACCTTTTCCAAACGATTCTCAATTGACTTACGAGCCGCAGCTGGAGACGACATATAGCTTTTGAAAAGCAACAAAGGCATAAACATTTCACCAAAGCCAGAAGAAGATTCCTTATATAACTTGAACTGTTCGTGCTGATGACACAAGAACTGCTCTTCAAGAGGAACCAGCGTAACATGGTCTGATATCAACTGGCGGTCTTGGAATTGAGCCGCAATCGTAGAATCATTCTTCAAGTCATTCTTAAAACGACGAACATAATACGGCTTGATATTTTCTGCCGTGAAATTACCATCTAATGGAATGGCAGTAGGTTCCAGCATGCGAACAAGAGAAGCAAAATTTTCCCTACGGCCATTGTGAGGCGTAGCTGATGTGAAAATCAAACTATCACAATGCTCGGAAAGAATTTGCGCCAACGCTCCACGCTGGCTGGCTGTATTGGCTACCTTGTGACACTCATCTATAACGATGATATTCCATCGTGTATGCTCTATATAGCTTCTAAAACTTTGACTATTTTTCAATGTATCTACAGATATGATAGTCTTATCATAATAGTCGAAAGGATTCTTGTTGAGAGGTATAATGGTTTTGATACGGTTCACCCCCGTAGAATCAAGACGCACCAAAGGTATGTCGAAACGATTCCACAGTTCTTCCTGGAACTGCTTGAGAATGCTCTTCAAGGCAACCACAAGAATACGTTTGCCACGACCTCGGCGAATCATCTCAGAAAGAAAGATTCCCACTTCCACGGTTTTACCAAGACCTACGGCATCAGCTATCAACATTCTAGGACGAGGCATAGAAAATGCCTTGACAGTTGGCACCAACTGATAATTATGAACATCAAAAGCGCCCTTTTGAGCTATCGTGATATGCGGTGACTGCGTAGTACTGGAACGCAAAGCAGATTCAATATATAATTTAGTGAGACGATAACCACTCTGGGTATCTGCTATAAAATGAGAATTCTCTGGACGTACAGGTTCTATGTCATCCTCCAACGCGGTGTCGAAACAAAAAGTCTTGTCCATGACAAGAGGGGAAATTCCCACTACATCAAGCAGCAAGTTATGATTACCGCCATCATTGATGTCGGTAATCAAGAAGTCCTCCCCTCTTACGGTGATACGTTGTCCTATTGTATATGCTGTGTTCATTATTTATGTTTATTTAATGTGAGAAGAAAAGAAGAAGGTTCACCGCATCCTGTGATAAGAACACGATTAATAGCACGGGTAAGAGCGACATACATCAGCGAGCGTTGCTCTTGGTCATTCTGCCGTTGTTGTTCCTCATCCATTTCTGTAAAATTAGCAGGTCGATATGGAATCGTCGCAGCACTTACATCAGCAAGGATAACTACACGAAATTCCAATCCCTTCATCCTATGGAAAGTAGAAAGGTTCACACCCTCTCTGTCACCAGTATCCATCTTCCAACAAGGAATATCCAAGTTTCGTGTCAGATAATTGGCTATACTATCTACCATGCTATTGCGATAGGCAGCAACACAAATGTCACGAGGCCTTATCTTGGCATCAAGACAGGCTTGTACATAAGCGCCAATCGCTTCAAACTCCTGATTTTTATTCTTATATAATTGATAGACAGGAGCATCTCCATGAAGCAAAGAGACATATCCCTTCAAACTTTCCTCGCCACCATCAAAGTCATCAGCCTCAACACCAGATACTATGCAAACAGCCTGACGCTTTATTTCCTCTGTGGTTCTATAGTTGACTCTAAGGCGACGACTGCGACCTTGTATGTTGATGCCCGCAGCCTTGAAATTCATCTTGCGTGAGTAGATGCGCTGATATGGGTCACCAACAAGGAATAAGTCGTTAGCTCCTTCTGGAGTAAGCGCACGTAGGAAACGCAACTCTGGATTAGCCAAGTCCTGAATCTCATCAGCGATGACATGAGTGAACATAAATTCAGGTTGTTCTCTCAACCAATGCGTTGTGACATTGAATAGCTCTCGCTGAGAAAGGATGTTCTGCCTGTTTTCCTTCTCACGAAAACTTACCACCATTTCCCATACATTCTTGCGCTGCTTGCGAGACAAGGAGTTGCCTAATCCTATTCGAGGTGTCTTGAGGTATTGATCCAAAGAATCAACATCGTGATAAAGAATCACCTCATTATACTCCTTTTGGAGGAAATCTGCTGAAAACTCGGACATATTGTCCATCTCGACTTCTTGCCATAGATGATGCATACGCTCATCATTGTCAAAGACTATAGTCTTACCACCCACCAAGCTATTCGCTTTGGCTATTGTTCGTACCAGAGTATCTACCGTTTCCAACTCATAACGTTGTCTTGGCACATCCATTTGTTTGATAAGAGAACCAAGATTCTCAATCAAGGCACGATTATAAGCGGTATATAAGACTTTTCCATTTCCTTCGTATGCTGTTGTACAAAGGCGCTTAAGTCGATGTATGGCTGAAACAGTTTTTCCTGTACCGCCACCTCCGCTAACTTTCAAGGAGCCTTTGTAGTTACCTTCCACGATTCGACGCTGTGACGGATGTAGGAAAATCATCCATTGCTTCAAGTCCTCTTTAAGAATTTTGTCAAGTTCTTCATCGTCTGTAATGTCGATGAAACGGCGTCGGTTATTTTCACTTTGCAACTGCTGCTCATGCTCCGCTTCCTTACGCTTACCTTCTTCCACATCATATATAATACGATCTATATCTTCTGAATCCAAAAGATAATACAAATTCTCCCACGCATCCTGTGGAAGTTCGTCTTCATATTTATCCAAATCATCCAAGTCCTTGAACTTGCGGACCAAAGACAAGTTTTCCGCTGGTACACCGATACGTAAAAGCTGCTCATCCGAATATTTGCTAAAAGCATACGTGTCAGACTGGCTAACATGCTCTTGCTTTTCCTGTTCTTCGGAATGCTCAACAGAAATCACCTGAAAAGAAGATACTTTGTCGTTCCAGATAAACTTTTTATTACGAGCCCAAGCCATGGCTTCATCATGATGATCGATATGAAGCAAACAATAATCCTCTCCACCAACAACACCGATAATCATTCTATAATCTAAACCGAGACGAGCTGTGCGCATACTATCATCCTTGAAGTCTGATATGGACTCCAAGTTAATAGCTGCCGACTTTGGGTTCTCCTTAAACTTACGTCGAAACTCTTTGAATTTATTTTGTACGTCTCGTGGCAGGCTCATGATGGCATCCCAACAAGACTCTTCAAGAAACAGTCTCATATATATTGCTTTTATTTAATGTCGTTAATATCAAATGTATCCGGTTCGAATATTTTGTAACCTTCGGCAATGACAGCTTCCTCGTCATCTGGGAAGAATACAAATCTATACTTTTCGGAAACAAGCTCTACTTCACACACTTTTTTACCTTTTCTATTTTTGATGGCAACTCCTGCATGATGGTCAAACTCTATACCCTCCTTCAGAAGATTGATAACAATCTCATGGAGTTCGTCATCGAATTCATCAGCTATTTCTTCCCATTTTGATTCTGCCGACTCCATTGGGTTTTGTGCATCTGTCTCAATACCTTGATAAAGAGACACCAGGTTATAGACACGCCAAAAATCCTGCCATTGCTCTTCTGGCAATCCTTCGTCAGGATGGATGTCCATAGGTACCTCAAATACAGGAACTATGGTATGATTGGCCATATCCACATTGACTTCCAAAGCCGCCCAAGGTTGTTTTGGAAACAGTTTGATAGATGCAGACATAGATGGTTGAAGACCCACCATATACATCAGCAACGTATCTTTTATTTTTTTTGTCTCCCACAAATGACCAAGAACGTACAACAGACGCTCCATCGAATTACGTCTGTCACGCCATTCGTTTTTTCCCAACTTGTTCAGAAGGGCACCATTATGCCTGTCTATTACAGAATCTTCAGGATGGTCTGCATCTTCGAATTTATTCATGTCTGCCCAAGTCAACGTAACAGACATGTATTGCTTAGATTTTTCTATACTTTGACGTTTCATAAAATCTTTCGCAAAGACATTATGCTTTCCCGAAGCATGAAAGTGATAACCGTCCATATAGATAGCAAAACTTCTCAAATATTCGAAAGGCAGTTCTTTCCAACCACGCCCATCGTTCTCTTGCATCAAGACAGGGCGTATCAAGAAGTCTGGCTCCGTATGAAATTCAACCCCCTTGGATTTATCAAGAATATATTGCGGAATAATCTCATAAGACAGCCGATGAGCTCCATCATCATATTCCAGATTATATTGCTGATGATACGAAGTCTCATTTTGTTGAAATTTCCAAGCATGCGTACCCCCCAGCTGATTGTCTTCTTGCACAAAACGCTGAAGGGCATAGACAAACCGCTTCTCCAATTCACTTTCCTCCAATCCGCCATCAGAAGAAAGGTTACCAAGAGCCTTTACATCTTCCCAATTACTTGAACCATTGTTTTCATTACGGCAATAATCCAATATCTTACGGAATAACTCATCTGCACGTTTTCGACTCAATTTGTCTTGAATGCGATTATTACTGTATGTATAAATGCAATGGTAACAGCCATCCTTGCCATGATTCTGACAATCACATGTATGGATGCGTTCCCAAGCATTCTGCAATATCTTTTCAAACTCTTCTGGCTTACTTATTTGTGCCAAGTAACCTGTTCCGCCAGGAATTGTATCATAGAGAATGACATAACGGTCAAACTTGTGAGTTTCCTCGTTATAGCTTTTGTATTTCTCTATTTGTATATGGTCAGGATTTCCAGCGAAATAGTCACGCAATCCCAAACCGATACCAGCTGCAAACATATCTGTAGTTTCCTCAGTATCCACTTCTTGCACTGGCAACAAGACCTTGATGGCTTCCGTATGAAACTTATGATAGAGATACACTTCCTCGAAATACTCATCAGGCTTATCCATGTATCGCTTATCCTTGTTCTTGCAGAAAGGATAGTGTAAATCCTTAGAATCTACCACATTCAATTCATTGGACTTACTTGTTGATTTGCCACAATACTTACAGGTCACAAAACCTTTGGTAGGAATATGCTCATGCTCATTGATATCTAAGTCTCGAACATCTTTCTGTTCTGAATCTCCAAGATTGATGTCTATGACATCTACACTCTTGCAATATTCTATTCCAAAAGGTATCGTACGCAATCCACTTGCCTTGACACTGCCATCAAGAATGAAATGTTTGGACGTAACATAACTATTGCTATCCCTATCATCGCTTTTATCGTCAAGCACTGCCTCTTCCTTCCTGTCGCTCGAACGTACCTCGTCCATACGCACAAAATAGTGAACATTGTTTGGCGTACCAAATGCTTGGTCACCACAAACAGGACACTCATGGCTATGCTCTTGTTTATCCAACTCTATATAGTCGCATTTTGAGCAGAATCTCATTTTCATAAGAGCTTCTTTATCTCCCGTATTCCAGTTAAGCGTGGAAAGTCCAGAGACATTCATACGATATTTCTGTGCATAGAAATGATTGCCTGGCGCCAACTCTCGCAAAGCTGATGATGCAGAACGTTGAACGCTCAACTCCTCTATCTTGTACTTAGCAGATTTGTCATCCAATGGTGGGTGATGGATGATGGTTGCATCCAAAGTTACACCAGACTCAGGGAATGCATAATTCGGCAACAATCCCATATTCGTCATAAACTCAAGCAACTGTTGATTCATTAAAGTTCGACGAGTCTTGCTTAGTACAGCCACCTGAATTTCCAATTCTTTCCTTTCCTCATCTGTCTTTGCCAGATTACTATCATTGATTCGTTTACGTAAATCATTGATACGATTCGACATAGACATATACTTATCATACAGTTTATCAAATTCTTTACGTATCCCAGTTACAAACTCACCAGTACCCAAGATCTTAGACAAGTTGGCTAATGCGTCCTCCTGCTCTTCTGTATATTGAGAGCGGAAGTTGGTTTCGAGATTCGAGCCATTTGTCTCAATGAAAGCAATGATACGATTGAAAAAAGAAGCGCTATTTGTCTTGAATGTGCTCAATGGCAAATTATATACCTTTGGCGGAATCTGATTGTTCTGATTATCCAACCCAGTCCATGTATCAAGGCAATAAGCAAAGAAATGCCTACGCAATATATCCACTGCAGAAAGGTAACAACCTGGTGTATTGATTTTTCCCTGCATCATCTCCTTTGGCTCTGCATAGTAAAACAAGTCATGATATTCATTGCGAGCAAAATCAATAATAAGTGCAGCTCCACTTTTACGACCAGCACGTCCCACTCTTTGTATAAAGTTGGATGGCATTGGAGGGACAGAAGTGTTTAGTGCCACATTCAAGTCACCGATATCAATACCCATTTCCAATGTAGATGTCGCCACCAATGTATTGACACTATTCTTTCCTTCATTACTCTTAAATTGGTATTCTATACTCTCACGTTTCTGACGATCGAGAATGCCCGTATGCTCATGTGAGTAAATACGTGGTGAGAGCTGACGATTATAAACATTATAATAATACTTATGAATCTCATCTCGTTTTACCTCTGTATATTTACCTTGACACTTATATTCGAGACATGGAGTATTCTCAGAAACTTCATCTTCGTTGGCAACACACATCACAGAAGTACAATGGTAACAGTGAATATGCTTTACTTTATCAGAGATCAAGAGAGCAGATGGTGATATACAGTAATTTTGCTCTGATTCACGAACGCTCTTATTACAAATTCCTTCTTCGCAAAAAACTTCAAACAGTTTTTGGTAAAAGTCATTGTAAAGACCATCCGGGATTTCTGCCATCATAAAGCCATTATCTGATAAGTCGGCAGTAAAACACTTCTGAAAATAGTACTTATACCAATTGAGTACCCTTGGATTCACATAAGTGGTATCAAGAATACTACGATTGTCAAGATGTGTAGTTGCGACCAATTTCGGATAACGTGCACGTGAACCAAAGTATCTATGAAGATAATATTTCGAAGGCTTATTATTATTCATCTCGTAAGTAGTGGACTTCACTTCACGAAAACGAGAGAGAAATGGATGGTCCACGGCTCCACGCATGCGAATGCGGTGCAATACGCCATTGGCGAACTGCACAAAATGTTGACGTGTAATACGCTCCAATCTATTTTCATCAAGCCATGGTTTCATCTGCTTATAGACATTCCTCAAATGGTCTTCATCAAAATAAGTTGCTGAAGCACCTGATTTTTCCAAAGTACGACCAATGCGAGCATTGAATCCAAATTCTGAAGCAATTTCCCATCCAAGACGAAGGTCAAGCTGTTCTATAAAACCTTTCTTAAATTTATGGTCATTGACTCTGAAATCTGTATCTAAGTCTATGTCACCTAATCTATCTGGAGGGAAAAAGCGATAAACATATCCCTCTTGATTCTCTTCGAAATGTAATTTTTCCTTCCAATACAGTACAAACTGCTTTTCGAGATTTTCAAGACTTATTGGGAGTTTTCCCTTCTCGCTCAAATTCCGAATACAATTCTGTAAAGCATTACGGAAAGAGAAACGATAATTTCGCGCTTCAAAAAATCCTGCCTGATGAGCTGCGTCTTGCACGCTGTTAGTAAAAGCAAGTATTTTTCGATTGGCTTCCACTTCACCATCAAGATCTGACGACATGATTTGACTAATAGCCACAGAAGCCATCGTTGCTACTTTCGTACCAATAATAGCTAAAGAATTGTCTGAACAACAAGAAGGACAAGACTGGACAAAGCGAGGATTCTTACCATGTTTCCCTGCATCAATCTTACGCATAGCATATACATGTATGCGGTTCTCCTTTTCTTCATTCTGCTGGTCATATACATGCAAATCGGCTGGGTCTATCCACCAAGACTCAGTTATTCCTTGATATTCTTCTATTGGCTTATTGTCGTCTTTACACAGATTCAGCAACCAACAATTTTCATTGTTGTTGATAAACTGTATAGCAGTTTTACCAGGGTCTTTGTCTAAGCTATTCGACTTCTTAGTCTTATACGCTATCCAACCTGAATCTCCACATTCCCGGCAGAAATAAGCAGGTAAAGCAAGCTGTTGCATATCCTCTTTGTTCACATCTTTTCGCCAAGTAAACTTAACTTCATTCGACATAATACGAAGAAAGCCAGAAAGCTCTCGTAACCAAAGTTGAACTTGCAAGTACAGAAAAGGGAATTGAGGTTTTACACCTTTCTTCGCTGCAGCTATCAGAGCTAACAAAGATGACAGGACTGCCAAACGTGGTGACTCCATCCCCTTGTATGCAGACTCCGGCAAGGCTCTAAATTTTTCGTTTTTATCAGCAAGTTTAGCTATAAGATTGGGTACGCTGATATAGGAATTATAAGTTATATCAGTTATGTCTCTGACTATTCGCAGTTCAGACAATCCTTCAGCAAGACTTGCATTCTGTAAATGCCATAAATTCTGCTGACGGATAATATATTCGTCATAAGTGTCATCAAGTCCAAATCGGGTTTGCAATAAATCCCCTAACGCAGGTATAAAATCATTATTTACTTCATTGCCTATTTTCCTGACCTCTATTCTATCTTCAACGATAACAGAGTCAGCTTCAAAACTTTCCCCAAACACATCAGACGCATACTTGCGCAATAAAACTTTAGAATCCTTGCCACTTCCTATGGTAGCAGAAGTTCCAACTGGGCACAATTGCCCAGCCTGTAAATCCAACTTTAATTTCAAGCGACGTATCAAGTTAGCAACATCTGTCCCTTGCGCTCCATCATAAGTATGCAACTCGTCCAAGACAAGAAATTTAAGTATTTCCTTGTCCTTAAAATTATAGTACCACAATTTTGCGTAATTATGCTTCATCAAAGCATAATCAAGCATTTTGAAGTTTGTCAATATAATATCTGGCGGTGTTTCTAATATCTGGTCTCGATCTTCAATGATATTATGCTCCCCCATGGCAACAGGATATTTCTTTTCACGATTCTTACCTTCTCCAATGAAAAGACCAGCCGTTACCTTGCCTCGAAGACGCTCATCTTGATAGATAGCCTCAGCAAGACGCTTAGCCTGGTCACTTGCCAGCGCATTCATAGGATAAAGTATAATTGCTTTAACACCTTCCGCATGTTCATGATTCTGTCGCCATTGGTAGCAATAATCAAGTAATGGAAACAAGAAACATTCAGTTTTACCAGAACCTGTTCCTGTAGTCAGAAGAGTTGGCTGTGGAGAATGATTATCTTTAGATGTCAATCTCTGAAAAGACTGATACTGATGCTTGTAAAGCGTATAGCCAGGAACAATGTCCATTACATCAGAGCCATCGCTATCAGCAGAAGTAAATGGTGTTTTCAAAGAAATATATGGTTCATGCGCAATACCATACTTGTCATTTTGTATAAACGCATAAAATGCATCATTCACCTCCTTGTCTTTGAAGTTGAATGTTGCTTTCAAATATTCAATAATGGCATCTTTAGCCTCATATGCTTGTTGTAATGGGAGCATTATTCAATTCGTTTATTGTTATTAATCATTAGTCCTCATCTACAGCATCTATACATAATAGTTCTGTCAATGGAACCTCCAACAGTTTGGCAATTTTCATGAGAGCACCAATGTCTGGTTGACATGTATTGGTACACCATTTAGATACAGTCGTCTGATTTTTTACAAGTTGTTCAGCTAACCATTTATTAGTTCGCATCATTTTTACAAACTCATTTTTAGCCTATTCAGTAACTTGTTTGCCATAATTATGTTATTTTTGACACAAAAATACTATTTTTATCTGAGATTAACAACTTCTTTATAATTATTTAGCAATAAAATGGAGATACTTTTTTTAATTGGTCAATATCAATTACACCTTATTAAATATAGGATACACATACGTTATCCATCATACATACCATACGTTTGGCAGCCTTATACCAAATGTATGGTATGTTCTTTACTCCCTGTATGGTAGTCTTTTTACACCCCATGTGGTATTGCCCACTTGGAGAAATCACAGTACCTTTGCACCCAGAAAATAATAATAAAAAAAAGACATAGATTATGGACAATAAGACTATCAAACATCTCAAGGAACTGGAGGCAGAATCCATCTACGTGCTCCGCGAAGTAGCTGCCCAGTTCGAGCGTCCAGTCATCCTCTTTTCGGGTGGCAAGGATTCTATCGTGATTACATATCTTGCCTACAAGGCATTCTATCCGGCAAAGATTCCATTCCCGCTGTTGCACATCGACACAGGACATAACTTCGAGGAAACCATCCAGTATCGTGATGAACTGGCGAAGAAACTCGGAGCCGAACTCATCGTGGGCAGCGTGCAGGAAAGCATCGACAAGAGAAGAGTGAAGGAGGAAACGGGTTATTATGCTTCCCGAAACAAGCTGCAGACCACTACCCTGCTCGATACCCTGGAAGAATATAAATTCGATGCAGCCATCGGAGGCGCACGAAGAGATGAGGAGAAGGCTCGTGCCAAGGAACGCTTCTTCAGTCATCGTGACGAGTTCGGACAATGGAACCCGAAGAACCAGCGTCCTGAGCTCTGGAACATCTTCAACGGCAGAAAGAACATGGGCGAACACTTCCGTGTGTTCCCTATCTCCAACTGGACCGAGATGGATGTATGGCAGTATATCTTCCTGGAAAACATCCCGATGCCTTCGCTCTACTTCACTCATGAAAGAGAGGTATTCAACCGCGACGGACAATGGCTCGCAGCCCTGCCTTGCATCAAGCGCAAGCCTACAGAGGAAGTGATAAAGAAGCTGGTTCGCTGCCGCACCATCGGTGACATTACCTGCACCGGACTCACGGAATCAAAAGCAACAACCGTAGCGGATATCATCGACGAGATTGCTTCCACACGTGTGACAGAACGCGGAGGAAGAGCCGATGACAAGCGAAGTGAAACGGCAATGGAAGACCGCAAGAAGGCGGGATACTTCTAAATTTGAATGTTAAATGTTGAATGTTGAATGTTGAATTAGCATAGCAGTCAATTCAGCAAACAACTTAACACTTAACATTTAACACTTAACATTAAACATTAAGCACTTAACATTAAAAGAAAGCATGGACAGAGGTTATTTAGATATGGAGCTGCTCCGCTTCTCTACTGCGGGCAGCGTGGACGATGGAAAGAGTACTTTGATAGGAAGATTGCTTTATGATAGCAAGTCGATTTTCGAAGACCAGTTGGAGGCGGTGGAAGCGGCAAGTAAAAGCCGTGGTAATGAAGAGGTGAACTTAGCTTTGCTCACGGATGGTCTCCGTGCTGAGCGTGAACAGGGCATCACCATCGATGTGGCTTACCGCTATTTCGCTACACCGAAACGCAAGTTTATCATCGCTGATACTCCGGGACATATTCAGTATACCCGCAACATGGTGACGGGTGCAAGTACTGCCGACCTGAGCATCATTCTCATCGATGCACGACATGGTGTACTGGAGCAGACTGTACGTCACAGCTATATTTCTTCGCTGCTCGGCATACCCCATATTCTGGTGGCTATCAACAAGATGGACCTGGTTGATTTCAGTGAAGATGTATATAATAAGATTATCGCTGACTACAAGAAGATGTCAGAGACACTCAATATCAAGAACGTGGTTTTTATCCCTATCAGCGCCAAGGATGGAGATAATGTAGTCAACAAGAGTGAGAAGACGTCTTGGTATGATGGTCCTACACTCCTGAACTATCTGGAGACCGTTCCAGTGGGTCATAAGACGGTAAGCGATTTCTTCCGCTTCCCAGTGCAATATGTGATCCGTCCTATCAGCAGTCAGTTCCCTGATTATCGTGGTTATGCGGGTAGAGTAAGCGGCGGCATCATCCGTCCGGGTGACAAAATCAGAGTTCTTCCTTCAGGGACAGAAAGTACTATCAAGAGCATCGACTTTGTGGAAGAGCATTTAGAGAAGGCTTATTCACCAATGAGCGTGACGCTGACTCTGAATGATGACATCGATATTTCTCGTGGCGATACGATTGTGAAGGCTGACGAAAAGCAGCCAAGTATCGAACAGGACATCACGCTGGATGTTTGCTGGTTCAACGAGCGCCCTGCTGCCGTAAGGAACAAATACGTGATTCGTCAGGCTACCTTCGAGACCCAGGGCTTGATTCGCAGCATCAACTATCGCCGCAACATCAATACTTTGGAAAAGGAAGAGGGAGTAAGTGAATTGAAGATGAATGACATTGCAGAGATTACCATTCACACCGCCAACCCATTGGTATTCGACCCATATCAGGAGAATAAGGTGACGGGAAGCCTCATCTTCATCGATCCAGATACGAACGAGACTGTGGGAGCGGGATTGATTAAGTGAAAAGTGAAGAACGAAGAGTGAAGAATTCAATTGTTTATGCTAATCATAAAGTTCAATGTTCAAAGTAATATAGGGTAATCATAAAGTTCAATATTCAATGATGAAAGTTCAAAGCAATATAGAGTCTCTCGTACCAGAGCTCAATAAGAAATTCAGCGATGCGCCTGCCGAGGATATTGTCGGTTATTTCCTTCAGGCATTCAAAGGGCGCATCGCTCTTTCTTCTTCCCTCAGCATCGAGGACCAGACGCTTACCGACATCATCGTGAAGATAGACAAATCAGCACGCATCTTCACACTCGATACAGGTCGTCTCTTCCCAGAGACTTACCAGCTCATCGACAAGACCAACATGACCTACGGCATCAACCTGGAGGTGTTCTTCCCTAACTACGAGGCGGTGCAGCAGATGGTGAAGGAAGAGGGCATCAACCTCTTCTATAATTCGATAGAAAGTCGCCACCGCTGTTGCCAGGTAAGAAAACTGGAGCCGCTCAAACGGGCCATGAAAGGACTGGATGTATGGATCTGTGGACTGAGAAAGCAACAGAGCGTGACCCGAAAGAACATGCAGGTAGTGGAATGGGATGACATTCACAACCTCATCAAAGTAAACCCACTCATCAACTGGTCTGAAGAAGACGTTGAACAGTATGTAAAGAAGCACCATGTGCCTTATAACAAACTGCAGGACAAAGGTTTTCCAAGCATCGGTTGCCAACCTTGTACAAGGGCTATCCAGCCTGGTGAGGATATCCGTGCAGGCAGATGGTGGTGGGAATCTCCAGAGCACAGGGAGTGTGGACTTCATCAGAGAAGTTAGGAGTTAAGTGAAGAAACAACGTTCGACGGACGAAGTGAAAGTCAATTCAAATGTTTTTAAGAAAGGAATGAGCATGAAGAATTTGATCATCAATATTTTGGAAGCTGCAGTATTTCTACTGTTAGGATTGGGCGTTAGTCTGCTCAAATAATTCTTGAAAAATAAAAAGAGTATGGATTATAGAATTGCAAAGGATAAGATAGCAGGACAAGTGATGTTCATCATGACCATTGCCTCCATATTACTGGTGATAGCCATGACGATAGGGTTGTTCATCAAATCCGAACCAATATTGAGCCAGTATCATCTATGGGACCTGCTCACGGAAAGCAACTGGCGACCGATGGAAGGGAAATTTGGTTTTCTGCCATTCCTTGCCGGTACCTTCTGGTGCACGGTACTCGCCATGATTATTGCCTTACCGATATCACTTTTCATGGCTATATATCTTACGGAATATGCCCATCGAAGGATTAGGAAATACGTTTACCCCCTACTCGACATTCTCGCTGGTTTACCTTCGGTCATCTATGGTGTCTGGGGATCCTTGCTGATAGTACCTTTCATTTCAAAATATGTAGCACCTCTCTTCATTGATTTTTCTTCGGGATATACGGTGCTTGCAGGAGGTATCGTATTAGGAGTCATGGTTATTCCTCTCTTAGTAAGTCTGTTCATGGAGATTTTCGACAACATATCGAAAGAACTGCGTGAGGCTTCGCTCTCTTTAGGTGCTACGCAATGGCAAACCATCAAATACGTGGTTCTGAGAAAAGCCAGACCGGGAATGATTGCAGCCATCGTACTGGCCTTGAGCCGTACTCTCGGAGAAACGATTGCAGTTCTCATGGTCTGCGGCAATCTTGCCATCGTACCAGGAAGTCTGCTCGATGCCTGCTATCCGATTCCGGCACTTATCGCCAATAATTATGGTGAAATGCTTTCAGTTCCGCTCTACGACAGCGCCCTGATGTTTGCAGCCTTCCTGCTTTTCTTCGTAGTGGTCATCCTGAATCTCTGTTCAAGAATCGTGTTATTAAAGGTAAAAGGGTAAAAAAGTAAAAAGGTAAAAAGGGGATTTTTAAAGGTAAAAGGGTAAAAAAGTAAAAAGGTAAAAAAGGCTTATGAAATACTTGGAAGAAAAAATAATGACGGGATTCATGCTGGTTTCGATCGGCATTGTCGCCTTCTTCGTACTGAGCGTTCTCTGGACCATCTTCAGACGAGGATTTCCGGTACTCTCATGGGAAATGGTGAGTCAATTACCAAGCGGAGGTTTCTATCTGGGCGGTAAGGGAGGTTTTCTCAATGCCATCGTGGGAAGTCTTTATATCGTAGGAGGTTCTACCATAGTCGGACTGCTTATCGCACTACCTGTAGTATTCTATATGAACGTGTATCTGAAACCGAATTCCAAATTCGGTTATGCTGCTCGTCTGGCTTACGACACTCTCTTTGGAATACCAAGTATCGTATATGGCTCATTTGCCTTCACCATCATGGTATGGTTGGGAATCAGAGCCTCGCTGGGCGGTGGAATTTTGGTAACTACCCTGCTGATAGTACCTATCCTGATCCGTTCGATGGACGAAGTAGCCAAGACCATTCCACAGGAAATTCTGGACAGTTCCTATAGTTTGGGAGCCACACGCATAGAAACCATCGGCGTCGTATTGCGACAGATAGCTCCAGCCATCGCTACCGCTACCCTTTTGAGTATCGGAAGAGCCATTGGAGACTGTGCCGGTGTGATGTTTACGGCAGGCTTTTCAGACCATATTCCTCATGGGCTCAACCAGCAAGCCGCAACGCTACCACTAAGCGTATTTTTCCAGTTGAGTGCTCCACAGGAAGATGTACAGAACAGAGCCTATGCAGCAGCCGTGGTGCTCACCATCATCGTTTTGATATTGAGCTTCGGTGGCCGTTTCATCATGAGTCATTTCTCGAAGAATAAAATATAATATTTGCGCACGCAGATTTTTCTTCTCACTAAATATTTTTATGTCCCACAGATTTCACAGATTTACACAGATTTGGAGACCTGTTCGGTCTTTGAAGAAGTCAAAAATCTGTGAAATCTGTGGGACATAAAAAAGAAGGTGTGTCAAAAGTGGGGAATCCACTTCAGGCACACCTTTTTCATTTTCCATTGAATAGAATCCTATACCTTATTTCCCTCTTTCGGGAAAACCACGGTAGGCTTGAAAGTCTTAGCCTCCTCAAAGTCCATGATAGCATAGGCAATGATGATAACCGTATCACCCACCTGAACCTTGCGAGCAGCAGCACCGTTCAAACAGATGCAACCACTGCCACGCTCACCCTTGATGATATAGGTTTCCAAGCGTTCACCGTTATTATTATCTACAATCTGAACTTTTTCTCCAGCAATCAGTCCGGCAGCATCCATGAGATCCTCATCGATGGTAATACTTCCCATGTAGTTGAGATTGGCTTCCGTAACAGTCACGCAATGGAGTTTACTCTTCAATACTTCGATTTGCATATTTCGATTCGTTTATCTTTATCAAACTGACTAAATTATATAGAGCTAAATGATACCGTTTCTATCGTCAGGAATTACCCCTTGTACTTGATATGGTCGATTAGACGTATAGGAGTCTTACCACAATACACAGTAATACAACCTACAACATAGGCAGAGTCATCCCATGAAGCAACATCCTGCAAGGTATCACCATCCACAATCTCGAAATACTCCACTTCAAGACCATCCACGGCATTGATATCCTCAACCACCTTGTCGTGAGTTTCCTTCACAGTATGAGTCTTTGCAAACTCAACACTCGCCTTGAGGGCCTTGAAAATAGAAGGAGCAATAGCACGTTCATCAGCAGAGAGCAAGGTATTTCTACTACTCTTGGCAAGACCATCCTCATCACGAATGATAGGACACTCTACGATTTTGACATCACTACCGATGTACTTGACGAGTTGCTTGATGACTGCAATCTGCTGCCAATCCTTCTCACCGAAATAAGCACGAGTAGGACGAACGATATAGAACAGACGGCTAACTACCTGGCATACACCATTGAAATGTCCAGGACGCTTGGCGCCCTCCATGACGGTAGAAACCGGTGGGAACTCAAAATGGCGCTCATCAGGAATAGGATACATTTCCTCAACAGATGGAGCAAATACATAATCAGCGCCACAAGCCTCAAGAAGCTTGCAGTCAGCATCGAGTGTACGAGGATAGCGATCCAGGTCACCCTGATCATTAAACTGAGTAGGATTCAAGAAAACTGATACCACAGTAACACCGTTTTCCTTAACACTGCGCTTAACCAAAGAGGCATGACCCTCATGAAGCGCACCCATAGTTGGCACTAAGCCGATTTCCTTTCCCTCCTTGCGAACATCGAAAAGTTCATTCTGGAGGTCAACAATCTTATTGAATACTTTCATCGTTTAAATCTGTTTTCAGGGTGCAAAATAACAACTAATTTCTGAAATAACAAAAAAATATCATAAAAATATGCCTTTTAGGGCGTTGATTTCTTTGTTTTCCCTAATTTTTTCGCTAATTTCAACTTTTTTTTGTAACTTTGCACCTAATTCGAGAAGAATAAATTAAAAATTATGGCAAAGAAAGTATTATTCATCAATCAGGAGATTAATCCATACGTAGCTGAAAGCCGCATGTCTGTCATGGGAAGAGAGTTGCCTCAGAAAATGCAGGAGGCAAGTTTCGAAATTCGAACATTCATGCCAAAATGGGGCATTATCAATGAGCGACGTGGTCAACTACATGAGGTTATTCGCCTTTCTGGCATGAATCTCATTATCGACGATACGGATCATCCACTGATTATCAAGGTTGCCTCTATTCCGACAACCCGTCAGCAAATCTATTTCATCGACAACGATGATTACTTCAACAACCGCCTAATGGGTGCGGACGAAAATGGCGAGGAATACACCGATAATGGTGAGCGTGCTATTTTCTATGCAAGAGGCGTATTGGAGACTGTCAAGAAACTACGTTGGCAGCCTGATGTAATCGTTTGTCAGGGATGGATGAGTGCTGTGGTACCTCTCTATATCAAGACTGCTTATGCAGAAGAACCTTCATTCGCAAACTCCAAGGTTATCATCTCTCTTTACAACAACGAACTGAAGGGAGAATTAGGCACCAACTTTAAGCAGTGTGTAGATTTCCGCGATGCGAAAGCAGAACTTCTGGATGGTTACAAGAACGACTTTGACTTCGTAGAACTCGGCAAGCTTGCCATCGACTATTCTGATGGTGTGGTAGAAGGTGAAGAGGGCGTAAACCCTATTCTTCTGGAATATGCCAAGGAGAAAGAAAAGCCTATGTTAGGATTCACTGGCGACGACTTCGAAGAACCATATACAAACTTCATCAATGAGGTTTGTCCTGACGAAGAATAAAAGTTTATTCTGCAATATTCTGTTCCCTGTAAAGGGTTTTAAAAAACAAAATTAGAAATGAAGTTTTTCAAATATACAGCATTGATAATGGCAGCCTTTTCCATGGTTGCCTGTGATGACACTACCGACATGATTGGTTCGTCTATCACTAATAATGTGGATAAACTCACCGTTACGGATGCGACATACAATGTAATTACCAATTCATTGGCTGCGGGATCCGTTTTAAGCAAGACAAATAATGGTATTATTGGTAAAGTAAAGGATCCAGAAACAAAAGCTTATCTGACAGCCGACTATATGGCTCAGTTGGCTCCGCTTTCTTCTTTCGACCTCGATACGCTGAAATATATCAAGGATGCCAACAATGGTGTACTCAGAGCTGATTCCTGCTTCCTCCTCGTGAGCTATCAGAGCACATACGGAGATACCCTCGCACCGATGAAGGTTACTGCATACGAAATGACCAAAGCGATGCCTGAGGACAAGAACTACTATTCTGATTACGACCCGATGGCTGAAGGATATGTAAGCAAGGAGAATTTGCATTCAAGCGCTACATACACACTATCCAAATCAAAGGGCTATTTCAAGATCTACTTCAATAAGCCTTTTGAAAAAGATGGGATACAGTATGACAACTACGGAACATACATCATGCAGAACTACGAGAAGCATCCAGAATACTTCAAGAGCAATTATGAGTTCATGAAGAATATCTGTCCTGGTTTCTACATCAAGCATGAGGGGGGTATCGGTAACGTAGCTGACATCTGGAATACTGAGCTCCAGTTCTACTGGACCCGAAAGAAAGTCGTCAAGGCTTCTGATGGTGTAACAGACAGTACTGTGGTTTCATACGGTTTCAACCGCTTTGATGGTACAGAAGAGGTTCTTCAGACAAATAGAATCACTAACGACCAGAACAGAATCAATGAATTGGCTGCAGATGAAAGTTGCACATACTTGAAGTCTCCTGCGGGCATCTTCACTGAAGTTACTCTCCCTGTAGAAGATATCATCAGAGGCCATGAAAAGGATACGCTAAATACTGCAACGGTCATGTTCCCAAGAATCAACAATGTGGATGATAACAATGCATATAATTTTGATACTCCACAGACGGTTCTCTTACTGCCTAAAGACAGTTTGAAGTCTTTCTTTGAAAATGGTAATATCATAGACAATAGAACATCTTTCTACGCTACATACAATACCATCAACAAGAACACTTATACGTTCAGCAATATCAGTAACTTGATTACTGCCATGTATAAGAACAAGGGTAAGAGCGAAAATTGGAACAAGGCGGTACTCGTACCTATCACAGTCACTACGGTAACAGAGAACTCTTCTACCGTGATCAGTAAGATGACACACTGTATGAGTTTGACCTCTACCCGACTGGTGAAGGGAACTGATGTATATGAGACCAAGGATGGCAAGAGTGTTCCTGCAGGACCTATTCAGATCAAGGTCATCTATAGTAAGTTTAAAGAGAATTAATCAAGATGGAAGACAATTTCCTGGAGCGTCATCGGGAGGACTACGAAAAGCGAAAAGCTGCATGGCTTCGCAAGAAAAAACGTTTTCCTGTGATTAAAGGCGGAAGGGCTATTCCTGAGAAACCAGAGGATGAGGCTCTATAATGGACGTAGTTTTTTTAAAACTCTATCATATAAAAAAGCGAAAGAAATAGGATGAAAATCTTATTTCTTTCGCTTTTTTTATAAGAACATCAACTCTTTTCAACTGACTACAGTAAACTTAGCAAACTTCAACAAGAGTTGCTTACGACCCGAATTAACAAATTCTACGGTAGCCTTTGTATTCTCTCCAGAACCTTCTAATTTCACCACAGTTCCCACACCAAAACGCTGGTGTTCTATCTTGACTCCTTCCTGCAATCCTCCAAAAGAAGAACTATTACAGGAAACAGGTTCATCCTTCCCCATAATCCTGCGGGCAGCATTTACGGCTCTAACAGGTTTGAAGTTTCTCTCACTGAGTGATGATGTCTGTTCCGTTTTGTAACTGTCCGAACGAGGAGTCGTTTTCGTTTCTGATTTATAGCTCTGAGAACTGAAGGTTGGTTTGGGATCTGGCAGAAATTGGGATACCACGGATTTCTGTCTGCGCTGACCTCTGAGATACTCCGGTTCGTCATCATCCGGCTCCCATCTTGACCTACGGGTTCTGGAATAATCATCCCGATCCCACGGCATTCTTCCGCCATAACCACTATCCATTCCACCCGATTCACCTTCAGCCTGAACCAATCGAGAATCAATCTCATCAATGAAACGGCTTGGATTATCAAACTCCATCTTTCCATAGCGGAAACGGTTTTTGGCATTAGTCAAGACACAGCGCTTCTCTGCACGTGTAATAGCCACATAAAGCAGACGACGCTCTTCCTCCAGTTCACGTAAAGAAACTGCAGAAATAGGACTTGGGAAAATATTTTCCTCCAGACCGACAACAAAGACGGTTGGGAATTCCAGACCCTTGGCCGCATGAACTGTCATCAGAGAAACCCGGGGAGCATCATCATCTCCCTTACTATCCAGGTCGGTCAACAGGGCTACATCCTGCAGATAATCAGTCAGAAAGATCTCTTCAGCCCTATCCTCTTCCTTGCGTTCCTCCACAAACGTCTGCATACCACTCAAGAACTCTTCCAAGTTTTCCTGACGGGCAATATTGTCTGCGTCCTTACCGCCATTAAAGATTTCTGCACTGATACCACTTTCCTTGATAATTGCCTCACCAAGTTCATAGACATCCACCTGATTAGCTCGTTCTATAAAACTACTGATAAGAAGACGGAATTTATCCAACTTAGTAAGCGTACCCTTGTTGACAGCTAATCCATAATGTTCGGGAGAGGAAATGATTTCCCACAGACTAACCTCCTGGCTGCGAGCGCAATCTATCACCTTATTGACAGTAGTAGCACCAATACCGCGAGTAGGATAATTGATGATACGCTTGAAAGCCTCCTCATCATCAGGATTAGCCACCAGACGGAAATAAGCAATGATATCCTTGATTTCCTTACGCTGATAGAAACTCAATCCACCATAAATGCGGTAAGGGATACCCTGCTTGCGGAATTCTTCCTCAAAACTACGGCTCTGCGCATTCGTACGGTAAAGGATGGCAAAATCACTATACTCGCAGTCATCCATGCGCTTGAATCGCTTGATGTCCTTGCTGACTATCAGAGCCTCCTCCTTATCGCTATAGGCAGGCTGGTACAGAAGCTTTTCTCCCTCAGCATTTTCACTATACACATCCTTAGGAATCTGATTACGATTGTGCTTAATCAGACTGTTTGCGGCATTCACAATGGTTTGGGTAGAACGGTAGTTCTGTTCCAGTTTGAAAAGTTTGGCATCATTGAAATGGCGTCTGAAATTCAGGATATTATCAATATTAGCACCACGGAAACTATAGATACTCTGCGAATCATCACCCACCGCACAGACACGCTGCTTTTCCTTACAAAGTTGCATCACGATATTCATCTGAACCTGGTTAGTATCCTGATACTCATCCACAAGAATGAAGTCGAAGCGGTCAGCATATTTCCTTCTGATATCCTCATGATCACGGAACAGCTGGAAGGTAAGGGTAAGCAAATCATCAAAGTCCATTGCGTTAGCCTGTTTACAACGCTGCACATAAGCAGCAAAGATTTTACCCACCTCAGGCATCTTCTCACGCAAATCACGCTGGAGGAGTTCACCATTGGCAGCATATTCATTCGGTCCCATCAACTGGTTCTTTGCCATCGAAATCTTATGATGTACGGCAGCTGGTTTGTAAATTTTATCATCCAACCCCATCTCTTTGACGATAGCCTTGAGCAAGGAGCGGGAATCGGTCTCGTCGTAAATAGTGAAATTATTATTGAAGCCAAGATGGGACGCTTCTGCACGCAAGATACGTGAAAAGATACTGTGGAATGTACCCATATACAGATGAGCAGCCAAATCACCACCCATCAGTCTATCAATACGTTCCCTCATCTCGCGAGCAGCCTTGTTGGTAAAGGTCAAAGCCATAATATTCCAAGGCTTCAATCCCATTTCCAACAGATAAGCAATCTTGTATGTAAGAACACGTGTTTTACCTGATCCTGCACCGGCAATCACCAGCGAAGGACCGTCTATATATTCCACAGCCTGACGCTGCGCCTCATTCAAGTCGTTCAATAAATCCATAAACTCTAAATATAATAACTATTTACCCTTATAACCACCCACTGCAGTAGAAGGGTCAAAATCCTCACCTTCTCTTGGGAAAGAAGGCACGAAACGCATTTCATGCTCTATCTGGCGTTGGCGCTTCTTCATATAAGCGCTCGGATTCTGGGAATCAAATTTTCTTGGATTAGGAAGCGTTGCCGCTATCAATGCACATTCACTTCTGAAAAGTTCAGAAGCCTTTTTGTTGAAATGGTATTCTGCCACAGCATCTACGCCATAGATACCATTACCCATTTCTATGCTGTTGAGATAAACCTCCATGATACGTTGCTTACTCCACATCATTTCTATCAGGAAAGTAAAATACACCTCAAATCCCTTACGGGTCCATGAGCGACCTGGCCATAGAAAAACATTCTTGGCAGTCTGCTGACTGATGGTTGAGGCTCCATGCACCTTACCTCCACGGGCATTATTCTTGGCGGCATTCTCGATGGCATTAAAGTCAAAGCCATGATGCTTCAGAAAACGACCATCCTCGCTGGCCATCACTGCAACAGGCATGTGAGGAGAGATTTTATCCATACTTACCCAATGATGATGCAGCGTAATACTCTCACCATCAGCAACTTGCTGAAAACATCTGATAAACATCAGAGGGGTAAAATAGACTGGTAAGAAACGATATACTACAACAGCAAGAATGGTGGTACTGAAAAACAGCACCACCACCCATCTTAGAATATTTCTAACTCTTTTAAGTATCATTATTTCAATGTTCCGTTGTTAGCGGCATTAACCATTGCCTGAGAAGCATAGAGGTAAACCTCTACACGACGGTTCTGGGCACAAGCTGCAGTTGTGTTGACAACTGGGTTAGAAGAGCCCAATCCCTCAACAGTCTTTACCTGATTACGTGTTACGCCACAAGAAGAAAGATAGCTATAAACTGCATCAGCACGCTTCTGGCTCAAAGGCAAGTTGATACCATCATTACCAGTTGCATCAGTATAACCCTGGATAGCAACCTCACAGTCAGTATTGCTCTTCAATACACCAGCAAACTTTGCCAGGTCAGTCTTAGCAGCGCTGCTCAATGTAGAACCATTAGTAGGGAAAAGGATACCAGAATCAAAAGTTACCTTGACAGCAGCCAAACCATTGGCATCAGTAACCTGCTCAACCTTGGCATTTTCAACAGCCTTAGCCTGCTCAGCTACCTTATCCATGTGCTTACCAATCAAAGTACCAGCACCACCGCCAACAGCAGCACCAATGGCAGCACCAACGAGGGCACCTGTACCACGATGACTATTATTCAACAAACCACCTACGATAGCACCGAGGGCTGCACCTGCACCAGAACCTACTGCTGCACCTGTACCAGTCTTAGTCTGACAACTACCCAAAACCAACAGCATAGAAAGTGCTGCAACCGAAAATTTCATCTTTTTCATATTCAAAATCTCCTATATTTTTGTTATTTAATTGCAAAGATAACTCTTTTTTCTCCATTATGGAGCTTTTTCTAATATTTTTTTGTATTTTTGCATGCAAATTTAATGGTATTTGATGAAAATGGCAAAGGGAAACACCTATTTTGGGTTGGAAAATCCCTATTGTGCCTTTTTTCAGAAGATATTTTACTCCGAAGAACGGAGCTTGGATATCTGACTATACCTTAATAATAATATATTAGGAATATTAAAATTTAGAATAACAAAAATGGCTAAGGAACTTAAGAATTTGACCAAGCGTGCTGACAATTACAGTCAGTGGTATAATGACTTGGTAGTAAAAGCTGACCTCGCTGAGTTGTCACCTGTACGTGGTTGTATGATTATCAAACCATACGGTTACGCAATCTGGGAGAAGATGCAGCAGCAGCTCGACAAGATGTTTAAGCAGACAGGTGTAC
>OIZO01000323.1_pt1 | contig 34713 bp, 35 predicted proteins | sample 1588551 | NCBI WGS metagenome assembly OIZO01 (sample SAMN03283271) | human gut metagenome | biome: human-associated habitat; material: feces | host: Homo sapiens | place: Peru | collected 2012 | reverse complement strand
CCGTCCAGGCCGAGGGGCAATTACGGTTTAAATACTCCTGAATACAGCGTTTACAACCGTTTATGTTTTTAATTTCGGGGTGAGTTTGGGCAGCCCACTTAAAAAATCGAGTGGCATTTTTGGTGTAGGTTTTAAAGGTAGAGTACGAAAAAATCTTGCCCCGTATCAGATTATTATAGATCGGCAGCCAATTATTGCTGCCGTTTTCCTTAGCTAAGGCCTTGGCCTTATTTTTTATTTGGTATTTTGAGGTTCCAAAAGCACAGATCTTTTGAAGCCTTTTTTGTGCTTTAAAAGCAAAATCCTTGTTTGACATAAACTGTTCCCCTCCTTTTAGTTAAAATAAAAAGCGGCTGCTAAAAACAACCGCTTTTGTACTGCTAAAATTATATTTTTAAAAAGAATTTTGCCAAATTACATTTGACTTGAAAATTTTGCCGTATGTTGCACTTTTTAAGTGCTGCTACAAATAGTTTTCGCAAAGCAGGGCTTGTTAATTCCGTTGTTCACAAATCGGCTTAAACAGGCCTGCTCTTTGTAAAGCTGCGGCTCAATTTCGGGCAATATGCACTGCAATAGGGCTTCGTTTTTTGCAAACTCATACTTTAAGCAAACGTTTTTCCATTTTTCTACTGTTTCACGGCGGCATAATGCTATCCATATTTGGTGAAAACAAAACCAAGAGGATTGGTTCTAAAAACACATTTTTATCTTTTTCGGCATAAATATTGGAAAATAGCCTCTTACCATCAAGTATTCTGAAAAAATTATTGCCGAGGTACTGATAATAATTAATGTTCATTATATTGCTGCTTAAAAACTATACTTCAATAGCTATTTGTTTAGCTTTTAATTGTGTTATAAAATCATTAAATTCAATAATGTTAACATTGCTAAACCTCTTTCTGGCTTTTTCAAGTAGCGATTTTTCATTTATTGGCTTTTCTAACAGGCGGAGGATAGAAGTTCCTATATTATCTAAACTATATATTACTGTCATATTCTCGTCAAAAATAGTAACTGTATCATTTTCGTTGTAAATGAACTCAAAAGCAGGATTTATAGCAATTTTTTTCACAATAACTCCACCTGTAATTTTCCTTTTTTATATTTCTTGAAACCCAAATACTCCCCAAAAATTATAATAGGAGTATATAAAAAAATATGTGTAATAATCATTAACAGCCACCTGTATGTTTCTAAAACAACTTTCCCGCTTAGATCGTCTGGACTATAAATATTAAAAATAAATCTACTTAAAAATACAGTGGGGCCCGAAAAATAAATTGCATGGCCAAAAATGAATACAATTGCAATTTGTACAATTAATACCGATAATTGTGCTAATAACAGCTTTGAAAGACTAAATTTTTTCAAACGATATCCTTCTTTGTAGCTAAAAATGAACAATGCGATAATTGTGCCAAGCATATCAGAAATGAAATTTGAAAGGGATGAATTTTGCTTTATAATTAAAGCGATAGGCAAGGATAATAGCACACTTGTCAATGCACCTACCCCAATTGAGGAGAAAAATATAATCAAAGATGACTCAAGAATTTTTAACCGCATTTCTTTATTAGAAAAATCACTTCTTCGCTTGATCATTTGGCGTTTTACCTACTATTATGAAAAATTCTCCACAACTCCAATATAATGCAGTAGGGTTGCAAGATGCTGCACATGCACATGAACAGGAAGAACACGAACAACTTGAACATTGCGGTGTACTACACGAAACACATGCCGTTCCACCACTTCGTGCCATTGCTTTAACATATTCGGATATTTCTTCAAAAGTAGCAGATTTTATCATAGGCTTTTTCCATTCAATTATCATGTTTTCCATAATTACAATCGTTCCTTTCCATTGTATTACTGTTTATAAAAGTCAAAATTGCTGTAATGCGATATAAATAATTGTTTTAAAAGCGTTTCAAAAATCAGTTTTGCTGTAAGATATTGCAAATGAGTGAGAGAGGTATCCTATTGAATCAAATAATCATGCGCAACAAATGTTTTATTAATACAGATGGTAGCGCCTTGATTTTTGTAAATTCTATATCTTCTTAGGTTTAAGTGTTTTCTACATTTAAGTTTATTTCTGGGGGGAATGGTTTTGTGCACTATTTTGCAAATAGCGTTTGGGGCAAGCAGTCTTAAATCTCATTTTCCGTTGGACTTTTTTGCAATATTAAGTATAGTAACGAAAATATTTTTTCGTCATCTAAGAAAATATCATGGCCTTTCATCCAATCGTTAATATTTAGCAGAAACTTTTTGCATTCTCCTGATGAATTCAAATAAAACAATGCTTTTATATAATCTTTAATCTCTGCAAAATGCATATCTAAGCCATAAAAAGAATGATAAAGTTTATCTATTTCATTTTCATATTTGTTATATTTAGCACGCTTTTTTATATGCCATTCGCAGTTGTTGTTCTTAATAAAGGGTTGCCCGTATTTTGCATATATGTCAGCTGGGCAACCCCTACAGAATTTTTGAAAAATGCAAGAACTGCAGTTACCCATATTTTCAAAATCTCTTAATTTTTTCAAAAAAGGCGAGTTCAACAAAATATCCGAAAATCTATTTTCGAACAGATTTCCAACTTTTACGGGCATACGTCTACACGCTAAAACATCACCACGATTTATAATCGTTAAATGCCGAATCCCTGCGCCGCATCCTTCACATGTTTCATACGGTACATATTTCAATAAAGATTCGCTAAAACGTTTATAATTTTTGTATACCCACATAGTTGTGGGCTTTTCTGCTAATTTTACCGGTGAATTCTTATTAATTAGCTGTTTTTTTACGCAAAAGAATTTGTTATATAGCTTATCTTTATTTAAAGTGAATTTAAGATGGTTTTGTTTTGCGTTACCTGTAGAAATAACGAAATCAAAAGCAAATAACAATTCAATGTTTAAACAATCCAAAAAATCAATTACATTAAACAAATCAGAAACGTTGTAGTCAGAAACGGTGAACATAACTCCAATTGGGATTTTATATTCATTTAGTTTTTTTATTGCTTCAACTGTGCGATTAAAACTGCCCCTACTTCTAATATAATCATGTTTTTCAAGCATTCCGTCAATGCTTAACTGATATCTTGAAATTGACAATTGGGCTATCCTTTTTAAATTTTCTATAGTTAAACATTCTGGGTTGCCTAATAACATAACTTTTTTGTTCCGGTGTTTTAAATCAGATGCAATTTTATACCAGTCTGTGTTTAATAACGGATCTCCTCCTGTAAGGGCGACCATAGTAACACTAAAATCATTTTGCTTTTCAAAATTAGTAATATTATTAATGCACTCAAGATACTCTTCATAAGTCAAGTCATATGCCTGCTCATCCATATAACAATGTCTACATCTGTTTTGACATTTTTGGGTAATATGCCACTGTAATGAGAAATTAACCATATTTAACTTTACCTTTCTATCAGGGCACCAATGAAGGTTATGAATTCATGGTGCATCGCACGAAATGTTTTTGAACTATCTTGTGTAATAGTTCCATGGAATAGATCACTCAATAATAAACCGACCAAGCATTAAGTGTAATATCTAAAGTAAAGAAATGCGGCATTGCTTCACGGGTTGGAGTTATTAAGAATGACTAATCCCTATTCCAAAACGAAATTATTGCTTTGTTTTGAATTATTCTTTTTATTTAAATGCATATAAAAGTTTTTAAACATCAACGCTTTACGATAATCGCACTGGTCGTCAAGACCGAATTCATCGCCTAAGTATGTGGCCCTGCCTATACACCCCTGTTGACATTTGAAGTTTATTATGCAATTATTACATTTTGATGATTTTAATTTTTCTTTTCGGCTTAGGATTTTTTGGGTTAAGGTATCAATGGTGGCAGAATTTAAAATTTCAGAGAATTGATCCTGAAATATGTTGCCTACAACATATTTGCCGTCTAAGCAAGTACAAATATCTACATCACCATTTGTATGAACTGTAGCGCCAAATATATGATTGTATGATTCAAAGGGGCAAGTTAACACACTCTGAGGCGGAACAATAATGCGGCCGCTTATTTTTGAATATCTTTTTATTTCTTCATCTACATACATTTGTTGTGCCAACGACATTCTAAGTTTGTCCCAATTTTGATTGGCTCTACCGATTTTGCAAACATATGAATACGAGATATCAGTGTTAAAACGATCAGACAGTTTGGCAACTTCTACGCAATCTCTATAATTAATTTTACTAACCGTCATTCTTATGATTTTTCTTTCACGGCTTACATTTTTCAAGCGTTTCAGCACTTTATAAATTTTACAAAATGTATCACTGCCATGCTGCTGCTCATGAACTCTTTTTGTTGCACCGTCAAGACTGATTTGCAGTTGAATGTTTTTATATTTTTTAATTTTATTAATATAATAATCATTAAGAAACGAGCCGTTTGTGGTTATTATAAAAGGAAAATAACAATATTTTTTGCCAATTTCATCGATTATTTTGTCTATTTGTGGATGCATGAAAGGCTCTCCACCGGAAATAACTACATAATCGGCTTTATACTTGATAAACTCATCGACAATATATAGCAGCCTATTTAAATCAATATGCTTTGGCGTTTGGACTTTGCCAATATAACAATGTAAACAATTAAGGTTGCAAAAATCAGTAATCTCGATACCACCGGATGCAATTTTTGTTCTGCTCATCGTTTTTGTTCTCCTCTGAAAATAATATTTGTAAAACTAAAATCAAAGCATAACGGTTGTATCTGGACGATATGTTAATTTTACAGTGATAACGAATACATTTTTCGTTGTTGATATTTTTGGTAAATCAATTAATTGCTCCGCAGGGCAATTTTCCACTTGAAGCAAAAATACTATAGAAAGTCACAAATACCTATTGAAGGCTATATTTGGCGTTATTGAAAACATTATTGAAAACAATTTCAATTGTTACTTTTTCTCAAAACCAACTTTTTGCACAGAAGCTTGTGATCCTTAAAAATTATTTTTATGAAAAATTGCTATTGTCACCGCTCGGATGTATTGTAGCATATATTGTTTCATGTGTCAAGAGTTTTTAGTGAATTTTATATTAGTGAATTTTAAATATTGATTCAAAATTTTCAAATTGAGAAGTTTATTGAACTCTTTCATAAGGTTATGGATTGAGAGACATACAAGAAATGCAAAAAGGATTTATTGGTTATATCCGTTGCTATTCAATTCATTTTTAAGTGCTGCTACAAATAGTTTTCGCAAAGCAGAGCTTTGTTAATTCCGCTGTTCACAAACCGGCTTAAACAGGCCTGCTCTTTGTAAAGCTGCGGCTCAATTTCGGGCAATATGCGCTGCAATAGGGCTTCGTTTTTTGTAAACTCATACTTTAAGCAAATGTTTTTCCATTTTTCTACCGTTTCACAAAGCGCGCGATATTCCTCTGCCGCGGCTTTTGCTTGCGGCGTTACGGCCAAGGGCCATTTTTTTAAAAGATATTCCATGCCCTTGGTCAACAGCAATCGGTGCTCCAGAAGCTTTTGTGCGGCGCCGGCCGCTCCCCGAAAGCAGTTTTCAAAATCGCTGCGATTTAAAATGGCCAATAAAATATCGGAAAAAGCCGTTAAACAGGCAAGGCCGGTGTACTGGGTTTTGCTTGCACTAAGCTTGCCAAAATCCCCTACGGCGGTTACAGCCAATTTTTTGCCTGCCAACTCGGTTTTAAGCTTTTTAAGAGCCAAAAAAGCGCAGTTTTTGGGGTTGTAGCTTTTGTTTAGTTGAAAGGTAGTAAAAGGGGACTGAAATTCTAAACTGAGCCGCACCCCTAAATCGGCGTCTTTAAGCAAATAGTTTTGCACCTGCGGCAAAACCTCGCGAACATAGCTGTAACGGTAAGTAAGAACTTTGTACACCCGCTCGTCGGCTACCAAGGCCCGAAATTCCTCTACAGCGTCGTCATACCCAAAAAACAAAACCTCATGAAAATAATCATCCTCAGCGGCAAAGGGCTTAAAATAAAGCAGCGGGTATTTTTCGGTGTTTAAGACTTGCTTTAACACCTCAACAACTGTCTCCTGCCTTAGCGCAAAAAATGGCCTTTCCTCCCGCAACAAAATTTCGTCATGGTAGGCGGTGGTGTAATGTTCCAACTCTCCAAAATACAAATTGTAATTTGCTGCGCCCATTAAATTGTAATGCGAAACCATCCAGTCCTCGTAATAGGGGCCGGTTTTCAAAATAGCAAGGCGGTTAAAGGTCCAACATTCTGTGGCAGCGTCAATACCGTTTAGCTGAATAGGCAATACTAATTTTTCTTTCAAAGCGTTCTCCTTTAATATGAAAGCTACATGTTTTGTTCGTTCAGTTTAATTTTTTTCAGGGCCTCCGGCGGCAGCATTTTGGCTAAATAATTTCGTAAATCGTCGGTAAATAATCGTTCGTAAAAATCTATCTGCCAGGTCTGTTGCTCTAATGGCGTTAGGCCAAAACAGGGTAATAAAGCCGTTGCTTTTTCACTTTCAAAAAATGGCAGTAGCCCGGCCGTAACCGAGCCGCCGAAAATTTTTTGCGTGTAGTAAAGGCAATAGTAAAGGTACGGCTCGGCCCTTAATTTTTCGGCGTATTCCAAAAGCTTTTTAAGGTTGTAAACCTGATTTTTTAAAGCAAAATAAATGTCACAAAAATGGTCTAAGCTCAGCCCCTTTTCCCAAAGCATATAAATAGAATTAAAATCTTTGTAATGGTGCAGGCAAAGGGCAATTAGCTCTAACTCCGGCTCAAGCTTTTGTAAATCAACCCCTAAAATTTCGGTGGAAACCGTGTGGGTTAAAATCCAGCCGGTTTCGGGCGGATCCTGATATTCCCCCCAGTAAGGGCTGAAATTAACATCTACATTTACAAAGGGGCTTAAAGGGTTTGCGGTTTGGCAAATATACGGTGCCGTTTGGTGCGAAAACGCCGCTTGAAATAAAAGCTCCCGCCGGGTAAAGGGCTGCAGCCCCTGCGCGGTTACCCGACCCTGCACAAAACCGTTTTGCTTTAGAATTGCTTTTACCGGTTCAATAGAATTTTTGTTTATTAGTAAATCTAAATCGCCGGAATGGCGGCAGGCCGGATCACGGTACGCGGTTTGGGAGAAAACTGCCCCTTTTATAACCGCGTAGGGGATTTTGGCCTGCTCAAAAGCCTGAAACAGGGGAGCACAGGTTTTATAGCGCTGCTTTAAACTAACGCGGTTCAAGCTGTTTTCGGCTTGCAGTGCCGCCTTTTGTTCCGGGCTTTGTGGTAATTGCTGTAACAAATAATAACACCGATGACGGCGTAAAAGCTCTGCGAAATTAAAGCTTGCCTTTGGCGGCTCGCCGGCCGCCAAAGCGCGAACCGCATTGATGTACCGGTTCATAAAATCTCTACCCCATTTTGAGTGTAAAAATCCGCAAAAAGCTTGTTTTGCTCGGTTTTACGGTAAACACCGTAAAGCCTACCGGGGCAGTGGGCCTTTAAGGTGTTTAGCAGCACCTGTTCGGCCCCGCGGCCAAAAGCCCTGCAGGAAAGGTAAAAGTTTGTAATAATGTTCCGGCCGCCGGCGGTTACCAAGGCGGCGCCAATAATGCCCATATCGCCCAAACGATCAGCAATGCTTACGGAGTAAATTTTACAGTTCGGTTGGCTAAAAAATTTCGCCAATTCGTTGGTGGTAAAGCGGCCGCCCGCCAAATTAAACTGGTTGGTGCGGTTTGTTAATTCGGCAATGCGTTCAAGCTGCTCCGGCCTTGCCGGCTCGCAAATAATTTTTGTGTTTAAAGAACGGTTAAATTCCTCTACCGTGCCAAACTTTTGCCGGGCTTTTTCCCGCTGCTTTTGTTCGCGGTAAAGCTCGGTGCGGTTTTGGCCGGCTGCGCCCGTGCCAAAGCAGCCCTGCATTTGGGCCGTAAAGTTTGGGTTAGCGTGGTTTGCCAAAATGGCTGTTACTTGCGGCAAAACAGCTGTTACCGCCTCGGTTTCGTGCGGGTCGTCGTCTAAAAACACAAAGCTTTCGGGCAGCAAATTAAGCTCTTTTGCTATTTGCAAAATGCTTTCTACCTTGTTATTAAAGCTAATTTTTTTAAGAATTATATGTTCCGGCTTTAACGGCATATCTAAGGTTTTAAACGCCGTTTCAATATTTTGCGGTTGGTTTTTGCTGCAAAGGCAAAGCAGCACCCCTTTGTTGTAAAGGTCAACCAGCGCCTTTTGCAGCGCAATATTTTCGTTTGTTAACTGCAGCGGTTCCTCACCGGCAACCCCTTGCCAAAGTACATTGTCACAATCACAAATTAAAACCTTTTTAACCGGCGTGGGTTTTGTTTTAAAATATCCCGCCAGCGTTTGGTAAATTTGCCCCAATGTTTTAAAGTTAGAAAACAACAAGTCGCTGTCCCGTACTTCAATGTTAAAGGCCTCCTCAACCGCTACAATAAATTGTATAAACTGAATTGAGGTTAGGCCAACGGTGGTTAAATCCAGCTCCGGCGGCAGGGCCGCAATTTCGCCGGCCGGCTTGTTTAAAACGCCGCCAAGCAGCGCTGCAATTTTTTCACGGTTCATTTGTTTTCGCCTCCGCTTTGCTGTTTCAGTTCCGGTTCTAAATAACGGTGAATAAACTGAGCTTTTCTGAATTCGCAATCGCCGTCGTTTGCCAAAGGGTCCCGGTTTAAATCAACGGCGTTTGCCATGCAGCCGTGCCCACAAGCTTCTTTAAACAGGCACTTTTGGCAGCCGTAGTCCTTTTGCTGGCGGGCTTTAGCTAAGCCCGCGATACGCTTTAACCCGGCCTCAAACTCTGTTTTACTAAAATGCAGGGCGTTGGCAACGGTGTATTCCGGCAAGTAAAGCGACTGGCAGGGCTGAACCGAGCCGTCTACCTTAATGCAAAGCGAAAGCTCGTTTAAATCTCCAACAAAGGGGCAGGTTACCGTGCAGCTCGGCAGAAAAATATTTGCATTTTTTTCGCGGTTCATTTTTTCGGCAAGCTTTAAAATTTTCATGCGCTGCTGTTGGGTTAGGGCTTTGTTTTCCCAACCCGTTTCGCCGTTTCCGCTGCGGTAAATGGCAGCCAGCTCCGGCGTAAAATTAAGCGAAAGCGCTAAATTGCAAAAGCTTTCCATGTTATTAAAATTATTTTGTGAAACAACCATTTTCAGCAGCGGCTGAATTGCCGGGGTTTGCACCATTTTTGCAAAGGCAACCGTTTTGGCAAAGTTGCCCTTGCCGCGGGTTTTGGCGTTCACTTCCTCGTTGGAGCCATCTAAGCTAATTTGTACTTTACAGTTTGGCCGAGTATTTAAATAGTTTGCCAGCTGCTTGTTTTGCGTAGTGCCGTTGGTTACAAAGCCAAAGGTAATTTCGGGGTAACGGTCAATGAACGCTAAAATTTTGTTAAACTCGGTGTGCAGGGTTGGCTCCCCGCCCGAAAACAAAAGGGTTTGCAGGCCAAGCGCCATAAAGGTTTGCAATATTTTTTCTAACTGCGCTGCGGTTAGCTCTTTTCGGCACCGGTTCAACCCGGAACGGTTGTAGCAGGTGGCGCAGTTTAAATTGCAAATATTTGTAATTTCTACATAAACGGTTTTAACTTTCATTCTGCTTCCACAATTCCTTTTTCTACCGTGTCGGCTAAAAACTCCTCCACATCCGGCCGAATTTGCTCCGGGGTTGCGTTGTAAATTTTGCACAGCCGTGTCAACAGTTCGGTTAAATCGCAGGGTGGCTCTAAGCATTTTAAAATGTCAATGCCGGTTTCGTCTAAAAAGTAGGTGGTGCCGCTTTCAGGGTCAAACGCGGCCAAAGAAGTTTCGTCCGACTCAATAAAATCCATTTTTTCGGTTTTGCGGTAGTTCATTTTAACATCCTCTTTCTTTAAAATAATTTCTTCATACAGCCGGTAAAGGCCGGTTGTTTTTACGGCGTCTGCCCGGTACCCGGCTTTAAAAAACAAACGGCTTATTTGGTAAGAAAAATTAATTTTCCAATTCGGCCAAGGCAGCAACGGCCGTTTGTTGACTAAAATCACCCTGCCAATGGCCTCGGCCGGGGCAATGTCCTCTAACCGAAAGGCGTTATCCCCCTTTAAATAAAGGCGGTTCGGCTCGGCCTTTAACAACCTGTGAATCAACAGTCCCTCATTTTTATAAGAAAATACAATAATATCCCCGGGGGAATAAGCCTCACAGGCGGCCAGCGTTACAATATCCCCGGCCCGCAGCGTTGGCTGCATGCTAACGCCGACTACTGTTAGCTCGGCGCTGCTTTTAGCCTTTAAAACGGCCGGCAGCAGTCGGGCGGCTAAATTATTCGTCATTTTTAATTACCTCGGCCACAAAGGCCATGTTGTGGTACAGCAGCCGTTCGCAGGGCGTTTGTGCCAATTTTGTAAGATACCTTAAATAATTGCCGTCAACCCGGTAATTTTTAATAGGCGATTTTAACAGCGCCGTTATCCGTTCGGTAGTTGACATAGGTACCACCCGGTTTTCCTGCCCGGTACGCTCAATAAAATAAATTTTTTTCAGCGGCACCGGCCCGGTTGCCAACAGGCTTGGCGTGTAAGTTATTCGCCAAAAATCCGGGGCGTTTAAAACCTGGGTTTTAATGGGTTTTGGCGCTGCCTGCTGCAGCACTTGGTACCCGCCCTGCCGCAAATGCAGCGGAGTTTGAAAAGGGTAAACTAAATTGTTTTTTCGGTTCAGCAAAATGCAGTCGTCGGTTATGTAGGCAAACCCTACCGTAGTAAGGTAAGCCGTAAGGGTTGTTTTGCCGCCGGTGGTGCCGGCAACAAACAGGTACGCACCGTTTTGGTGTTGTACTGCACCGCCGTGAATGGCAAAAATCTCCGGATCGTAATCCCGCAAATGGTACATAACCTCCTCAACCGCCCACAAAGGGCCTGCCGAAAGCTGCTCTTGCCCGTTGCAGGCAGCCTTGTAACCCGCGGCGGTTTTGGTAACGGTTACGGTGTAGGCAGCCGCGCCCGTTGTTTTGGCATATTTCCCGTGCTTTAGTTTTAAGGCGCTTAATAGCTCCCGGCAATTTGTTTGAACCGAAAAGCCTGTTTGCAGCGGTTGGCTAATGTAAAGGGTATTCAATTTTCTGCTCCTTTAAATATTGACTTTATAAACCAAATTCTGCTAATATTTCAACAAAACCAAATTTATTATACACCCAAAAATTCCCAATTTCAATAAAATTGTTAAATTTTTTCAAATATATCCAAATGGTGGTTGATTTTACAAAACCTTTATGCTATAATGTGGGTACATTCAGCAACAGCGTTAGGCTAAATGTTTTTGGGGGATTTTGTTATGGAGAATGTAACTTTTTCTAAAGAACCCGGCATGTTGTTTGACCTATTATCGTTATTTTTGTTAAGATTTAATAAGCAATATTGCTTAGAACACTTTACCAATCCGGCTAAACCGGCAAACGATTCGGTTTATTACAATAATTTGCTAAAAGAATTTTCTCCCATTGAAGATGATTTTCGCATTTTCTTTGAGTTTCCGGAAAGTAAAAAAAGTTTTTTTTCTACATATTATATAGACCCCTATATCAAAGACTGTTTTGCAGGTAATTATTCTTTTAAAAACCTGCAGCAAATGCTGATGAATGTTGATGAGGTTGCCCGCAACTTAGCAGAGTTTTATTTTAAAGACCGGGCGGAGCAAGCTTTTGAAAACGGCGAGCCGAACCTGAACAAAATAGACCGTATTTTACAGGGTTCCGTATTAAAACCGGGCATTCAGGTTGGGTTGTATTCTTTTTTTATTAAACCTGAAGTAGTACTGCAAAAGCTGGTTTACGCTTTGGCCGCGAAAAACGTTGAGCTTGGCATAAAATACAGTGATGCGGAGAATGAAATAAAACATTTGCAGAATACTTTTAATTTGGAAAAGGCTGCAAAAACATTAAAGGCAGGCCAACAGAACTCAATTGATATTTTATATTTTGAAAAAGTTGCGGTCTCTTTTGTTCTAAAAAATAAAAATTGTGTTAGGGTTGATCACGGCGAAAACAGCGTGAATATATTACTGGGAATAGATTATGTAGACATGATTGAATATTTATCAAAACAGAATGAATCGCCCGATTTTGAGCTGTTTGGCAGCGCCATTTCGGAGCCGAACCGCATTAAAATTTTAAACTATTTATTAGAGGAAAAAGAGGCTCCCATTAAACTAATTGAGCAGGAGTTTAACCTCACCGGCACCAACGCATATTACCACTTATCTTTAATGATAAAATCCGGCATTGTAAAAACCAGGAACAGCGGGCGCATGGTGCTGTATAGTGTAAATACAGCTTACTTTCGCGCCCTTGGGGTCGCGTTAGCAAAATATATGTAAAAAGGAGGACCCTGTAATGAAAGAATGGAAAAAGGCAACGGTTGTTGCCGTAAAGGCCGAGCAGTTGGCCCAACACATTCAGGCAGCTGCCCGCTCGTATCAGTGTGCAAGAACTGACGGCCGGTAATTGCCCTCTATTTTTTACCACCGCCTTGTGCGGTGGTTCTTTTTTTGCCCAAAGCCTTTTGGCTAAGTTGGCAAGCCCCGTACCGGCTGTGTTTAAAATTTAAAAAGAACACCAAAAACGAACACCGAAAGCTTGTTTTTTTAAAGCTTTCGGCGAGGTTTAAATTATTCTTTTTTGTTCTTTTCAAGGTAAATGTATTTAATCTTTCGCAGCGACATCCACTTTAACGCCTGCCCGCAGTTGTGGCAGTACGCCTGGTATTCCCGCTCAAAAGGGCCCTCACAATTGGGGCAGATCCAATAAGCGTAGTGCTGCCGGTCTACTACAGCCTCGGTAACATAGGCGGGCTTGGCTTTCTTTTGCATTTCCCGCAGCCTTGCAAAAAGGTTGCGCGCCCGCGTTTTATTTCGGCACCTGCGCGGGGCTGCCAACTAACAGCTCCTTAATAAAATCTAAAGCGTGGTCCATCTCTTGTTGGGAGAGGAATAGCGAGGCCTTTGCAATTTCTTTTTGGCTCTCTGTTGGAACGCCCTTTTCATCGCACAGGCGTTGGTCTAAGTGAAATGAAAGTTGAACTTTTCGGCGTGTTTTTGGCTTTTCTAAGCTATTGCTTTCTTCCGGCTTAGCCAGCTTTTTGTTTTTCTTAAAAGTCCTTTCTTGCATTTTGGCACCTTTCTTTGCTCTGTATTTTTGCAATGCTGCTAATGTTCAGGCAAACAAAAAAGAAAAGCAAAGAACTTTTTTGTTTGCCCGAATTTGCTGTTGGCGGGTGGTTCAATTCCCGGCCAACAGCGGCAGTTGTTACAGCCGAAAAATAGCGTTATCTCCGTGAATTTTAATAGGGGTGTAAAATTCAATGTATAAGAACCGAAATTAATTCGGCTGTAACACAAAACAGAAAGGCTTGTAGAGCCGGCCGTATTCCTAACGGCCCAAAAATCAATAGTTATAGTCAACAACTAAAACTAAAGCAAAAACGAAAAAATCACTATTTTTATTTAAAAATTGATATTTTAGCTTAAAAATAAAACAAATCACTAAAATTACAATAGATTTTTTAGATTTTAATTGGTGCAAAAAATAAAAAATTTATAAAAAACTAAGATAACTAACCGTAAATATTGGCTGTTAACTAAATTATTAGTTCTATGATATACCTTTATTTTCCAAATGTCAAGAGTGTTTTTACAGTTTTTTCAAAAAATATTAATATTTTGCGTTTTTCAACCTTTGCCTTTTTATTTAACAAAAAGCAGGATCAAAACTTTACATTTCACAAGCGTTCTGCGCTGTTTGTTCGCTTTTACATTCGCAGTGTAAATCATGTTCTTGCAAAATCGGCCTTATACATATAGCAAGCCTACAAAAAAGGTAACGCAACTTGCCTTTTGGCGCTTGCCTGCCCGTGCTGCCAAAGGGAGCTTTCCCCATTGGCAGCATTTTGTTACGGCCGGTAAACTGATGTGTTGAATTTTTAGGGTGTCTTATTTTGATGTATATAAACCGGTTTTTCCGGCTGTAACGCGAATTTAACGCTATTTTTTAAAACGACCAAACAATGGTTGATTTTAAAAACGCTGCGTGTTATAATGAAAAGCAAGCAAATTAATAAAATTAAAACGGAAGAACATTCCGTTTTAACATCAGCTTTTTATTACAAATATTGCGGAAATTCAGCCTATTTTATATGCAATACTCCCCGCGGGCAGTGCGTGGATTAAATTATTTTAAACCCTGCTCTGTGTATGCTATTTTCAGTTGTATACTAAACTGGCTGTGTTTTATATTATACCTTTATTTACCAAATGTCAACCCTTTTTTACATTTTTTTGCAAAAAAGGTGTTTCTTCTCTAAAAAAACAGACTGTGCTGCCTCTAAAAAAGCATCACAGTCTGTTTTGAATTACCCTTTGGTTTTTTCAAGCGCGCAGAGCTTTTTAAATGAAAAGTCCAGTATTTTTTCTTTCCGCTCTTTTAAAACCTTTTTGTAAAAACGCTTTTGAAGTTCGGTTATATAAGGGGTATCATCAATTATTTTATTGATTTTGCTCAAATCTATTTTTGGAAGTAAGCGTTTTAACGCTTTGTTGCAATCTTTATTTTCTAAAGAATAAATAAAATCATAGTAATTAATTTTGGCACCGTTAATTTTTATGCCGGATAACGGTATTTGATATATGCGCAAATTACATTCGTCGGGGTTGGTCAGCGTGCTTTGCATAATTGCGTCGTCTGCCTGGGGGAACAGGCAACTGCCACAATCGTAAACCGGCGCAATTTTCATTTTGTCGGTTTCGGTATTGTACAAAAACCCCCAGTTCCCGTTGTGTCTGTCCCAATTTCCAATAAGGGCGTCAACAATAAAAATGTTCCAAAACCAATCTTTTAATTCATAAGGGTTCACGGCCGTTTGTTCCTCTATTGCACTCATAATATCCGAAAGTTCCGTTCCGTACCCGTTGTGCTCCGAGTCAATAATGGTATTTTTTAACGAGGCAAAATCCTGAAGTACAATGCCGGTTGAGGTAAAGTCCTTGCAGGCAACCACAATTTTTTCTTTTTTATTTTTGGTGTAGGTGCCAAGCAGCGTTTTTTGTGTGGGAATACCAATACTTTCAAAAATGTGGCAACCAATATATTCAGAAAAACAGCTGTTGGCGTAACTCATTTTTTTGTTTCGGGTAGGCGGCATTGGAAATTTTAACATATAGGCCTCGCCTTTGTAAACTACACATATTTTACTGCCGTTGGCCCCGGTATAGGTTTTGTTTTTTATAGGAAAATTTGAGAAATCAATCATAAGTCTATCATTCCCTTTCCATTCTTAAATATTTTTCTCTTAAATACCACGCCTGCTCCGAGGATATTACACGGTCAACCTCTGCGGAATTTATATCCGCATTTAAATCGCACCAGTAAATATCCCAATGCGGATCCCGCTTGCCGCTGTCCTCAATTTTCCAGGAGCGTTTCATGTTTTCAAGTGATTTTTGCAAATACGGCGGCAAACCACATTCTAAATATTTTTTATTTTTCGGCAGTCCTGTTTGTTCATCAAGCTTTTCAGGCGCGTCTAATTGCATCATTTCCTCCATCGTACAGTTTAAAGCCGAGGCTATTTGCTGTATTGTTTTGGCAGAGCATTTTTCAATACTGCTTTTTCCGGTACAAATGTCAATAATGGTAGTTTTAGGTACACCGCTGATTTTAGATAAATGATATTTTGTTATATTCCTTTGATTCAAAAGGTCCTGTAAGGTCACAATCATCAGCTCCTTATATTCATATTATATCGGCGCACCGACCGTTTGTCAATAGCGCTGCCGACTTACCGGGTTTTAAGCTTGTACGCCTAAAAACTATGACCCTCATACCCCGGCCGTACGGCCGGAGTATGAGGGCCTGAAACATTAATTTTGTGTGTAATGAAGTATCTTAATTTATTACCGCAACAACGCACAAAAATACTCAGTCAATCAATTTTTATGTACTAATATTATAATATAATTATGCGGTTTAGTCAATACAACCGCATATTTTTTTGGAATTTGCAGCGCAGCATTTGGTTTTTAAGACGGCCAAAACAGCTCCGCCGTTTATTCGCAGTCAAAAGTTTAGTCAAAAAGAAACGGAGAGAACACTATGTCAAGAAAAGGCGAAAATATTTTTAAAAGAAAGGACGGGCGATGGGAAGCGCGGTATATTCACCACTATGAAAACGGCGTTGCCAAATACAGGTACCTTTACGCCGAATCTTACACCGCCGTTAAGAAAAAACGGCTTGCAGAACAAAGTAAAAATTTAACTTTCTGCAATAAGCTTACCGGTAAAAGTTTTAGCTTTAAAGAGCTGGCAGATGAATGGCTTGAAAGTATAAAATGCAGGGTAAAGGAATCAACCTACACCAGGTATTACCGCATTGTTCGAGATTATTTGGAGCCGAATTTACCGTTACATTCGCTGTCTGTGCTGCCAACTTCAGAAGTTCATGCGATATTTAACCGTTTTTTAAAAAGCGGCGGAAAAAGGCAAAAGGGACTGGCTCCCAAAACGGTTTCGGATATTTTTGGCGTATTTAGGCAAATTGTTAAATACGGAAACGAAAATAAAGCACTGCAATTAAATTTAATGTCGTTTAAATATCCGGCCCACAGCAAAAAGCCCGTTACGGTGTTAGAATCCGAAAAGCTTTCAGCCCTTGAAAAAATTCTTATGAAATTTGAGGACCCCATGTGTTTAGGTCTGCTTATTACCCTTTTCAGCGGTATTCGAATCGGCGAGTTATGCGGTTTAAAATGGGGAGATATTAATTTTAAAAGCAAAACCTTTGCCGTTGAGCGAACCATAGAGCGAATTGCCGACCTTGATGGGGGCTCGGCAAAAAAAACGAAGGTTATTATTAATACCCCTAAAACAGAAAATTCTTTTCGGGTTATTCCGTTACAAAGCTTTTTGGCGCAGGTTTTAAAAAAGTATAAAGCACCAAACAATTGTTATGTATTAACCGGTACAACAGCCCACACTGAACCGCACCAGTATTATGTGCGCTACAAAAATTTTTTAAAAAGAAATAAGCTTGGCAATTACACCTTTCACGCCCTGCGCCACACCTTTGCAACCCGGTGCGTGGAATCGGGATTTGACGCCAAAGCCCTTTCGGAAATATTGGGTCACGCCAATGTTAACACAACTCTTTCGGTTTACATACACCCTTCTATGCAGCAAAAAAAGGTTTTAATGGAAAAACTAATGCCAACAAGCATATCGTAGTCAAAACAATAGTCAACCAAAGCCGCATGTCCGTTTTACAGTGGACTTGCGGTTTTTTTGTAATAAATTAAGATACTTCATTACAAAAAGGGGCTGAGAATATGCATATTGAATTGTTTAAGCACAATCAAGCTGCGTATCACTCAGCCGTTTTTATGTTAAAAAGTAAGGGCAAGGCTGCGGTGATTCACCCTACCGGCACGGGTAAATCTTTTATTGGGTTTAAACTGTGTGAAGATCACCCGAGCAAAAAAATCTTCTGGCTTTCTCCGTCCGATTATATTTTTAAAACTCAGTTGGAAAACCTGAAAAAAGCTACGGGTGGCTACACGCCCAATAACCTCAGCTTTTACACCTATGCCAAGCTGATGAATCTTTCTACTGCCGAGCTTTCAGCCATTCAGCCGGACTATATTATTCTTGATGAATTTCACCGTTGCGGTGCCGAGCAATGGGGTGCCGGTGTAAATAAGCTTTTGCAGCTTTATTCCAAAACACCTATTCTCGGGTTATCTGCAACGGCAATCCGGTATCTTGATAGTCAAAGAAACATGGCCGACGAATTGTTTGACGGGAACATTGCGTCCGAAATCAGTTTGGGAGAAGCCATTGTAAGGGGAATTTTAAATCCGCCGAAGTATGTGCTTTCTGTTTTTTCGTACCAAAAAGAGCTGGAAAAATATCAAAAAAGAATTGCCGGGGTTAAAAACCGTGCCGTGCAGGACAAAGCGGGGCCTTACTTAGAAGCCCTGCGCCGCGCGCTTGAAAAGGCCGACGGGCTGGAGGATATTTTTAATAAACATATTACCGACCGCGCAGGAAAGTACATTGTTTTTTGTGCAAACATTGAGCATATGCGCGAAATGATTAAGCTTTCGGCCGGGTGGTTTTCTAAAATTGACCGTAGCCCAAAAGTGTATACAGCCTACGCCAACGACCCGGAAACAAGCAAAGCTTTTGCGGCTTTTAAAAAGGATGACAGCAGGCATTTAAAACTTTTGTACTGCATTGATATGCTGAACGAGGGAATTCATGTTGACGACATTAGCGGGGTTATTTTATTGCGGCCAACGGTTTCGCCCATTGTTTACAAGCAGCAAATTGGCCGGGCGCTGGCAACCGGGCAAAAAAACAACGCCGTTATTTTTGATGTGGTACTGAATATTGAGAATTTATACAGTATTGGCGCCATAGAGGAGGAAATGCAAATTGCAACGGCCTATTACCGTTCCCTTGGGGAATCAGGCCAAATTGTAAACGAGCATTTTAAGGTTATTGACGAGGTTAAAAATTGCCGGGAGTTGTTTGAAAAGTTAGAAAATGTGCTAACCGCCTCCTGGAACACCATGTATACTTGCGCCGAGCAGTATTACAAAAAAAACGGGAACTTAGAGGTTCCGGCAAGATACAAAACGGCCGAGGGTTATTCTTTGGGCAGCTGGATCAATAATCAGCGCAGCATTTATAAAGGGCAGCAGGTCGGGCGCCTTTCGGCCAATCAAATTAAAAGGTTAAACAGCATTGGCATGCGCTGGGAGCTGTACACCGACTTTACCTGGGAGCTGAATTTTCAGGCGGCGAAGGATTATTATGAGGCGCACGGCGACCTGAATGTGCCCGGCCGCTACACTACCGAAAACGGGCTTCGGCTGGGGGCGTGGCTGGCAAGCCTTAGAGCGTGGGAAAGCTGCGGAGCGCACCCCAAGTATTTAACGCCGCAACGAAAAGAGCAGCTGGAATCTATTGGCATGGTATGGTCCGTGCTTGATTTATATTGGGAAAACAATTATGCGCAGGCAGTGCGGTATTACCGGGAGCACGGCAATTTGCTGGTTCCGTCAAATTACATTTCTCCCTCCGGGGTTCGCCTTGGAGCTTGGATCAGCCGGTTACGCAGTTTAAACAGCGGGGCTACCCAAAAGGGTACGCCGCCAACCGTAAAGCAAATTGAGCGCCTGAACGCCATTGGCATGAACTGGGATACCAATGCCGACCGAAAATGGCAGGAAGCGTTTAACGAGGCGACGCTTTACTACCAACAAAATGGCAATTTAGCTGTTCCGTCCGGCTACCGAACGCTAACCGGCTTTACCCTGGGCCAATGGGTGCAAAACCAAAAAAAATATTATCACTCCGGCACCTTAAAGCCCGAAAGAAAAGAGCGGCTTGAAAAAATCGGAATAACCTGGAGCCGGCAATCAAAATGGCTGCAAAATTACCGGCTGCTGCAAGATTATTACCAAAAAAACGGCACGGTTTGCATTTCGCAAAAGGCGGTTATAAACGGCGTTTGGTTGGGTAAGTGGCTCGCGGTGCAAAAAAAGCAGCTGCAGGCCGGGCGGCTGACTGCCGAGCAGGCTAAGCTTTTACAGCGGCTGCCTTTGGAGCAATGCGGCTCCAAAACCGAACAAAACTGGGAGACTTTGTACCGCGACGCAGCCGACTTTTTTAAGACGAACGGGCATTACCGTGTTCCGGCCGATTATATTGGCAGTTCGGGGCATGTTTTAAGTGCGTGGATCACCGTGCAAAGGCGGAAATATAAACTTGGGGAACTAACCCCAAAACAAATTAAGCAACTAAACGCCATTGAGTTTGAATGGGCGCCGGAAAACCGCTGGCAGCGGGGTTACCGTTACGCCAAGGCCTATTTTGCCGAACGCGGAAATTTAGAGGTGCGGCAAAGCTACAAGTGCCGGGACGGCTACGGGCTGGGGTCGTGGCTAAGCGAATACCGCCGGGCGTATAACGGGCTAAAGTCCAGGGTTAAAATCACCCCGGAGCAAATAAAAGCTTTAAACGATATTGGCATGGTGTGGAATAGCGGTTATGCAAAATCCGGCTCCAAGCCCAACAACGCCATGATAGCAAAGGGCCGGTAAGTGGCTTTTTATGAAAGTTTGGAGAAATGCATGAACAAAAATTTGTTAATTGTTGGCGCCGGTCAATACGGTTGTATAGCAAAAGAAATTGCAGAGTCCATGAATTGTTTTCAAAAAATAGATTTTTTGGACGATTGCTGTGAAACTGCCGTTGGTTCTTTAAATGAATATGAAAAATTATCCGTTAAATACGCTTATGCCTTGCCAACATTCAAAAACAGCGAAAAAAGGTTAAAGTGGATGCAAAAGCTGCAGGGTTGTGGTTATCAGGTGCCGATTTTGGTTAGTCCCAAGGCATATATCAGCCCTTTGGCACAGGTAATGGCCGGAGCTATCATTGAGCCATTTGCGGTTTTAAATTGCAAAGTGTTAATTGGCCGGAATTGTTTTATAGGCGCAAATGCAACGGTTGATTGCGGCACGGTTATTGGTGAGGGCTCTACCATTTGCTGCGGTGCCACAGTAATTGGTAACACCCTGGTTTTTCCCAAAACAACCGTTGAACACGGGCAAATCTGCTATGGAGAGGCGCTTTCTAAAAAAGTGCCTCAGGGCGGAACCTATAATTTTGACGATGTAATGTAAGGTGTGGAGGTAAAAAAATGAATATACCCTTTTCTCCCCCGGATATTTCAGAACTGGAGGTTGCCGAGGTTGCGCAGGCGCTTCGCTCCGGCTGGATTACTACCGGACCGAGAACAAAACAGTTTGAAAAGGAAATTGCCGATTGGATCGGCACTGAAAAATGTGTATGTTTAAATTCGCAGACCGCCTGCGCAGAAATGGCCTTGCGGGTGCTCGGGGTTGGTCCCGGGGATGAAGTAATCACCAGTGCGTATACTTATACAGCTTCCGCCTCGGTGGTGTGCCATGTAGGGGCAACCTTAAAATTGGTAGATTTGGGGCCAAAAGGCTTTGAGATGGATTATAATGCTCTTGAAAGGGCCATAACTGAAAAAACAAAGGTAATTATTCCGGTAGATCTTGGTGGGGTCCCCTGTAATTATAACAGAATTTTTGAGATAGTAAATCAAAAAAAGAAATTATTTAAACCTGCAAACAAAATACAGCAGGCCATAGGCAGAGTTGCGGTTTGTGCCGATACAGCCCATGCTTTTGGTGCCAAACGGCACGGCAAAATGGTTGGCAATATTGCCGATTTTTCAAGCTTTAGTTTTCATGCAGTTAAAAATTTAACAACTGCTGAAGGCGGGGCATTGACCTGGCGAACAATTGACGGTATTAGCAATGAGGACATTTATCATCAGTTGCAGCTGCTTAGTCTTCACGGTCAATCTAAGGATGCTTTAGCCAAAACACAACTTGGAGCCTGGGAATACGATATTGTTGGCACTTGGTATAAATGCAATATGACCGATGTAACTGCCGCCATTGGGTTAAAACAGTTTGAGCGTTATCCGAGTATGCTGCAAAGAAGAAAAGAAATCATTGGTAGGTACGACAGTTCTTTTAAGCCACTTGGTGTTGAAACGCTTGACCATTACAACGCAGAGCATGAATCGTCAGGACATCTTTACATAACCCGTGTGCCCAGAATTACACCGGAACAGAGAAACGAAATGATTATTAAAATGGCGGAACGGGATATTGCCTGCAATGTGCATTATAAGCCATTGCCAATGCACACGGCATACAAAAAGCTTGGGTTTGATATTAAGAATTACCCGAATGCGTATGCACAGTTTGCAAATGAAATCACACTTCCTCTGCACACTTGCCTGACGGATGAGGATGTGGAGTATGTGATTGAAAAATATACAGAGATACTGAAAGAGTACATATAATTATGCTTTTGAAAAAATGGGAACAGCTCCCGTACGAAATGCAGCTTGTTGAAGTGCGAAAATATTACAATATTCTGAAAAAGAAACAGGTTAGCTTAGCGTTTAAAAGGGTATTTGATGTTATATTATCATCAATTATGCTGATTGCTCTGTCACCTGTATTTTTAGTTCTAACAATAGCAATAAAAATTGACAGCAAAGGCCCAGTATTTTATCGACAGGAACGGGTAACACAGTATAATCAAAAATTTTACATATTTAAATTTAGGACTATGGTTCAAAATGCCGATAAGGGTTCACTTGTCACGGTGAGCAATGATGCAAGAATCACGAAAATCGGTCGGATCATAAGAAAATTTCGTCTTGATGAAATAAGTCAGCTTATAAATGTGCTGAACGGCGATATGACTTTTGTCGGCACGCGGCCAGAGGTACCGAAATACATAGAACGGTATACGCCGGAAATGATGGCGACGCTGCTGTTGCCGGCAGGTGTAACCTCTCTTACCAGTATTTATTATAAAGATGAAGATAAATTACTTGACGGTACCGATAATCCCGATAAGGTCTATACAGATAAGGTTTTGCCTGGAAAAATGTATTACAATCTTGAAGGAATTAAGGCTTTCGGTTTTTTTTCGGATATAAAGATAATGTTTATGACTGTTTTGGCGGTATGCGGGAAAGAATTTGTTCCGAAACGCGCAAAATCAAAGGAAACAAGAGAAAATTACGCAGTGAAAATGTAGGAGAATAAAACATGAAAAAAATTTTGATTGTTTGCACTACAGATTCAATGATTTTCAATTTTTTAATACCTCACATACAAAAATTGAAAGATATGAATTTTGAGGTTGAATGTGCCTGCTCAAAAACGGGGTATTATTTTGATGAGCTTTCCGATAAATACAATATTGTTATGCACGAAATACCGTTTGAAAGAAGCCCGTATAAGGCACGCAATTTTACCGCTTATAAATCGCTTTGCAGACTTGTAAGATTCGGCGGACACAATACAATTTTCTGCCATGAGCCTATCGGAGGCGTTATGGGAAGAGCGGTCGGACACAAATACGGCTGTAAGGTTGTTTATATGGCGCATGGCTTTCATTTTTTTAAAGGCGCGTCGAAAACAAATTGGATAATATATTATACCGCGGAAAAATTATTTTCAAGGTTTACGGATGTATTAATCACCATAAACAAAGAGGATTATAATGCGTCTTTAGGTATGAAAGCCAAGGAAAACATTAAAATTAACGGCATAGGCATTGATACAAAAAAATTTATACTGAACAGAAATCCCGATTATTTGAGAAAAGAATTAAACCTTACCGAGAACGATATTATAGTTTTATCCGTCGGGGAGCTTATTGAGCGCAAAAATCATTTAACGGTTATTAAAGCAATAAAAAAGCTTGAGAACCGAAAGGTTCATTATGTTATAGCCGGAGAGGGCGAATTGCTGCAAAAATTGCAGGAAGAAACGCAAAAGATGGATTTAAGCGCGCAAATTCATTTTTTAGGGTACAGAAAAGATATAAATAAAATCTGTAATTCGGCTGATATTTTCGTTATGCCTTCGGTTCATGAGGGGCTTTCGGTTGCCTTAATGGAGGCGATGGCTTGCGGTCTTCCCGTAATCGCTTCCGAAATAAGGGGAAATACGGATTTAATAGACAATGAAAAAGGCGGTCTGCTTGTTGAAACATTTGGTGCCGACGGATATGCCGAAGCCATAAAACGCATGCTTAACGATTCGCGGCTGTTATCGGAATACGGCAGTTATAACATAAACAGGGTTAAAGATTTCGATATTGATTTTGTAATGAACCAATGCGAAAAAATATATAAAAACTTTTAGGGGTAAATAAAATGAAATTTTATTCTTTACGCACTATAACAGAGTCCTTGCCGAAAAAGAAAAACAGCAAAAGCTCGCTTTGGGTTAAATTGGTGGTAAGAAAGCTGTCCTTTATTTTTACATTTATTTTTATAAATTGCGGCAGTTCCGCTTGGACGGCGTCCATAATCTCCGTTTTTACGGCGATTTTAGGGTCTGCCTTTATTGCGGTTGATAATATGGTTTTCAGAATCATAGGCGTTATATTGATCGAACTGTGGCTGGTTCTTGATTGCGTTGACGGCAATATTGCGCGCGTTAAAAAAACCAGCTCCGAAATGGGCGAATTTATAGACGCTTTGAGCGGATATTATGTTACGGGTTTTGTGTATTTCGCTGTGGGCATTGCGGCGTACAATACAACGAAAATATTTGCGGATCACGCTTTTTTAATGGTTGTTTTGGGCGGAATTTCAACCGTTGCAGGTCTTCTTGCAAGAATTATCCACCAAAAATATACATATTCTCTTATGGTCATAAACCAATCGGGTGAAAGTAAAAAAGCTTTACCCGAAAATGAAGTCGAAAACAAAAAGAGCCTGCAGTATCTTCGCAGCAGATTGGATAAAGAGCTCGGAATATCGGGTTTGTTTATGCCGTTTTTAATAGTTGCCTCCATTTTTAATTTGTATGATATTTTCACCGTGTTTTATTTCCTGTTTCAGGCGGCGGGTCTTTTGGCGGTTACGGCATACTACTCACTGAAGGCGAGATGACCGATTATGATTAGGGTTTTGGAAGTTGTGGGCAGAATGGACCGAGCGGGCCAGGAATCCTTTCTGATGAACATATTCAGAGCACGAAACAAAGAAAAATACGATATATCATTTTCGGTAAATACCTATCATATCGGCGCATACGAAGAGGAGATAGTCGCGTCCGGCGGCGCGGTTTATCATAATCCGTATTCCGCGGATATAAAAAAGCTTTTTAAATACATAAAAAGCTTTAGAAAAATATTAAGAGAAAACGGACCGTTTGATGCAGTTCATTGCCATGTTTGGCTGTTCGGCGGATTTATAATGTGGGCGGCAAAAAAGGAAAAAGTTCCGATAAGAATTATGCACTCGCATAATACGGCGGACGGATATAACAACTCTTTTTTCAGAAGGTTTTACCGTTTTACGGCAAAAAAATTGATTGACAGCTGTTCTACCGAAAAGGTTGCCTGCGGCAGGGACGCGTATAGAGCTTTATTTGATAAAGAGTGTGAAAACGATAACCTTATTTTGAATAACTCGGTGGATATATCTTTATTTGACGATACCGTCGTTGATTCAAATGCTTTAAAATCCGAGCTTGGAATACCGTTGAATATGACCGTGTTTGTGAGCGTCGCAAGATTTTGCAAGGTAAAAAATCATCGAAAAATAATAAATATTTTTAATGAATACCATAAAAAAAATAAAAATTCCGTTTTGCTGTTGGTGGGCGACGGCGAATTAAAATCCCAAATTCTTTCGCAGGTGAAAGAGCTCGGAATTGAAGACGCTGTTATTTTTATGGGCGTCAGGTCCGATGTTAATAAAATACTTTTTTGCTCGGATGTTTTCCTTATGCCCTCCGAATTTGAGGGCTTGCCGGTATCTTTGGTCGAAGCGCAGGCTGCCGGCGTTCCTTGTGTGATTTCGGAGAGTATTACGGATGAAATCGATATGGGGCTTAGCTTAATTAAAAAAGCAGACATTAATGCGGATGATAGGCATTGGGTGACCATAATAGAAGAGGCTCTGATACAGGATAAACCCGAATTTATTTTAAGAAAAGAGAAACTGTTTGAGCACGGATATACAGTTGAGTCAACATGGAGGAAATTGGATCTAATTTATGACAAAAAGAATTCAAACAATTGATAAAAACCTATCGTTGATTCTTATATCTATGGTATGGTTGTTTATATCGGTAATAATATCAGCGTTGGTTTACGAAACAAACGCCGAAAGCTTTTTGAGATTTATCTGCCTGGAAACACTGGTATTTTTTATTTTAATTATAAACAATTTCCGCAGAGCGAAAAAAACCGTTTTTGGCATAGTAACACTTTTTATTTTAATGATGTTCCTTTTTTTGGAGGGTCAGGTCTTACTGGAAGTGTTTCACCTTAACGAGTACGGCATACTTTCGGGCAAATTTTCAACTTACGAATTAATTCGTGGCATACTCAAGGTTCATATTTTTACCGCGGTCTTTACTCTTGCCTGCTCTTTTTTCAGAACGGAAAACACGCCGTCATTAAAAAAAGAGGCGGAAAGAACTTTGGGGAACGATAGGTGTGCCATGCAGGTCGGATATATAATTACAGCGTGCGCCGCGCCGTTTGAAACATATGTTAACCTGAAAAAGATACAGTTTGTAAGAACAGACGGCTACGCCTCGCTGTATCAGGAGGCAGCCTTAAGCAGTATTCCGTCCGGCATAAAAATATTATCTTACTTTTTCCTGCCGGGATGTTTTTATATTTTTTATTCAAGCAAAAACAAATCGGTACACGAGTATATTTCTTTAATTTTAATCGGTATTCACTGCTTTATTGAAATACTTATCGGATACCGTTCAATGGCTATAACGCCTATCCTTCTTATTGTTTACGGCCTGACTGTAAAATCCGGCGGTCAAATAAAAAAAGGAAATAAGAAAAAAATCATTTTGCTTTGCACCGTAATGCTGTTTTTAATAATAGTCATATTCCCCCTGATGAGGGTGACAAGAAACAGCGGCGGTATATCGGAGCTTTCTTTCAATGAGATTTTTTCGGCGGAGAATAATGAACTGTTTGCAACCGTGAGCGATATGGGAAAATCGCTGCAAACGGTAATATATACTCAAAAATATGTTCCGAGCCAATATCCTTACCGATACGGATATACATATCTTATGAATTTAACCGAAGCTATTCCGAACTTCTTTTGGAGCAGACATCCGGCGGAGGTATACGGTTCGCTCGGAAAATGGATAACAAAAATAGTTGATTATGAGTTTTATAAGTTCGGCGGTTCAATAGGTTACAGTTGCGTGGCAGAGGCATATATTAACTTCGGCAATATAGGCATTGTCGTATTTGCGTTTGTGCTTGGGGCCATTTTGCAGAGCGTGGAAAACAAGGTGGAAGTTTCAGGCAATGCGGTATATTTCGCGTCATGGACAATAGTGGCAAATTATCTTCTTATGTACCCGAGAGGCGAGCTGTCAAACATAGTGCGAGGATTTTTCTGGTATATGCTATTGCCTCTTTTGTTTACTAAAATTTATAAGGGAAAGAGTGAAAAAAGTGTTTACGGTCGTCATCCCGACAAAAAACAGATATGAAGATTTAAACAGATTACTGGAAAGTATTTCAAATCAGACATTATTACCGCAGCGCGTGGTAATAGTTGACCAATCCGATAAAAAAAGTGATTTTGATTATGAAAAAAGCAACTCCGATATTGAAATAAAATATTTGTACGAACCGCAGGTTTCGGGGCTGTGCGCGGCAAAAAATCTCGGTGTAAAATATGCCGTCGGCGACTGTGTTTATTTTTTTGACGACGATATTATACTCGATAACGATTTTTTTGAAACTATAGACCGCCACTTTAAGCAAAACCCTCAATATTACGGTATATGCGGCAGACAAAAAAACAGTAAATCCTCTAAGTTTAAGGTTGCAATGTTTGACCTGCTGCATATAGGTCCTTTCAAGGATATACGAAAAAAATGCAATTCAGGCTACATAAAGGAAAGTCTGGTTCAAACCGATGTTCTGCCCGGCGGTATAACGGCTTACAGAACTGAGGTTTTCAAAGAATTTGAATTCGACGAAATTTTGATAAAATATTGTTTGGGCGAGGATATGGACTTTTCTTACAGAGTAAGCCGGAAATATCAACTCGCATTTGCCACGGACGCCACTGCGTTGCATAATCATTCAAAAATCGGAAGATATGACCCGATAGAATCGTTCGCCTGTAAGGTTGCGGGGTACGGATATTTTTACAGAAAAAATGTTAAAGAAACCAAAAAAACCAAGGCGGCATATATTTTGGTTAATATCGGTATTTTTCTTGACGCCGCCGTTTATGCTTTAAAAAACAAAAATACAGATTCATTTAAGGGATTAAAAAGAGGAAGAGCATATATAAAAAACGGATTTGCCGATGTTCCGTTTATTAACACAACGAAAATTCGGGAGGTTTTTTAGGAATGACAGTGAAGCTGTCTATTATTACACCGACTTACAACAGGGCGTATATTTTAGAAGAAGCATACAATTCATTGTTAAAACAAACCTCCATGGAATTTGAATGGATTGTAATTGATGACGGTTCAACGGACAATACCGGAGAATTGATTGAAAAGTGGCAGCAAGAAAAACCGCCGTTTAAAATTAAATATACCGTACAAAAAAACGGCGGAAAACATCGCGCGTTAAACAAAGGATTTGATTTGGCAAACGGTGCATTTACCTTGATTCTTGATTCGGATGACACATTAACGGAAGATGCTGTGGAAACCGTTTTGAAATGGATTGAACAATTAAACGGCGCAAATAATATTGCGGCTGTTGCGGGAATGCGGCAACACAGTAACGGAAATATTATCGGAGGAATTCCAAAATGTTTTGACAATTCCGAATATGTTGATGTTAAGAATTACAAACGGAGAAAATACGGATTGTTAGGCGATAAAGCCGAGGTTTACCGTACTGATATTTTAAGAAAGAAACATTTCAAGGAATTTGAAAATGAAAATTTTTTAAGTGAAGATACATTATGGAATGAAATAGCCATGGATGGATATTATGTACGATGGTATCCAAAGGCAATATATTGTTGCGAGTATTTAAATGACGGATTGACAAAGCAAGGCGTTGCTAAGGAACTGAAAAATTTTGAGGGTTTTACATATGCGATAAAACAACGCATGAGATGTTATTCTCTGCCGGAGAAACTTTTTTTGGCAGGATACTATCGCAAAGTTGCGAAACAAAAAGGGTTGACTCTCACGGAAACGGCAAAAAGAATATCATGTTCAAAACGCTTAATTTTATTAGGGTCAATGTTACGAACCGTTAAATATGCTACGGTTTTAAGAAAGGTTTAAACTTGATATGAATTTTAAGCGATTTATAAAAACTGCGGCTGTGTTTTTTACCGGAAATGTGTTGTCAAAATTAGTCTCATTTTTTTTGTTGCCTTTATACACGAACAAATTGTCCCCCGAACAATACGGTTCATACGATATAGTGGTATCTTTGATAAACTTGATTGCTCCGATTGCTTTTTTACAAATATGGGACGGAGTTTTCAGGTTCGCTTTTGATTACGAAAAAAGCAGCGACAAACAAAAAGCAATTGACAATGGCACATTTATATTTCTTTGCGGAATTGTATTTTATATTGCGATTTTTTTATCCTTATCAGTATACTTTAAAATTGAATATAAAATATATGCTTTGATGTACGGTTTATTTTTTGCTTTACAGTATATATACACATTTGCGGCAAGAGTATATTTAAAAAACAAATTGTTTGCAGCGTCAGGCGTTATCAATACACTGGTCACAGCGATATTAAATATTATATTAATATTATCGTTCGGTTGGGATGTAAAATCTCTCTATGTTTCTCACATTGTAGGCATAGTGGTTCAAATAGTTATTATCGAAATATCTTTAGGAGTTGTTAAAAACTTTAAAATATCGCACATAGATAAACATCTGATATTTAAAATGATAAAATTTTCGATTCCACTGTGTATTGCAACCATATCATATTGGATGTTAAGCGGTTATACTAAAACTATTATCTATGAAAAATTAGGTACATATGCAAACGGGCTATATGCGGTTGCTAACAAATTTGCGTCTATGATAACGATTGTTGTAACTGTTTTTCAATATGCTTGGAATGAAATGGCATATATGATGGCTAATAAACAGGATCGCACAAACAGCTACAACATTTGTGTTGACATTATGATAAAAGGTACATTATGGGGAACGGCAATTATTTGTTTGGCGGTAAAAATTGCATTTCCGTACTTGATTGATCCGCAGTACAGCGATGCTCTGGCACTGATTCCCGCTTGTATAATCGGTGTGGCATTTAATTCTTTGGCAGGCTTTTTGGGTACATTGTTTATGACCGAAAAAAAGACAGGGTTTATTTTAACAAGTACACTTATTTCGGCAGCTGTTAATATTGTCTTAGGTTATATAGGCTGCAGGTTATGGGGGCTTCAGGGTGCGGTTGTTTCCTTAGCGATAGCATTCTTTTTACTGTTGGTTTTAAGACTCGCCAAATTAATTATCAGTTATAATCTCCGTGTAAAAGTTAACAACATATTTCATTTTGCAGTTTTGGCAATTTCTGTTTTAACATTTATTTTTACAGATTCATATATGCTGTTCTTTACAAGCGGAATACTATGCATCTTATTTGGCTTATATTTCTATTATTACATTAAATGCTTATTTGTCAGAAAGAAGAAACCCAAGCTATGAACATAAGTTTTAAAAGAATATATCTTGCATTTTTCAACAAAAGACATAATACAAAAATTTGCAGTGCTAAGGCAAGCCTGTCTGCAAAGTACGGGGTTCAGACCATCATATCTGAGGGTACTTTAGTGACAAGTGATGTTGTTATCGGGAATTATTCTTATGTGAACAAAAATTCATCCCTGGAAAATTGTACTATAGGAAATTACTGTTCTATTTCATCAGGAGTTTACATATGTCCGTATGAACATAATCTTAATTATCGAAGCACACATCCGTTTGCCGTTTCGGGCTCTGAAACCAAACGGGAACGCGTTGTTATCGGTAATGATGTCCTTATTTCTTTGAACTCAATAATATTAAGCGGTGTTTCAATCGGTGACGGTGCGGTAATAGGGGCCGGAGCGGTTGTAACCAAGGATGTTGAACCGTTTGAGATTGTCGGAGGTGTTCCCGCGAAGCACATCAAGTGGCGGTTTGAGGAACACGAACGAGAGCAAATAAGCAAGACCGAATGGTGGAAATATGGTATTGAAACATTAAGAAATAAAATCGATTATTTCAGAAAACAAAACAACACTTTTATGTAAAAGTCGGGGATGTAAATCAATGAAAATAATTGTAGGTTATACAACAGGTGTTTACGATATGTTTCATATCGGGCATTTAAACATTCTTAAAAAAGCCAAGGAACAGTGCGATTACCTGATTGTCGGCGTATCAACAGACGAACTGGTTCAAAAAGAAAAAAACAAAACTCCGGTAATTCCTTTTGAAGAACGCTGCAAAATAGTTGAAGCCATAAGGTATGTTGACAAGGTCGTGCCGCAGGTTGATAAAAATAAGTTTGCCGCCTGGGAAAAGTATAAGTTTAATAAAATGTTTGTCGGCTCGGACTGGCAGGGAACAAATGCCTGGAATGAATTTGAAAAGCAATTTAAACCGTTAGGCGTGGAAATCGTTTATTTACAGCACACAGACGGTATTTCCAGTACAAAATTAACCAATGTTATTAAAGGTATTCTTGACGAGCATGCCTAAAGGATTTTATCTATGACACAATCTGAAAAAATTACCGTTTCACTGGTTGAAAACGTTATTAAAAACAGCCCGCTGCCCGAAAATTTTAAAGATTTGTGTGATAACGAAATTTTGGAAGAAGTATATAATTTATCCAAAAGTCACGATATTACACAAATCGTATCGGCGGCGCTGTTTAACAATAATATTATCGAAAGAGATTCAGCAATTGCCGAAAAATTTTTTCAATCCCAAATTCTCGCTATTTACCGTTTTCAATTGTTGGATAATGAAACGACGCATATCTATGATTTACTTGAGAAAAAGCGAATACCGTTTATACCGCTTAAAGGTTCGGTTATAAGATATTATTATCCCGATCCGTGGATGCGAACCAGCTGCGATATAGATATATTAATTAAACCCGATGACGTTAACAAAGTCTCGCAGCTTTTTATCGATGAATTAAAATACAAAATTTCTCAAAAAGGATCTCACGATATTGCCTTCTCTTCCGAAAACAATGTCCATATCGAACTGCACTTCACACTGCTTGAAGAGGAAAAAGCAGGATAGTATGTTCTCAAAAATATCTGGGATAAGGTCATTCCCGCCGACGGCTGTAAATACCGCAAGGAAATGCCTTTTGAAATACTGTATTTTTACCACATAGCGCATATGGCAAAGCATTTCTTAAACGGCGGCTGCGGCTTTAGGTCGTTTATCGACCTTGAAATATTGGAAAACAACCCTAAATACAATAAAGCAGAATGTGACAGGTTGCTTGCGGGCGAAAACCTGTTGAAATTTTCCGACGGCGCAAGAAGAGTGAATAACTGCTGCTTTTCAGGGTGCGCGATAACCGATTTTGAAAGCAATATGTTAACTTATGTTTTCGGCGGTGGAGTTTACGGCAATTTAAAAAACAAAGTGTCCGTTCAACAAAGCAAAAGTAAAAATACGCTCGGATTTTATTTGTCTAAAATATTTTTGCCGTATGATTCTCTCAAATACCAATATCCGATAATAAAACGGTATAAATTTCTTACTCCGATTTATGAGGTTTTGCGGTGGTTTAGATTTCTATTTATTAAAAATACCGGAAATACCATAAATGAAATACACATAAATCAAAGTATTTCAAAGAAAGAAATAGCTACGGTAAAAGATTTAATTAATAAACTCGGAATATAGCAAATAACTATTATAATATAATTTTACTCTTGAACAATTTATACAGCCTAAATGTCATATATACTGCCATATCAAATAACCGATAAAATATCATAGTTTGTGACTGAGAATTCAGAAAAGGTCAGAGATATGTTCCTCGCAGATTGCAAAGCGGTTAATGTTGATGACTACCTTGTATATACATGCGCCGGCAAAAATATGTATGCGCGTGGAGGCGGCTTGGAATATTACGAAAAATACAAGCAAGGGCAAAAGGGTTAGAGCTGCTGGATATATATCTTGGTGGGATTATTATACTTAATTATTCAGTTTGTTGTTGTGGCATTCGCCCTTTTCTTGATCTATGGATTTTAAATCACCGAATTGACTTTGACAGAAAAAAGCGGGATAAACTTCTTTTGGACGGCGGGCTCAGTGTTTTTGCAAAGCGGGCGGAGCTTTTATCTGAAGTATGGTTTGGAGCAGCCAATCACACAGAAATTACAAGAAAAATGGAACAATATATTCTACATGGTGGAGCTTATGGAGCCGAGGATAACCGAATAAAAGTGCAGCAACAACAAAGGGGCGGACGATTAAAATATGCCCTTTCAAAAATATTTATTCCTTACAGTACAATTAAATTCCATTATCCAATTCTGCAAAAGTACAGGTTTTTAACACCAGTAATGGAAGTCCGGCGTTGGGGAAAGCTCATTTTCTGTGGGCATTTGAAACGAACCACAAAAGAATTAAAATTCAACAATAATGTTTCTAAAAAAACGGCGTTTGAAACACAGGAACTGCTAAAAAATATAGGATTGTAAAAAGTGCTATTATTAATTATAATTTAATTCCACGGAGGCCAAACAATGAATATTACAGAGGACCTGCTTGTAAATTTAATTCGTATGGCGCTTTGGCCTAAACCGGCCGAATTCCCAAAGAATTTGACGAATGAACAAATAGCGGCCGTTTATAAAGAAAGCTTGGTTCAATCGGTGCCGGTGCTTGCGTTTGAGGCTTTGCCGGAAACTGCCAGAAACGAACTGCCGGATTTTAAAATGGCAGTGCTTAAAACCGTTAAAAACAATATGGTGGTAACTTATGAGCATGTTGCCATTGGGAAAGCGCTGGATGAGCAAAATATTTCCTATTGTATTCTTAAGGGGTATGCATCGGCCGATTATTACCATAATCCGGAAAGCCGCGCCATGGGTGACACCGATTTTTTAATTGCTAAAAAAGATGTTGAACGAGCCACGGCAGTTCTTAAACAGCTGGGCTACATTCCAAACAAAAACGCCGATGCGCATGATTTTCATTATGAATTTCACAAAGGAAAACTGATTGCTGAAATGCATTACAGTATAAGCTCTAAAACAGAATTTGGGCTTGCCCCTGCTGCCTTAACCAACGATATTCTTTTAAATGCGCGTAATTGCAAAACACCCTATGGGCCTTTGAAAATTCCTTCTGCCTACTATCACGCGGTGATCATGCTATTGCACCTTTACCGGCATTACCGTGGGGTTGGAATAGGGCTGCGGCATTTATGTGACTGGGCGGTTTTTGTGAATTCAAAGGATTATGATAGCATTGTTAATGAACTTTTTACTTTTACCAACGAATGGCAATTGACCCGTTTTTGCCAAATGCTATCGCAGGTTTCTGCTTTATTTTTAGGAATTAAATATAAAGAAAGTTTTGGTAAACCTAATCAACAGCTTTGTGCTGAGTTTATGGATGACATTTTGCGAACCGGAAATTTTGGCAGAAAGATTAACAGCTCTTTAAAAAACCTTTTTGTAAATAAAGAGCTTGACGCAAAGGGGAAGAGCAGAATAACCGCTTTTTTTATTTCTGTGAAAGAGGTTGTATGCTCCCACTGGCCAAAGGCAAAGCATAATATTTTAATTTTAATGGCAGGAACGGTAGTGTTTTCTGCAAAGTATTTGCTTCGATTACTTGCCGGAAAACGAACAAAATTGCATTTAATTTCTGATTATAAAGAAGCCAAAAAGCAAGTGGAATTACGCAGAAAATTAACAGACAAAGAATAATAACTACTGCTGAAAAAATTTTTGAAGTAAAAATTTAGAAAGAGGTATTTCATGCAAATAAACAAAGATCTTTCGGCTGCCATTTCGGTGGCGCGCGGGCTG
>OIZO01000322.1_pt1 | contig 34836 bp, 34 predicted proteins | sample 1588551 | NCBI WGS metagenome assembly OIZO01 (sample SAMN03283271) | human gut metagenome | biome: human-associated habitat; material: feces | host: Homo sapiens | place: Peru | collected 2012 | reverse complement strand
AAAAAGAAAAGACTGCTGAGCAAAATATTTTTATATACTTTGTCAACAGTCTGAGAAAGTTATCATTCTATGATAACTTTCCTAAAATATAAAAAAAGAAAGAAACTTTAATAATTTCTTTCTTTTTTATATTCATCTTTTATTATATTCGCTTTTTATTCATCCCAGTTGTGGTAAACTTCTGATACGTCATCTAATTCGTCTAACATGTCTAGTAATCTTTCCATTCTTGCCGCTCCTGCTTCATCTAATGCTACATATGTTGATGGTACCATTTGTACTCCTGCCTCTAAAAATTCTAAGTTTTCAGCTTCTAATTTTTCTCTTACTTCTGAGAATGTTTCAGGAGTTGTTGTTATTTCATAAACTTCTTCTTCTGATGAGAAATCATCTGCTCCTGCTTCTATAGCAAGCATCATTAAACTTTCTTCATCTAATGGACAATTTGATTTATCTATAACTATTACACCTTTTTTTGTAAATAAATAAGATACACATCCATTTGTTCCTAAGTTTCCACCACATTTTGAGAAAGCATGTCTTATATCTGCTGCTGTTCTATTTTTGTTGTCTGTTGCAGCTTCTACTATAACAGCTATTCCATTTGGTCCATATCCTTCGTATATTGCTTCTTCATAGTTTTCGCTATTTGCTGCTCCTGCTGCTTTTTTAATTGCATTATTTATTGTATCGTTTGGCATATTTGCTGCTTTACATTTTGCAATAACATCTTTTAATTTAGAATTTCCAGTTGGATCTGCTCCACCTTGTTTTACTGCCATTAGTAATTCTCTACCTAATTTTGTAAATACTTTTCCTCTTGCAGCATCTGCTTTTCCTTTCTTTGCTTGTATATTGTGCCATTTGCTATGTCCTGACATGACTTATTCCTCCTTTATATAAAGTGTACGTTCTCACTCTTTTTTCATATTACTCAAATATTTTACCATATTTTTTTTATTTTGTGTAGCTTTTTTCAAATATTTTTTGCATTTGTACATTGCCTAAAATAAAAAAGTAAATGCAATTATAAGAGTAGTAAGTTGAATTTAGTCTTACATAAGCCCTTAATGTACAACTTACTGCAATTTTGTTATAATTAATATGCAAATGTTTTTGGTAGAAACGAGGTAAAATGGAAATTGATTTAAAAAAAAAACAAACAACTTACTTTTGACCAAAGATGTAAAATAGAAGAAATGTTAAACAAAAGACACAGAAAATTTGAAATAGCTAATGAACTAGATAAGAGTCAATCAACAATTTCTAGAGAAATTAATAGGCACAAAGTATTAAAATCTTATAAACCTATTAATGGTAATTTTTATAATTGTAAATTCTTTATTAATTGTAAAATATGTACTCAAAAATGTAAAATCTATCAGCCTATACTTTGTAAAGAAAGGGATAGAACTATAGGAGCTTGTAATAATTGTTCAAAATTAAGATCTTGCACTTTAGACAAATATTTTTATAAAGCTGATATAGCTCAAAAAAATTATAAATACACTCTATCTGATGCAAGACAAGGTGTAAATTTGAACACATCTGAACTTATTGAACTTGCTCATATCATATGTCCACTAATAAAGAAAGGACAATCTATTTACACTATTCTAACTAACCATCCCGAAATAACATTTTGTGAAAAAACAATTTATAATTACATAGAAATGGGATTATTCAAGGATTGGGATATTACTAATTTAACTTTAAAAAGAAAGGTTAGAAGAAAAATATCTAAAAAGAAATTGAAAAGCGAAAAGAATCTAAAAATTATACTGGTAGAACATACACAGATTATCTTGAATACAAAGTTCTAAATACTGACATTACAACAACTGAAATGGATACTGTCTACAACTATCAAACTGGACCATATATACAGACTTTTATTTTTGAGAATACATCATTTATGATAGGCATATTACATCAGCATAAAACATCTGATTCAATGTCAAATGGCTTAACTAAATTACAAGATAAACTTACAAATGTGGAATATGAAAAGTTATTTTCACTTTTACTTACTGACAGAGGAAGTGAGTTTGGAAAACCTCAGCTATTTGAAATAAATATAAATACAGGAGAAATTAGAAGTAAGATATTTTATTGTGATCCAATGCAGTCAAGTCAGAAGCCACATGTAGAAAACAACCATAATTTTATAAGAGAAATTCTTCCAAATGGACAAGACTGGAGCCATTTAACACAAGAAAAGCTAGATTTAATGTTTTCTCATATAAATTCCACACCTAGAGAAATATTAGGTGGAAAAACACCGTATGAAATATTTACTTTTATTTATGGAAAAGAACTAGCTAATAAACTTAATATACAAGAGATAGAAAAAGACGAGGTTACAACCAATCCCCGCCTTCTAAAATAGATTTAAACAACTTACTTAATCCAAAACATTTGCATTATTAAATATATTATAAACTTTAAGTCAAATAGCATTTACTTTTACCTGAAAAAAATTTAAATACAATTTGGCTTATTTGTTATGCAAATCTTTTTAATCTCTACTTTAATTTTACACAAAAAAAGTAAAAAAAGCAATATTTTTTAGTTAAATATTGCTTTTAAACTGCATTTAATCATACAACTTGCATTTACTTTACAGAATTGCATTTAGTTTTTTACTTCACCCATTTGTACATTGTAACATTAATTGTACACTTTTTTCATAAATAAAAAATTATCTTCTATATTGCTTAATTTCACTCATTTATTTGATATTTGTTCTAAAATATGTTATAATACCATTATGTTAACCAATTAACATTTAGCATGCAATTAAGTGCTAAAAATTATTAGCAAAGGAGATATGGTTATGACATTTTTATTTTTGGTACTCGCACTTGCTCTTAACTTTATAATTTCATGGGCAAATGCAAACTATGTTGGTCGGTATTGGTCCGAGTCTAAAGAAGTAGGCGGTAGCTTTAGAGCCTATATTGTAGTAGGTTACATTATGGCAATAGCCGGATTTACTATGGTATATGGTTATATTTTACTACTTATTTCTCCACTCTTTTTACAAATGGCAAAAGTAGAGCAAGAAACGATTTTGATGTTTGAACAACTTGCATCAGATTTGATTTATCTTTTCTGTGTTCTAACTATTATTCCAACTGGTTTTTACATTTGGATTCGTAGTTTAAAAAACTTTTGGGAAAAGAAGACTTTGGCTAATGGTTTGACTGCTGGTTGGAACACATATGCTCAGGTTCACAATACTATAAGTGTAGCACGAAATGCGCCGAGTGCTTTGAGTAGAGTTGTAAAAGCTCTTTTTGGTGGTAAAGGTAAGAAAAAAGACAATACTGTAATTGTGTTATTGGCAATTTTTGTATTAATTCTTGCTATCTTTGGTGGATATTTCACAGCATCTGCAATTATGAAAAAGGCAGATCGCGAGTATGATATGTTTGCTGATCTCCAAAAAAGAAATTCCAATTATTACTAACGCTAACAGAACCTTATCTCAAAATTTAAAAAGACTTTAAGAGAAAATCTCTTAAAGTCTTTTTAAGTTCATTTGTTTAATTCATTTGCGCACTGCTCAATATACTTTTTTAAAAGCTCCTCTACATTCTCGTTTTTGTCTTCCCCGATGCCTGCACTCTTGATAGCTTCTACCATCCACTGCATTGTACTTGATCTTTTCTTCTTTTTCAGGTTAATATCTTTATTGGAAGGTATTAATTGACCTTTTTCAAGCTCCTCTAAAGATACTTTCCCTTCAACTCTTTGTATTACAATCGCTTTTCTAAGCAATTCATATCCTGCTACTTTAGGATTTATTCTATCTCTCCGCAGAATTTCATTTGCTTTTGCATACAGTTCAGGGTAATCAGCAATTTTGCACATATTTTCTTCCTCCTTAGCATACACCTTAACTCAAAGATATACATTATCAACTAAAGTTACATTTTAATTATAGCATATCTTATGTAAAATTGCAATAGTTTTTAAAATATTTTTTCCATTTTTTAGGAAATCATATTTTTATATGTACAGTAAATACCTAAATATAAACCAATATTGACAAAAACTTCCAAGAAGTACAAATATGTGAAATATTTCGTGAAATCCAAAATGTTTTGTTGTAAATGGCGCTTTTTTTAATCCGTAAATTACTCCACCTATTGTATAAAATATTCCACCAACTAATAGCCATATTAATGAGTATAATGCATTTAATTCTTTAAAAGTTTTAAGTAATGGGTATGCCATTACTATTACAAGCCATCCCATTGCTATGTAAATTGATGTTGTAAGCCAACGTGGAGCTTGTAGCCATACTGCCGTTAATATTATTCCAAGTATAGCTAACCCCCAGACTACTCCTAATATGCTAAATCCCCATGGTCCTCTTATTGGTCCTAAGCATATTGGTGTATATGAAGCTGCAATTAATACATATATCATCATGTGATCAAATTTTCTAAATACTCTTGTTCCCTTTTCTCCTATATTTAACATATGATATAAAGCACTAAAAGTATATAATAAAATTAGTCCTACTCCAAATATCGTAAATGACACTACATCCCAAGCGCATTCTCCATATTTAGCAGAATAGACAATTAAAAATACTAATCCTATAACTGATAAGACCGCTCCTATTAAATGAGATATTCCACTAACTGGATCTTTAATTTTTTTCAATTTAACTTACCTCCATTTTTTATTTTGCATTTTCTATAATCTTTTTTATTTCCTCGTATCTTTTTACTTTAGCTGTAGTCGTTTTGATCATAGGCTCATCTGTTACTATTATATTTTTCATGTGTTGATATGTTGGTAGTTCTTTATTTATTTCTTTTATATCTTGCCATATTTTTTCTCTTAATTCTTCCTCTGTATAATTGTTCTTTTCTTTAAATTCTTTATTGTATACTATTTTCGCTGAAACTACTAAGTCATCTTCTTTTGGCATACCAAATACCATACTTTCTTCTACATATGGTAAATCATTTATTAATATTTCTAATTCTTCTGGATATATATTTTTTCCGTTTTTTAATACTATAACATTTTTCTTTCTTCCTGCCACAAAAATATATCCATCTTTATCTTGATATGCTAAATCTCCAGTATGGAACCAACCATCTACTATAACTTCATTTGTTGATTCTTCATTTTCATAATATCCAAGCATTACATTTGGTCCTCTTGCTATAATTTCGCCAATTCCTTCTTCGTTTGGATTATCTATCTTTATTTCTACATTTGCCATAGGATAGCCTATTGAACCATAACGTATACAATTTTCATTCTCAGCTGATAAAACTGGTGAAGTTTCTGTTAATCCATAACCTTGAACTGTTAATATACCAAAATCATTGAATCCTTTTGCTACTTTCTTGTCTATTCCTGATGCTCCACTTACTATAAAACGTATATTTCCTCCCAAGCTATTAATAACATCTTTAAATACTTTTCTTCTTATATCTATTTTAAATTTTAATAGAAAATTTGTTATTGGTATAATTCTTTTTATTAATTTTTCTTTTCCCTTCTTTTCTATTTCTTTCATTATTTTTTTGTACATTGCCTCTAATAATAATGGAACACATACAAAAGTAGTTACTTTGTATTCTTTTAAGTTACTTTGTATATGTCGTATTCCATCACAAAATACGTTAGTTGCACCATTTGATAAGAAGAATAATAATCCTGTGCTTCCAAAAGTATGATGAAATGGTAAAAATGCTAAATTTACATCTGTATCGTAAATTTTTTCTGCACTATTTAAAGCATAAAGATTTGAAGCTATATTTTTATGAGAAAGCATTACTGCTTTAGAAGCAGAAGTTGTTCCTGATGTAAATAAAATAATGCTCATTTCTTCTTCATTTATTTCCGCATCTATAAATTCTCTATAACCTTGATTTAATAATTCCTTTCCTTCTGTTATCAATTCATTTACAGAAGGAAATGTATCATTTTCATCCATGCAAATAAATTCTGTTACATTTGTTGTTTTATTTTCTTTTATTTGTCTCATTACTTCTTCATATTTTTTATCAAAAACAACTGCATTTGAATGACTTCTTTGTAATAAAGATTCTATTTCACTATCTGGAAGTCCTTTATCTAATGGCACTAGTATCCCTGTTCCGTTTAATACCGCATAATATGTTAATGCCCATTCATAACGATTTGGACTAATAACTGCTATATGTTTATTTTTTAATCCTCTATTTATTAGAGCAGAACCTAAAGAGTTTATTTGTTCTCCAAATTCTCTATATGTTATATTTGTATACTTTTCTTTATTCTTATCTTTATTTTTAATAATAAAAGCTTTGTTTTCTGGATATTTTTCTATAGAATTATTCATAATTTCTCTTATATTCTTAAATTCTTTCACATCATAAATTTTGTTTTTTAAATTCATAATTTTTCACTCCTAATAAATTTATATAAATAGAATTTCCATATTTTTTTAGAAAATTCCTATTATGTAAAAAAGATAGTAGTATTATTACTATCTCTTTCTCATTTATTTTAACATACTAATTTTAGTACTACAACTAAACTGACTACCAGTTCAAAATTATATATCATAAAAATATGTAGCTTCTAAATCGGCCTCGTGTACAAGCAATGCTATTGGATATTTTTTATATGCTATTCCTATCGTTCCATATAATTCTTTTGGCTCTGTAAAACCCATATGCCAACGAATAGCATATCTTTCTTCTGGTGTTAATTTTATAAATTCTGAAATCATCATTACAGATTTTTCTCCGTGTCCATATGGAATTGTATCATCTACTGTGTAGTAAGGAACTTTTTCCCATACTCCTTGCTCATTTTTTGCATTACGATAGTCTACTTTATAAAAATTAGCCTTACATACATCATGTAATAATGCAATTATTTTTACAGAATCTGAATCTTCTGTTTTAGTTTTTAATATTTCATATACTTTCATGCTATGCTCTAAAAGACCCCCTTTAAAGCATCCATGGAATCTAGTACTAGCAGGTGCTTCAAAAAAATCTGTGCGTTCTAAGAATTCTATTAACTTATCCATTCCTTCTCTATCTATTTGTTTTAATAAATTTATAAATTCTTCTTTCATTATTTTCTCCTTTTTTTGTGGCAATAGGGACGCCCCTTTTTGCCACTTTTCAATTAGTTATAGTAATCTTCTTTTTAATTTTACTTTCTTATATCTTATACAGTGTAAATTTTGACATTTATGTGGCATTAAGGGGCGTCCCTATTGCCACATCTTCTGTTTGATGTTTTAAAATTTTAACTAAATCGCCTCTCCATGTAGAATTAAATTTGTAATAATATGGCTTAATATCTCCAACATACATATCTAAGTATATCATGTTTCCATTTTCATCTTGAGTTTTTAAATTTGGGAATGTCATTATCATTTTTTTATCCCCAGCCCAACTCATTATAAAGTTATTTAATCCTTTATTTCCATATATAGCATTATATGCTTCTTCAACTTCTTGTTTATTTGAAACTTTAAGATCATATTCATGCACTTTTCTAATTGTAAATAATTTTATTGCAATACCAGTAATTACGCAATCTACCATCATAAAAATTATAACAATAGTTGTTATAGTTTTTAATTTTTTAATTGATATTTTTGATTTTATTTTATCTATTAATTTATCTACTCTTGGATTTGCATGTGCCATTAGATAAATTGCTAAAAATCCCCAGAATAATGAGAAGAATACGCATATTCTACCATTAATATTTAATGGCATATCTGAGTAGTCCCACCATTTTACGTTTAAAAATATATCTCCATACCAACTAACAATGTATTCTACTATTGAACCTACTATAAACCCTCCAATAAATAATGTATTATAGTTTTTGTTAAAATATTGAAGCGCTAATATCATTACTACTGCGCCTAATCCATATATTGCACAAAATGGTCCATATAAAAAACTTTGTCTACTTTCCCATACTCCTTTTGTCATCATTCCAAATACTGTTTCTATAATGTAACCTATTACACTATAGATTATGAAATATGCAAATATTCTCCAAATGCTCACTCCAAAGATTGTGAAAGATTTTTTTTGCTCTTTTTGTACATTTTCATTTTCCATTTTTATTCTCCTTTTTTCGACATTATTATGCAATAAAAGTATAATATATAATTACAAAAATTTCAAATATTAATATTGCTGGAAATCCAATAACAAATCTCATTTTTTTAGTCTTATGCCTAAATACGTACATTCCGGCTATTCCTCCGATTCCGCCGCCCAAAAGTACTAATGTAAATAATACTGATTCTTTTATTCTCCATTTTCCAAATGTTGCTTTTTTCTTATCTATTCCCATTACCACAAATGTGATGATATTTATTAAAATTAAATATATGATTGCATTTTGTAAATTGAATATTTTGCTTAAATCAATTGTATTTTCAAACATAATTTTCTCCTTTTTTCTATTTTTATACAAATTCAGTCAAATTATACCATACTTTTTAATTTATGCAAATGTTCGGATATATTTTTTCATAAATAATATCTCCTATTTTGAAAACTATATTTTTATTTACATAATTTGATGTAAATTTGCTTTTTTTCCCAGTTTATGGTATAATTATTATGTATTTGAAAAAAGAAGGTGATTTTATATGTATGAAAGTTATAAATCTTTTTCTTTAGAAGACAAACAATGGAACCAATCTTTTTATGATGCAACTAAAAATAGAGATAAGAAAAAAGTGTTTGAATTGCTAAGTAAAGCAGGTAATGTTTATTTAGACGAATATTCTATTGATCATTCTATTTTTGAATTAAACAACGCAAATTTATCTAATGAAAAAAGAGAAAAACTTTTAGAAAGTATAAAAAATAATAAAATTGTAAAAGATATTGTAGAACAAAATGATACAATATCTATTAAAACTGCTTCAAATACTATTAAAGTTTCAAAATTGTCAGATATTATTCCAGGTATTCAAAATATTACACCTTCAGACAAAGAAAGTAATGTTGTAAATAAAAGCTGTTATCGTTCAGAATATATTTCACAAATGCTTACTTTTCCAAATAGTATTGTTACTGGGTATACTTATGGTATTGCAGATAAAGCAAGAAGTTTAAATACTTGGGTTGAATTTAAAAATAATAATAATCAAGAGTTTGTTGTATTCCCTGATTCTAATACAGTTTATAATAAAGAAGGATTTTATTTTTTAAAGCATGCTGAACCATTAAAAAAGGTTTCAAGTGATGATTTAAAAGGTAAAACTTCTGTTGGTAAATCTTCTGGTTCTTATACAGAACTTGGAGCTAATAATGAAATTGTTGATGTTGAAATTGATATGGGTGATGAAAGATAAGAGGTGGTCCTAAAAAATACCCCCTCTTATTTTTTTACTATATGAAATTAACGAGCCTAAGATTTTTCCAATTTATATTTGTTAGAAAATCTTTGACTCGTTTTTATTTTTATAAAACTAATTTTTTATAATTTCAATTAAGCTCTTGGATGTGCTTTTTTATATATATTTTTTAATCCACTATCTTGAAATTGCATATATACTTGTGTTGAAGAAATATCTGAATGTCCAAGCATTGTTTGTATTGCTTTTAAGTCTGCACCATTTTGTAAAAGATGTGTTGCAAATGAATGTCTTAATACGTGTGGTGTAATATCTTTTGTAATGTGTGCTTGCTCTTTATAATATTTTACTATTTTCCAGAAACCTTGTCTTGTTAATCTTTGACCATTAACATTAACAAATAGAGCTTCTACTTTTTCGTCTCTAATTAATACTGGTCTCGCTTCTTCTATATATTCTTTTAGTGCTTTTAATGATAGTGTTCCTAAAGGAATGTTTCTTTGTTTTGAACCTGAATGGCAAACTACATATCCTTCGTCTAATTTTACGTCTTTTACATCTAAAGATATGATTTCTGTAACTCTCATTCCTGTAGCATAAGCAAATTCTAACATTGCTTTGTCTCTAGTTCCTTTTAAATCTACATCTTTAGGTTGGTCTAATAATAATTCTACTTCTTTTGCTGTTAAAACACTTGGTGTTCTTTTTTCGATTTTTGGTGATTGTATATGTGCAGTTGGATCTGCTTTTACTTTTTTATTTCTTACTAAGAATTGGTAAAAAGAACGTATTGAAGCTAAACATCTTGATATTGTAGATGGTTTTTTACCTATTGATTGTAAATGTTCCAAATATTCTTTAATATCTTCTTCTTTGATTTTTGTATAATTTAAATTATTATTTTCTAAGTATTTACTGTAATATACTATATCTCTTCTGTATGATTGTAAAGTATTGTCTGATGCTTTTTTATCATTTTGAAGAAATTCTAAAAAAAGTTTTACTTGTTTTTCCATTTTATTTAGCTCCCCTATCATTTATTTTTCTTTACCTTACGTAAACTGTATATGTTATATCAAATTAAATGTAAATTGTAAAGACATTTTTCTAAAAAAAATATAATTTTTTTATGTTATTTCTATTTTTATTTCATTTTTCAACATTTGTATTTAAAAATATTTTATGCATGCTCCAAGTAATGTATCTGATATATATACTTCAACAAATGAAGATAGTATTAGAAAGCATAAAATAGTAATTGAAAATATCGTATGCCTTATAATTTCTATTTTTATATTTTCTCTTCTTTTGTCTTTTATAATTGCTTTATATAATTTTGTTCCACTTACTCCTATAGCAAAAATACATGGTATTATTATTAAATTTTGCAGTAGTAAAGTTATTAGAGAAAACATTATTCCTTTCCATGTTCCTAATGCTAAAATGATCGTTGAAATAGTATATCCCAATGAAAATCCTTTATATACAATTATTCCATATACAACGGGAATTCCTATTACAACACATCCCATAAACCATAATATAAATGCAGTAAATATGTCGTTTATAATAAGCTCTTTTAATAATTTTGACTTATCTACTTGATAGTCTGTTTTCAAGCATTCTATAAAAGTTGTAATATTATTTCCAATTTGACTATTTCCTGCATTGTTATCGTTGTTAGTAAAAATTACTGCTATAATAATTCCTATTATAAATAATGCTGAGACAATTAAATATTGTTTTAGATTAATATATACGTGTTCTTTTACTATATTTTTTAATGTTCTAATTTGTCTTTTCTCTTGTTTTCTCATAGTTTCCTCCTTTTGTTTATACATAATGTGTATTCTATAAAAAAACTTTTTAGAACAATTTTAAATTCATTTTTAAATTTTAGGGACAGACTTAAAATTTAAGTTCTTTCCTAAATAGCAATTTATTTAACTTTTCCGTATACTCCTCCACCGCCAGATTCTATTTTTACGTTTCCATCTCTTGCATCTACTATTTTATTTGCTATTTTTTCTCCTACAACAGCCTCTATATCATCTTTTGAAAGTTTATGTAATATGTTCATTTCTGTATTAAATGCATCTAATAATTTTGTAATATATTTTGGTCCAACACCTGGTATAAATCCTAATGGTACTTGATATATGTATGGTGGTCTATTTTTAGGACTTTTTGTCTTTTCTTTGTCTTTTATTAATTCTATTCTATCAAAAACACCAAATGTAACTTTATCACTTCCACATTTCGGACAAACTTCTACTGGATGTTTTGTTTCTATAACAGATTCACAGTTATCGCAATATGTTCTATGGTATTTGCCAAGTTTTGGATCTAATCCATAATTTGCAAGCATTTTTCTTCCACCTTCATTTTTTAATGCCATAACTATTTCCTTAAAAGATATGTCTTCTACTTGTATTTTATTATATTCTCTTGCTATTTTAGGAAGTGAATGTGCATCTGAGTTTGTTACAAATGTCATTCTTTCAAGTTCAGAGATTGTATCTGCTAAAAATGTATCTGCACTTAATCCAAGTTCTACTGCAAATATTTTGTTTAGCTTTTCTTTAAATATGTTTTCTAATCTGTCTGTACAATTTCCATAGTAACTTTTATGTGGTGTAAAAATATGTGCAGGTATTAATATTCCATTGTATTTTTCTACTATGTCTATTAGTTCATAGCCAGATAAATCTGACCTTTGTGTGCTAAGTGTTATATTTTTTATATGATGGCTCATTTCTTGTGAAAAGCCTTTTATGTCTTTTAAATGTGGAAAGAAGCATACATTATGTGCTGCACCTTTATGTCCATTTCTACCTACTTCTGAAGTTTCTACTTCACTTCCAAGTAATATACAAACTTTATCTTTATATATAATTCCTCCATCTTTTATTTCATATGCTTCACCTGTTTTTAAAAAGTTTTCTATGTCTTCTATTACATATGGTGATGCACAATCTATAATTCCTACTACACTTATTCCTTTTCTTTCATAACATTCTTTTGCTATGTTTGCAAAGTTTAAACTTCTTGCTGCTGTTATTTTTATTGGTTTTCCTTGTTCAGATCTTCCTATATGTACGTGTAAATCTGCAAATATTTCGTTCATAATTATTTTACCCTAATAAAAACGTTTCATTTCGAAATATTTTAATTTCAAAAAGAAACGCTTTATCTATTTTACCTTTCTTCTGATTCTTTCATTCTTAATATAATTGGTTCTATTTCATTTGGGTCAAATTTAAATTTTGGAATAGTCTTATTTACTTCTTTCCAAGCATTTTCTTCCATAATTTTAATTTTTTGTTTTATTTTGCTTTCTGATTCTACCGCATATATTACAGCATTTCTACTGCTTTGTGTTTTATTAAATCCATTTGCTAAATAACTTATACTAGGACGTAAATCGCTCATTATACATACACCTCCTGCATTCCGTTAACAAATCTAATAAATTTCTTTAAATACCTATTATCTTTTCCTTTTAAATTTCTATGTTCAAGTAACACCAAAGCTTCATCGACTTGCATACCTATTCTTTCTGGTCTATCTAAAAGCATTCCTCCAAAGTGATCGACTAATTCTAAAATATCGCTTTCTTTTTCTCTTGGCTCACTTCCTGAATATCTATTTACCTCTTCGCATATTTTGCAAAATCTTTTATCAAATCCTAAAGTACTCAAATATTCAGCCCCTTCTTTTGCATAAGTTTTAACCTTATCTAAATCTATAAGATTATGTGGCTTTTTACAATTGCAAAGCAAGCATGCTGTTAATACTAGGTTTTCGTCAACATCTATTTTCATCATTTCTATAAATAATTTTGCAAGTTCTGTTTTAAATATAACTGATTTATCAAAGAAAATACGTGCTTTTTTCTCTAAATAAAAAGCTATTTCTAATTTTCTTGTCCAATCTTTTTCATTTAAAATATATTCTGCAAATGTTTCTTCCATATTACACCTCCTATGGAATTAAATATATTTTTCTTTATTATATTTAATATTTCGGCACAATTCAACAATGTAATGTAAATGTTATTTAATTGTAATATTCATGTAACAAGCTATTTATTCTCTTATGTCTTCTCCCTAGTATATATTTACACAAAATGACGCAAAAGGCAACCTGCCCTTTGCGTCATATTATTACTAATTTACTTGTATAATCTAAATTTGCCCATGAATCACATTCATACCCTAAAGTATATACATCTGTGGCAAAAATATCCTTTTCTAACATTTCTTTTAAAACTTTATTTGTACATTGATCTTGATACTTTTTTACAGAAGTGATCATTTGTATTTTTGGATTTATATTACATATATCTGATAACATTTCTTTTCCTCTATTATTAAATCCAAGTACTCTTACGTATGGCAATATTTTTTTTGAATTTTGCATATCTTTTTTAGTAATTCCAAGTAATGCATATATTAGAATTCTTTGTATTCTAGTTTGAGTATACCTTTTGGATTTTATAATATTTACTAAACTAATTAAATTATTACAAGATTCTGCAGCATTTTTTATTGTATGTTCTAATCCTTCTGAAACATCTGGTAAATCTGCAATTTCTTTAATACTCATTTTTCTTAAATTATATATTATTTCTTTTTCATATTTTACTAAATCTATTACGTAATTTCCTTTGCGTATTTCTTCCTTTAATAACATATATGAGTTTCTTGGCATTACTTTTCTTAGATCATCATATTGTTCTGTAGCAACTAATTTACGAATTGCTGTAGCACTGGCAAATTCATCTACTATTGCCTCATCATTATAATATACATTTTTTCTTTGTACAGAAAATGGTTTCATATCACTTTTTAATCTTTTTAATGCTTTTAGATATTCAATTCCTAGTATATTATTAGGTCCTGATAATATGTTTGCATACCTTTTTATATCATTTAAATACATCATTAAGGCATTTTCTCTTGCCTTTGGATATGATATTCCTTTACCGAGTTCATGGTTTAAAAGAGCAACATATTCTTTTGGTTCATTATATAAAACATTTGCTATGTTATTTAATGCTGCAAAATCTCCAGTTTCTGCTCCAAAACAAAGTGTATCTACTATTTTTAAGCTATCTAATATTTTTATTGCACCCTCTGCAAAATTTTCTGCACTTGATACGCTATATATAGTTGGAAGTTCTATTACTATATCTACACCATTTTCTAAAGCCATTTGTGCTTTTGTCCATTTATTTACCAATGATGTATTTCCTCTTTGAACAAAGTTACCTGTTATAATTGCTACAACATATTCTGCACCTGTTTGTCTTTTTGCTTCTTGTATTTGGTAGAAATGTCCATTATGAAATGGATTGTATTCTGCAATAATTCCTAAGACTGTTGCCATTTTTTACCCCTCTCTTACTATTTTTATAGTATGTATTTTACATTTTATTTTTTCTATCTCTTGTATAAATTTTATTTCATTGATATAATATCATAAAATTTAGAATTTTACAATCGAAAGGACAAATATTATGGAAGAAATTACAATATATACAGATGGAGCTTGTTCAGGCAATCCTGGACCTGGTGGTTGGGGTGCTATTTTAATGTATAAAGACAATAAAAAGGAAATTTCTGGTGGTAAAAAGGATACTACTAATAATGTTATGGAACTCACTGCTGTTATTGAAGCTTTAAAACTTGTAAAATTTCCTTGTAAAATAAAAGTTTATAGTGATAGTGCTTATGTTGTAAACGGTTTTTTACAAGGTTGGATTTATAACTGGATAAAGAAAAATTGGAGAACTGCTGATGGTAGTCCTGTTAAGAATAAAGAATTATGGGAAACACTATATAACTTTACAAAAACTCATGAAATAGAGTTCATTAAAGTTAAAGGACACAGTGATAATGAATTTAACAATCGTTGTGATGAACTTGCAAGAAACGCTATCTTAAATTTATAAATATACATTCATATATAAAACAAAAAGACCTAATATCGGTCTTTTTTGTTTGTCTCTCATTATGGTTTTTGTTGGGTAGCAATAGCTTTCCATGTATTTACTTCATTTCCTAATTGTCTTAATTTTTGAAGTAACTCTGCCTTTTCTTTTTTTAGTTGCTGATTTTCCTCCTGCAATTCTACAATCATTCGTGTCATGCTTTCAGTGCTATTCATATTTTTTCCTCCATAGTGTTAAAGACATTGTACAATATTTTACTTATATATTTTACCACATTATGTTGCCATGGTCAATTATTTTTTTACATATTTAATATATTCAAAATTACTATTTTTGCTTCTTTCTACCATACATTCATATATTTTATTTCTTAATTCTTCTTTTTGTTCTTTAATGCTTAATTTTTCATTTGCCCAAAATGGTCCATCTATATAGGTAACAATTTTTAGCTTATCATCATTTTTTCCATAGCTTTGATATGTATTTGTCATACAAAATGTTGGCTTTTTTAATTCTACTGGATATTTAAAAGATACTGACTTAAATGGTCTTATTCCAGTATAATAAGGCCATATATGTGCTTCTGGATATATTGTAATTGAATATCTTTTTTCAATTTTTTCATAAATAGCATTTAAGAAATTTTTCATTGCTCCTTTGTTTCCTGGAACAGGCAATGCTCCAAGCATCTCTATTATAGTTCCAAATGGTTTTACTGAAATATTTTCAGGATTTACTATAAAAAAATTTCTTTTAGGATATATAGGAATGCTTGGTATAAATGTATCTGCAAATTGTTGTGTATGATTTACATATACAAAATAGCCTTCTTTTTTATATTTTTTTATTTTTTCTTTTCCTATATATTTTATTTTGAACTTAAATTTAGCATACCCTATTTTTATGGGCATGCTTAATATATTTTGAAAAATTAAAGAGCAAAAATCCCACAAAAAGTTATGTTTATATTTATATTTTTCGTCAATTACTCTCGGTGTTATTTTTGCTCCAGAAAACTCATCATTTAGTTCATCTTTATAATAAATTACTTTCTTACTATTCATTAACACTTTCCTTATTTTCTAAAGTATCATATTCTAATGGCATTTTATAGAAGTCTTCATATATGTTTTTCCATACTTCATAATTTTTTTCTTTCATGGCTTCTGTATTTTCTTTTTCTGTTAAGTTCTCGTCTGGATAAATTGGTTTTTCTATATTAACAGTATATTCTTGAACTGGGAATCCATCTTCTCCAATTATCTCACTATCTTCCATCGTTATAAAAACAGGAATAACTGGTACATTGTTTCTAGCTGCAAAATTAAATGCACCATTTTTTAATGGCTTTGGTTTTCTATAATTCCACCACATGCTTTGTTCAGGATATATTAATATAAAATCTCCTCTTTTTAGTATAACATCTACTGCTTTTATAAATTCTATCATTGTTCTTTTATTTGAACTTAATGGTAATGTGTTACAATTTCTAAAGAAGAAACCATACATTCCTGGAAAATTTGTATAATTTCCTTCTCTTATTACTTTAAATAATTTTCTATTTTTGTTTTGTCCAGCTAATCTAAATACTTTTTCAATTGTAAATGAATCATATGGATTAAAGTGATTGCATGTTACAATTGCACCAGTCTTCATATTTTTTAGATTCTCTATTCCATTTATTTTCTTTATAATTAGCTTATTATCTTTTAGTAAATCTTCTACAAACCATTGTGCCATTCTATATGCCATTCTGCTCTTTATTCTGCTTTTTCTACTTGTTCTTAAATAGTCTACATCTTCAGGTGTTAATGGTACTGTAGGCGGATCGTCTTCTACATCTACATCAAATATACCATTTTCTTCTAATTCTTTTATTTTCTTTAGAACTTCAAGCCTTTCTTTTGACTTTTTTATTACTTGAACTTCTCTTCTGCAGTTTCTATCGTCTCCTACACAGTCTGCTTCTTTTTGTGCTAAATCTTTAAGTGTTTTAAATTGTTGCATATCTTTAAAACGCTCTTCTTCTGAATAATTTTCTTTTATTTTGCATATTTCATTATAATATTCTGTCTTTTTAGCATATTTCCAAAAATATTCTTTATATCTAATATTATCATAGTGCCATGGTTTATCTGCTAAATTATAATGAACAATTTTTAAATCTTTATCATCAAAGTCATCATTTGCTATAGGCATTTTGTCCCACGCCTTGTCTATAATTTTTACTTTTCCTTTGCACAATCTATTTAAATAATCTTGGTCTTGAGCTACTGTAAATTTTATAGTTTCTAATAAATATAAAAATTTATTTTGAAAATTAAATTTTCTGAATTCATCTAAGTTCATTAAAAGAATTCCTGCATTAAAGTAATTTCTATAATCTGCAACTCCTACAACTTTCTCAGCATATTCTTGAAATACTTTTATTGTTTGAATAACATCGTCTGGTGCCGCCGCAATTAAATTATCTCCTATATCTTGATTATATAACTCTGCTATATCACCTAAAACTACAATATCACTATCTAAGTATATTGCTTTATTATATTGTGGATATAAATTAGCAATAAATAGTCTAAAATATGTTGTATTTGTATAATAATCACGTGTATATAATTTGTCTTTTACTTTTTCTATATAATAATTTAGGTCTACAAACTCAATGTTTACATTTTCCCTTTTATATTTATTTATCTTCTTTTTATTTTCTTCACTTATATTTGTATATAATACCTTTATTGAATAGTAATATTTTTTTGATGAATTTTCAATTAAAGATTCTAATGCAACTGCTAAAAATGGCATATATCCATCGTCTATTGCAAAAAATATTGGTATTACTTCTAAATTGTTTTCCATTTTTTTCTCCCTTTTATTTATATGTTTTTTCTGTATTATATTTTTCTTTTAATTTTAAGTATTCCTCTAAATCTTCATCAAAAGAATGACATTTTAAAACTTTATGGACTTCTTCTACATTCCATTGTTTAAAATTTTCTGTATGAGGATATGGTAAAAACATAAGTCTTTTACAAAAATGGCAGACTACTGTATCTTCTTTATTAAATTTAGATTGTTCATTAAATATGCGTGGAAGTAATAGTTTCTTTGTTGTTGATCTAAATATTGCATCTTGATCTGCAAATAACATTTTTTTAGTTTTTATTAGATATCTTGCTTTTTTTAGTAATCCTGTTTCTTGTATTTTTTCCATATTAAGTAGCAACATCCCTGCATTTATATAATCTGGTCTAATAAACCATGAGCCATATTTTTCTTTTACTGCTGCATATTCATAATCTGATACATCTATATTATATAATTTTGTTATATCATCACCTATCATCATATCTATATCTAAATACAATAATTTACTTGGCATATTTGGAACTAAGTCCGCAAGTAATCTAAGTAATGTATATGGTGTACAATATGCATTTTCGTTTGCACAATTTGAAAATTCTTTTTCATATATTCCGAGTAACATCAACTTTTTCTACAACATTATTTGGATTTTTAGATTTTACAACTTCATTTAAAAAATTAATTTGATCATCTTCAATACATGTAAAGTCCGGATTTAATCTTGATATATCCATTGTAAATATGAAACATCTAATATCTTCTTTTGTTCTATTGGTCATTGATATAAGTTGAGTTAGTGCTCCGTCAAAAACTTTTTTGTTTCCACATAAAAGTATATTTACCATATTTTTCCCCTTTTTTACCCTATTTGGTACATATTATATATTATTTTTTGCTTTTTTACAACACTCATGACTAAAAAGTCGAAAAAATGTCAGAAAGATTGATTTTTAGTATAAAATAGTAAAAACAAACGTCAAACCTAAAAAGATTCGGCGTTTGTTTTTGTATTATAAAGCGGAATACTTAATTGCAAATGTTGTACCTTCATTTTCTTTTGAAACAACTGTTATATAACCATTGTTTTTTTCTATAATTGCTTTGGCAAGTGCTAGTCCTATTCCAACGCTATCTTTTGAAGCATTTTTTCCTTTATAAAATCTTTCAAATATATGTTTTAAATCATCTTCATTTATTCCCATTCCATAATCTTTAATTGTTATTTTTGTATAGGCTTTATTTTGAGTATATTTTATATCTATTTGTGAATTATTTTTTGAATGTTCTGCTGCATTTTTTAATATATTTGTTATTGCTTCTATTTGCCATCTTTCATCACATAATAATTTTTCTTTACTATTTCCTGTAATATTTATTTTTATATTTTTCAAATCACATATCATGGCAACATTTTTTACTGCATTTTGTATTATCTCTTCTACTTCAACTTCCTTGTTTATGAATTCTACTGAATTTGCATCTAATTTTGATAATTTTAATAAAGTCTCTATTAAAAATTGGATATTTGTAATTTCTCTTTTTATATCTTTTATAAATTCTTCTCTAACTTCTTGGCTCATTTCTTTATTATCTAAAATATTATCTAGCATAATTATTATTGAAGTTAATGGAGTTTTTAACTGATGTGAAATATCTGACAAAGATTCTTTTAGTTCTTTCTTATCTTTTGTTTCGTTTTCTGCTATTTCATTAAGCATTACTGTAGTTTTATAAATTTCATTCTTTAGTATTGAAAGTTCATCTTCTGAATTTTCTTCTATATCTAGTTTATAGTTTCTTCTATTTATTTGTTCTATATATTTTGTAATTTCATTTATTTTCTTACTATTATTATTGCTGTATTTTATAATAATAATCAGTATATTTATAATTAAAAGTATTAGCAAAATTAATAGTAAAATTTCAAACTTTACAAATTCACCTTCATTTTTTAAAACGGCTGAATCTTTTTTTATATTTATTCCATAATGTTTTAAAATATTGTTTTCATCTAGTAAAGTATCTTCATTATTTAGCAATTCTATTAATTCACTTTTTTCTATATTCGGATATTCTCTTATAATTTTACTTAAAATTAGCTCTATTTTATTGTTAAAATTCTTTGTATAATTTTGATATTCTACATAATTTACAATTAGAATTGATGTACTAAATATAATAAGTACTATTACACTTGCAATTAAAACTCTTTTTAAATTTATTTTATTCTTCATCTATTCTATAACCTATTCCTTTTATTGTTATTATAATATCTGTTTGCAATTTTTCTCTTATTCTTTTTAAATACACTGTTACAGTATTGTCATTTACATCGTTTCCTGTCCACTCCCAAATTTTTTCTATAATATCATTTCTTGTAACAACTTTATTCATATTTAAAAACAGCATATGCAATATTTTAAGTTCTAAGCTTGTTAAATCTAACTTTTCTTCATTTTTATAAACTACCATTTTATCTATATCAAAGCTTATGTCTTGCACTTTTAATATTGTGTTTTTCTTTTGTCTTAATAAAATTTTCTTCATTCTAACCATCAATTCTTTGGCACTAAATGGCTTGGTAATATAGTCTTCTGCTCCAAGCTCTAAGCCTTTAATAATATCATTTTCTTCGTCTTTTGCGGTTAAAAAGATAGTTGGAATATTTAATTTTTTTATGTTTTTTTCGTATAATTTAAATCCGTTTCCGTCTGGCAGTGAAACATCTAATATTATTAATGCTATTTCTTCATTTAAACTTTGCAAACTTTCTTTTACATTTTCTGCGCATGTTACTTTATAATTTTCTTGTTCTAACGCATATTTTAGCGCCTTTTCTATTGTTTCATTATCTTCTACTAATAATATCTTCATTTTTTCACTCCTTTTTAAGTATTAGTTCTATTCAAGATTAATTATAATTCTTGTTCAGTCTTTTACTCCTTTTATTATACAAAATTAAAGAGGCATGAGCAATATCTTTTCAAAGTTTTCATACCTCTTCTTCTGGTAGAATATATATTTTTTGTGACACAAAAGGGACTTTGTGACGCAAAAGGAAACGTCCTAAATAGCGTTTTATAACAAATAAGGTACCCAAAAGGGACAGATTAACCAAATGGAAACGTCCCCAATGGTAATAGTCTTTTATATATTTTCGTTTCTTATTGTTTCTATTGTGTTTTGTTTATTTATTTTGTTTATTGAATATTTCATTATGCAGAATATTAGAGCAAATACTGCTATTATGCTAATTAGTATTCCTACTACTGGTACTTCGTATTTTATTACTACTAAACCTGCTGTTAATGCTTTATATATTAAGTATGATAATCCTATTCCGATAGGTATTCCTATTAGTAATGATTTTGTTCCATAGAATAAACTTTCTAAACGTACCATTCTATTAAATTCTTTTTTAGTCATTCCTATACTTTTTAACATTGCAAATTCTCTACTTCTAAGTTCCATGTTTGTTGTTATTGTGTTAAATATGTTTGTTATCCCTATTAATGCTATTACTATTATGAAGCCGTATAGGAAAATTTGAATTAAAGTATATATTGATTGCATATCTTTTTCTTCTTTGGCACTATTGAATAAGTCATAATTCTGTCCTTCTACTATTTTTTCTATTTTATCTTGAAGTTTTTCTGGATTTGATGAATTTATATATATTGTTCTACTGTTTCTTGGAATAAAGTTTTCCATATTTTCGTCACTTACAATTATATATGCTGTTCCTACTGCGTTTTCTAATCCTAATGGTCTTATATTTGTTGTTTTTGCAATTTCTAAGTCTTTTTCTATATATTGTGCTGCATTTATTCCAGAGGCATCCATTTTTACTATATTTCCTTTTAATGTATCTCCAGCTTTGTATGTATATATATCTATTTCTTCTTGTATAAATATTTCGTTTTTCTCGTCATATACTTGTGCAAAACTATTATTTATTAATATTGCTTTGTCTTTTACATCTTCATATTTTAAATTTAATTTCTTTAAGTAATTTTCATATTCTTGCTTACCAAGACTTATAACTGTAATTCCATTTTCTTCTTCTCTGTTTTCTATTCCTTCATATTTAATAAATTTTTCTGTATATTTTGGTGCTTTAATCCTATATATTCCTGATTTTTCTATAGCTATTCTGTCTATGTCTTCTAATGAAGCTATTTCTTTTGTCATTTCTTCATTATCTTCGTTTTCTTCATCTAAATACACACTAATATTATATTCTTGTTTGCCATAGTGAAATTCTATCATTCTGTAGCCTAAATTCATAAAAGAATATAATGCTATAAATACTGATGTACAAACAATTATTGAAACTACTGTTGTTCTATATTTCTTTTTATTTCTTTTTAAGTTTTTGTATGAAATTTCTCCACCAATTCCAAATATTTTATTTATTATTTTAGGACTTCTTACTTTTTTAGCTTTTATTTTTATATCTTCATTACTTCTAATTGCAGATATTGGACTGGTTTTTGATGCTCTTTTTGCACTTTTTCTTGCTGAAAAATATATTGTTATACTTCCTAGCAATACGGATATTAATATTGCTAAAGTTGAAGTGCTAAATATTAATTCCATGTTCATCATGCCTTTTAATAAAGCATTTGAAATTTGTATTAAAATGAATGTAGCAAGTAAACCACTTAAAATTCCTAATGGTATTCCTATTAAACCTAATATTAAAGCTTCAAAATACACATTTTTCTTTATTTGTTTTTTAGTTGCTCCTATACTTGCAAGCATGCCGTATTGTTTTATTTTTTCTGTTATTGATATATCAAAACTATTTTTTATGCAAAATACTGATGTAACTATTATAATTGCAACAACAACTCCTGCTGTAGAATATAATGCTTTCATAGTACTTTCACTAAAACTTAATGTTTCTAATTTTATTAAAGTCTTATTTATATCAATATTGTATTTTGCTTTTTCAAGTTCTTCTTTGATTTGTTTTTCTTCGTTTTGATCTGCAACAACAAGTCCACCCTTTGTTTTTTCATATATTTCTTCTTTTATTCCTAGTATATTTGCTGTTACTTTATATTCATTTTTTAATCCGTTTTTTGTATATCTTGCATATACATTATAAATTCCTTCAGAATTATTGTTATCAATTAATGTTATAAAGGTATATCCCGGTGCTGTATATGGCTCTATTCCATAGCTAAGTCGTTCTACTCTTCCTACTATTTTATAAGTTTTTGTTTTACTTGCCTCAAAAGTTTCTTCTCCATTATATGGATTTTTTTGTGTAAGCTTATATCCATCTGTTACTCTATCACCTATGTTTAGTGTTATAACATCTCCCACTTTGTAATCTACTCTTCCATTAGTTTTTAGGCTTGTAGGAATTACTATCTCGTTTGAATTTTCTGGCATTTTTCCTTCTACTAGTTTTATCCCTAAACTTTCTAATGCTTGTTTATCCATTTCCATTATGAAGGCATATGGTTTATATTCATTTTTACTTTCTTCTATTTTTGCATATCCAAGTTGTTTTGTTAAATAATATTTCTCTATTGCTCTATTATTTTTAAAATCTGCTAGTTCTTCTGCCTTTACATCTAAAAATGCATAGTGATAATCACCTCTATTAGCTTTTTCAAACTTTATATAACTTTCTTTAAAACTTACAGCCATAGATGCTACTGCTGTGATTAATGCAACAGATAGTATTATTCCTATTATTGTAACTATTGTTCTTTTCTTGTTTAATTTTAAGCTTTTAGTAGTTAATTTGTTTAATAAATTCATATTATACCTCCTTAACTATCTTTCCATCTTCTATAGTTATAATTCTATCTGCTACTTTTGCAATCTCTAAGTTATGTGTAATCATTATTATTGTTTGTTTAAAATCTTTGTTAGATTTTTTCAATAATGCTACAACTTCATCACTTGATTTTGAGTCTAAATTTCCTGTTGGTTCATCTGCTAGAATTATTGCAGGATTTGTTATTAAAGCTCTTCCTATTGAGGTTCTTTGTTGTTGTCCTCCAGATAGTTCGTTTGGAAGATGTGTTCTTCTTTCATTTAGCCCCAAAAGATTTATTAACTCATCAAGTTTTGATTTATTTACTTCTCTTCCATCTAAGCTTAATGGCAATGTTATATTTTCCTCTACATTTAATATTGGAATTAAATTATAGAATTGATATATTAGTCCTACTTGTCTTCTTCTAAAAATTGCAAGTCCATCATCATTTAATTTGTAAATATCTTTTCCTTCTATAAAAACTTTTCCACTAGTTGGTCTATCTACTCCTCCTAGTAAATGTAGTAATGTAGATTTTCCACTTCCTGAAGCACCTACTATTGCTACAAATTCACCCTTTTCTACTGAAAAAGACACATTATCCAAAGCTGTTACTTTAGTTTGACCTTTTCCATATTCTTTGCATAAGTTTTCAACCCTTAATATTTCCATATTTTTTCTCCTTTTTTATTTACTTTAAAGATATTATAAAATATTTAAAGTGACAAGTAAGTGACTAAATTAAAATTTTTTTAAAGTTTAAAATGGACGCTCCTTTTTGACATTTTTTGTGTCAGCAAAGAGCGTCCATCCTGAATTTTTTATTTTTTCTCTTTATTTCGTTTATCTTGTATTATTTCCATTTCTTTTTCTGTAATTAATGTAACATTATTTTCTTTTGCCCATGATACACAGCCCTTTAAAACTGTACTTAAAAATACTCTTGGCACTTTTACTAATTTTGCACATGCTTCGTCTGTGAATTTTACTTCTGGGTCTATTCTTGAAGCTGCATATTTTACTGTATCTAAACTAATACCTTTGCTTGCTGGAATTGGTTCTGATATTGGTCTTTTAAATCTTGTGTACCAAAAATTCTTGTTATCACGATATCCATAGTCAACTGGTACTTGTGGGAATGAATTACTATTTACTCCGTCTACAATTGCATCATAATATTTTGGTTTCATTAAAATGTGATCTATTTTTAAAATGAAATGTGCACCAAACTTACTTGTAATTCCGTTAAAGTCATGATATGGTGGCAAATATTCTTCTTGTACTGTATCATTCTCGGCTCCATCTAGTTCTTTTACCCATGTACATTCAAATACTTGGAATGCTTCACTAATTATTTTAGGGAATTGTTCATTAGGATTTTCTCTTGCTCTTTTTCCATCTACTAATGTAAATATGCAGTCTTTCATTTTTTCTTCAGTTGTTTCTCCTGGGTAGCCAAGTCTAACCGCTTCTTTAAAATATTTTCTTTTATCTGTAATAAAATTGATTGAGCATTTTCCTGTTCTTAATATGTTTTTTGCTGTATTTGAGCTATTTCTACAGCAAAGTACCATTGCATAATAATCCTTTCCTGCAATGTAGTAAGGGAAGCACAATGAATATGAACCTATATTTGTTTGTCCAGATTCACTTAATGTTCCTATTTCTGTTGTTGGCATTGGGAAAAAGCTTGATGTTTGATAAAAGTTATCAACTATCCTCAAATCCCTAAAACCATTTAATTCTTCAATTTTCTTTTCCATAAAAATCAGATCCTTTCATTTTTATATTTATATTTTTTGAAACTATAAAGATTTATGTTTTTTATAAAATTGCTAGAGCTAAAACACATGCAAAAATTCCTAATATCATAAGATATTTTTTTAAAGTAATTTTCTCTTTTAAAATAATTCTTGATGCTAACAGCGTTACAACTATAGAACTTGTACTAATTACAGAAATTGTTGAAACATTTCCATTTAATAATGCAAACCTATCAAATATTGATGATGTAGCATCTAGCAATGATTGCAATATAAAATATTTTTTACTATTTATTTTTCTAATATCTATGTAATTCCATTGTTTCGTTATTAAGCAATACACTAATATTCCTATTATAATCACTATTGCATAGTTAAATACAACATATAGTGGATTTTGAAATTCTGTAACATATATTTTATTTATGAAATTAGAAATTCCATTAAAAATTACGAATCCCCATGAATATAAAATTGCTCTCTTTTCTATTTTTTTATCAACAATAATGTCTTTACTCTTTGTTATCATTATAGATAATATAACTAGTATAATAGAAAACATTAGTTGTAATAACGTACAATTTTCTTTTAAAAATACTATTCCTAACATAAATGTTACAACTACTTTTGCTTTTTGTATAGATGTAGTTATAACTACTTTACCATATTTTGTTGCTGAAATTGCACAATAAAAACTTATTGATTGCATTAAAACTCCCGGCAACATTTTTATTATATCTATAATATTTAATTTAACTATGAATTCTGGACAAGCAACTAAACTTATTACAATCATTGTAAAATGATAAATAAGTAAGCCCATCATTGCTACTCTTTTTGGTTCATTATTTGAACATTTTTTTAATACTATTGGTATAAATCCAGAAATAACTGTTGATAATAAGCACCAATATAGCCACATTTGTTATTCTCCTAATTTTCATATATATCATCATTAATTTTTAGTACCATTTTTCTATAATGAGTTTTGAACCCTAATCTTTCATACAAATCTCTTGCAATGTTTTCTCCTATAACTTCTAATGACATATCTTTATCTTGTTCTTTTGCCATTTCAATTAATTTGCTTAATGCTATTGTTCCTGTTCCTTGACCTCTATATTTTTCATCTATAAAAAATCGATATAAATATATTTCTTTTTCATAGTTTTTTATTCCTATAAAACCTACCATTTCATTCTTGCACATAATTTTATAATATTCTTCGTTTTTCTCAAAAGTCAATTCTTCTGGTTTTTTAATTCTTAATTGATATATTAGATCAACTGTATTATGGTGCTTCCATTCTTCTATTATCCAACTTCTAAAATAGTCATTATTTTCTTTTTCTAATTTTATATCTCTGTTATCCATTTTTTCTCCTATAATAATTTTAATTTTTCATTTAATTTTCTATAAATAGGTTTCATTTTTTCTTCATTTGTAATTACCTCTGCTTTATCTATATCTACCCATTCAACTCCACTATTCTCATCTTCTTTTATTTTTAAGACTTCATTTTCGTCTGCTTCTAATAAAAAGCAACAATCCAAATGTAAATGGGAAGGTACAAATTTTCCTCTTTTTATATGACTATCTACTGTAAGTATTTGTATTCCAAAAAATCCATCACTTAATACTTTCAAATTCTTTAAACTCGTTTCTTCATTTGCTTCTTTTAATGCTACGTGTAGTAAATCACTATCTCCGTCTGCATGTCCACCAGTCCAAGCCCAAGATTTATATATATTGTGATATATCATTAACACTTTTGTTCTTTCTTTATTCACTATCCAATTTGATGCTGTAAAGTGACACATTCTATTTTCTCTTGTTAATACATCTTTAAATGTATCTATGTATTGTAACATCATTTCTTTGTCATTTTCTTCTTGTTCATTATATGGTTTATAATTTTCAATTTGTTCTCTTAAATTCATCTTTCTTTTCCTTCCTTCTATTATTTATGTCTTCTTTGCTTATACTTTTTACTCTTCAAACTTTTCTATTTTAGCTATATTCAATCCCATTGCCAATATAGACAATGTTAATAAAAACATAACAATACTTAAAATAACTGTGTTACCTGTTAGTCCTGCTAACAATAACATTACATATCCCACTACTCTTCCTATATTCAAAATTCCTTCTCTTAATGCGAAAAATTCACATTGATTATTTTTATCTACTATATGGCTATCTGATATATTGAACAATCTTATTTCTCTTGTTAATGTAAGTAATGATGTAAATACAACATAACAAACATTATAAATAATAATTGTTACATTATTTCTCCATATTAATAATATCAATACTGCTATAACTGGAAAGATACTAGAAATAATTATTAAATTTTTATCATCTTTCTTTTTATATATTTTGCCATATAATTTTACAGAAATCATTGATAATATGGTTGTAATTGAAGTTATTATCCCTAAATTCATATCTGTTTTGAATGAATTGAAAATAAGTATTGTCATTAAACTTTCAAGAGCACCATCACTTACATTCATTCCAATTAAAAATTCAACTATTGATATTTTTCTTATTTGTTTATTATTTTTTAATTTATTCCAAGTCTCTTTTATATTAAATTTACATAAATTTGTTTCTTTATCAGGTGACAACATAAAAGAAAGTATTATTTGTATAACTGATATTATTAGTATTATAACTGCTGTTAGTTCATAATTTGTTACTGTTATAATTGAACCTAATATGATTGGACACAAAATACCAATTATTGATGATATAATCTTAGATTTTACAGTATATTCTGTTCTTGTTTTGTTATCAATTTTATTAATAGCAAATAGATTATAAGAAAACCAGTATGCACTAGATGATATTCCATAAAGAATTGATATTAACCCTAAGTGTTCTATAATTTTTTCTTTAAGCGTTATTATTGCAATTATATATACAAAGTTTAATATAACACCTATTCTGAACATTCCTATTCTAAATTTATTTTTTACTATACTTGCAACAATAAATGTTCCAATTCCAAGTAATATATATGAAAAAATATAATATGTAGATAAATCTAATATACTTTCTTGTGATTTTTTTATAAAATAGGTCGTTAAGAATGGACCCAAAAATATTATCATTACTTTTTTCATTGCATTTATTGCTATTATTACATTTTCTTCCGTTTTTCTGTTTTTCATTAAATTTTCCTACCTTGTTTCGTTTATTAATTTTGATATACTTTCATACTTATATTGTCTTACCATTCTTTTGGATATTTCTAATATAAGATTTCTATCATTTATTCATGTTTTACTCCTAAACACTTCTAATTGCTTTTCTTGGTATATTATTTTTATTGTAGTTATTTAAGCAAATCAACATTATTAACTTTTAAATCTAAATTATTGTTTAATATTATTATCTTAATTTTTTTATAGTTTCCACCTATTTTTTCTAAAATTATATTTTTATCATTTTCAAAAATATTAGGTTTTCTATATTTACAATCAGTTACTATTGAAATTATACCTTTTGCATCTATTCCATAAATTCTAAATTTAGGAATACTATTACTTTCAAAATCTATTTCAATTAAGTCAATATATTGTTCTTTATCAAGTTCTATTTCAATCGTTTTCGTAGTTATATCACAGTATGGATTATACTTAACATTTTTAAAATCACATAATTCATCTTCATTTGATACACAAAACTTTTTACAACTATCTATTTTTGTTTTTTTATCTAAATATTTATTAATGTTTTCTTTACTTATTTCATCATCTAATATTTTATCATAATAAATTTCTTCAAAATCTTTTATTTTATAATTATTTGTTGTTACTAATAGCACCCAATCTGATTTCGTTGGTTTATTTGGCACTTTGTAGTTGCCATTATTTGGTATAAAACAGTTATTTCTTATAAAATTACCGGTAAGCGGATTATACCAATATGAATAATATTTTTCATTTAATAATTGATCTAATTCACAAGTCTCGTTTGATTCATTATAGAAATACACAATAACTGTGCTATTATTCTTAGTGGCTGAAATTACTATTTCTTCATTTTTATTATCAAATTTTGGAATTAAATTTTCAAAGCCAACTAAATTATAAAATTTTATCAAATGTTTCATTTCATATGAAGCAGGTTTGTCAAGTCCCATATACCATGGCTCTGTACTATAGTCACCTAAACAAAAAGTATTATCCGTAGTGTTGTAACAACTTGCCCAAATACCATTGCCACCATATGTATATCCACAACTTCCGCACTGTATTGATTTCCATGCTGAAATTCTTGTAGCTTCATATCCATTAAATCTGTTACTACACTTAATGTCTTCGTAATCTGCTTCTGTTTCAAGAATAGGTTTCGTAGGTTTTAAATCATAAAACATTTTATAATGTTCTTGTGTTGCTATTTTAGCCATTCCATAATGACCACTTTGAATTGCCCAAAAGTCATGCCATGGTTGTGCATTTAAATCATCTATTTTTTTAGGATGCGAAAACATATGACCACTCATTGGATGCTGATATGGATCATTTAAATTAACTATTTTAGCAACATTTTTCCAAATATCATAAGTATGTTGATTTTCTATTTCTAAGTCTATTTCTTGACCTGTTATCCAAACAATAGGATAAGCGGAATATCTTGCTACAATATATTTTGCAAATGTACATAGTTCGTCTTCTTTCATTGCACTTGGCGTTACATAATGAAGACCAAAGCCTAATGCAATTATCATATTGCTTTCAACAATTTCTTCAAACATTTTATCAATAACATCTGTAAATACTTGTGGGTTTATTTTATTAAATTTATCTATCCACATATTCTCACTATTTTGAATGTTTCCATTAGATGTATCAAAATAAGTTTGATATACATTAAAATTTTTTTCTTTTCTATTATTTAATATATGTCTAAATTGATTATGACAATTACAATTTGGGTAGTTACATTCATAGTAATTGTTCAAATTAAATGATTGCCAATTTGTATCACCTAACCAAAAAAATGGAGTATTATCCTCATATTCAAAATATCTTTTATTGCTACTAATTTTTAAAAATCCATGCTTTTCTATATTAAGATTTTGTTCATTTTCTTTTACTTCAACTTTTCCAACCATATAATTTATATCATTATTTTCATCTGAACAATTAATACTATAATTCCAAATTCCTGTCAATATTGGAGTAAATCTAACTATCCACTCATTATCTCCATTCCAAAAGGCATTTAATTTAATTATTTTATTGCTTTCATGAATAAATGTAACTATTATATCAATATCTTTATATGGATTATCATATTTTATTTTACTATTTATTTGTATATCAATTTTTCTCCAAACTTTTGCCTTTGTTATTTTCATATATTTTTATCTCCTTCAAATTTTTCATAAAGTACACTATATAATTTAGGTACAATATTTTAAAGATTTTTTATTTTCTTCTTTGCTCATGTATAAATTATAATAATATCCCTGTTTTGCTATAAGTTCATCATGAGTTCCCATTTCTACAATATTTTTGTTTTCTATAAATATAATTAAGTCTGCATTTTTTATAGTATTTAGTCTATGTGCTATTACAAAAGATATTTTATTATTTAATATTTCTTTTGTTGCTTTCATTATATATTGTTCAAATTCTAAATCTAAATTTGATGTAACTTCATCTAATATTACAATATCTCCATTTTTTAATATTGCTCTTGCGAAACTTAATAATTGTTTTTCTCCATATGATAATAAATCTGTTTCTACTTTTATTATTGTATCATATCCATTTTCAAATTTTTCTATTTTTTCGTGAATTCCTATTTTTTTACAAAGTTCTATGACCTCTTCAAAAGTAACTCCTTCATTTCCATACATCAAATTATCTTTTATAGACATATTTAAAATTACTGGTTCTTGAAATACATATGATATGTTTTTTCTAAGTTCATTTAATTTATATTTTGTATAATCTATTCCGTTTATTAGAATTTGCCCGTTAGTTATATTATAAAACCTTGGAATTAAATTAACAAATGATGTCTTTCCTTCTCCACTTTTTCCAACTATTGCAATTGTCTTTGGTTCATCTATTTTCAAATTAATATTTTCTAATATTACATTTACACCATCATAACTTAATGCTACATCTTTAAATTCTATTGAATCTATCCTATTTAATTCTAATGTTCCTTCGTCTATTTCTTTATCTAGTTGCATTACTTCTAACACGTTTAAAAATGCAGTATATTTATTTATAGCTTCATGTGCATGGTCTAAAACACCTTTCATATGTCCGTTAATATCGTTTATATAATCCAACATTAAAATTATACTAGAGCCTACTCCAATTCCTATTATAATTTTGTTTCCACTAATTAATAAAGTAACTATTGTGGCAAAAAACGATAATAAGCTAAATATTGTAGTATGTATATTTAAAATTTTACTTGATTTAATGGAATTACATTTTGCTTTTTCTAATAATTTTTTTATATCTTCTATATTAATTTCTTCTAATCTCAAAGTTTTTGTAGTAGAAAAACTATCTATATATTCATTAATTTTTCCTTGTAAATCAATTATATTTTTTTGTAAATCCTCATATATTTTTTTGTTCTTATTATAAAATGGTATTAATATTAAATATGATACAACAAATATTCCTAAAACACTAAAAGCAATTTGCCAATCTATAAATAACATTATAATAAATGTAACTAATATGCTCTTTATTCTATAAGCAAATAATCCTAAAAAGTTCCATATAAACAACCTTGAAGCATCAAAACTTTGTGAAGTCGTTAGACTAAACAATTTTCCTACTTGTATTTTATCCAATGTACTCACATTTACTTTTTGTATATTATTAAATATCTTACTTTTTATTTGACTATCATTGTCAAAGCACACTATATTTCTTTGTTTTTCTAAATAAAAATTGCATAAAAAAATTCTAAGCCATATATATAATATATATCCAAAAGAAATTATTACTGCTATCTTTACATTTTTATTTGGAATATAGTTATCTATTATCTGAGTTAATACTATTTGATATACAAAAGCTGGAGCTATTTGAATAATCTCATATATTGTTCTTTTTATGGTTTGTTTTTTATTAGTTGTAAAATTAAACATTTCTTTTAATTTTTGTTTATTAAACATACTCTTCTCCTACTTTATCTAAATTAAGTTCATATAATTTTTTATAATTTTCATTGTTTAATAATTCTTCATGTTTTCCAGATAGTGCTTGTCCTTTATTCAAGTAGATTATTTTATCAAATTTAGGTGCTAATTCTATATCATGTGTTATAAATATTTTGCTTGAGTTATCTTCTAATGATAATAAATTATCTAATATATTTTTCTTGTTTATTCTATCTATTGCACTAAATGAGTCATCAAAAATCATTATAGGCTTTGGTTTTGTATACGCTCTTACTAATACTAACCTCTGTTTTTGTCCTTTTGATAATGCTATTCCATTTCTTCCTATTTTGCTATCATATCCATCATTGAATTTTTGTACATCATTATGGAATGAAAAGAAACTTGAAAGTTCTACTATTTCTGGATATGATATTTGTGGGACTAATATTTTTATATTTTCTGCTATTGTTCTAGAGAATAAATATGAATCTTGTAAAAGTAAGCAAATATTTTCTCTTACTGCCTTTTTATTTAATTTTTTTACTTCATATTTTCCTATTTTTATACTTCCTTCATACTCATAAAATCCTATTAATGTTTTAAGTAATATCGATTTTCCGCTTCCTGTGCTTCCAACTATCATAACTTTTTCATTTGGCTCAATTGTAAAATTTAAATTAGACAATATAGTTGTTCCATTTACTTTTATATTTGCATTTTTAAATGTTATAGTAATATTTTTTATTTGTATATTATTATTTTTATCTTCATCCTCTAGTGTTAATTTTAATAAGTTATTAAGCCTTTTATATGATACCATACATAAATTAAAGAATTCTAATATTTCTGCTAAATCCGTAAATGCTCTAGTAATTTTATTAGCATAGTTTATAGTTACATATATACTTCCTATAGAAATAAATCCATTAGCATATAGAAAACTACTTATTATAAATATTGCTGGCGTTTGAGTTTTAACAATGCTACTAGTTATGGTTTTGTAGAAGCTATCTAATACTATTTTTTTCTTATTTACTTCAAAATTGTTGTTATTTACCTGTTCAAATCTTTCAATTTCTTTTTCTTGAAGGTTATTAACTTTCATAAATTTTATATTGGAATAATTATCATTTATTTTTGCATATAGTTCTTTTTGAGCTTTAATTCTATTTTCAATTATTGGCTTAGACTTTTTGAAATACCAAATTGATAATATAATTATTATTAAAGTTGCTACAATCATTACTACAGATAATCTTATATTTAGGTTAGCTAGTTGTCCTATTGCAAATATAATTATTAAAACTAAATCTAATATGTATGTAAATTGCTTTTCTATAAAATTCACTATATTATTGACATCATCTGTAGAATTTTGAACTAAATCTGCAAGTGAATTTTTATAAAAATCTTGATATGTTAAGTTTTGTATATGGTCAAATAGTTTTAACTTTAATTCAAATTGAAATTCTTGTATTATTTTATTTTTAGTTATAGTTCTTATATATGTTGATAACACTATTATTCCTTCTGTTGCAAATAATAAAATACATGTTATTGGTATGAATGATAGTTTATCATTAAATAAGCTAATAAAAAATTCAATTGATGCATTATTAACATTTTGATTTAATAATACATCAATAAAATACTGTATTATAACTGGTATATATGTTGTTAAATATGTTATCACTATACTTAATAAAAAGAATATTAGTATCAATAGTTTTGTATGTTTTAGACTTGATATTATTGTTTTTAAAATTTTCATTTTATATCTCCTGTTTTTTTGTATATATAATCTATTGAATTTCTTTATTTTCTATTTTTAACCAATGGTGTTAATCTTGCACACTTTATTAGCTCATTTGGTACACCTTCATTTGTATATTTTCTCTAATACTTCTTCTATTTTTTATTGCTTCTTCTAATTCCATTTTAACCTCTCAT